>OCVV011340293.1_pt1 | contig 10550 bp, 19 predicted proteins | sample 1539721 | NCBI WGS metagenome assembly OCVV01 (sample SAMN02144230, study PRJEB22623) | gut metagenome | biome: sheep rumen | host: Ovis aries | place: New Zealand
GCTTGCGCTCTCTTATCATCTGAAGCAAGTATGCCTCATCATGTGTCCGATAATCTTCCCTCATTATTCGCCCCGCTCTTTCTTTGCCATGCGGTCGATCATCTCGACCACGAACTGGATGTCTTCCTTTGATGCCTTCCGGGAAGCGTCGAACAGGATCTTCAGTTCCGGGCGGTCATACACTTCCTGTGCGATCTCAGCAGTTTCTTCGTCTAAGTAGTATGGTACATCAGATTGAGTCCCATAATCTTCCCAGCCCATGAGGTATTGTGGCGTTACAAAGAGCGCCGCAGCGAACTCTTCCACCTTAGACAGCGGGAGATCTGTGTCGCCGGATTCGATTTTGAAGATAGATGTACGGGATTTATATCCAAGCTTCTGAGCGAGATCATCCATCGACATATGAAGTTCTTCTCTTCTCTGTTTGATTCGTTCTCCGATATGCATATCTCTCATTCTCCTTGCGTGTTATCAGTATAAATCAACGTTCATCAAAAAACAACAAAAGTTGAGATTTTTGCAAAAAGGTGTTGACTCTTATAGAACATAGTATTAATATCTGATTGTACAATTAAAGTGAACACGGGAGGGAACGACATGACAAATCTTGAGTTGCTGAGATCAACGATAGACGATAGCGGGCTGAAGCTCAAGCACATTGCTGAGTGCCTTGAAATCACGCCGTATGGTCTTGCAAAGAAGCTCTCTGGAGAGAGTGAGTTTAAAGTTAGTGAGGCGAATAAGTTATCATCCATTCTCCATCTTGATGATGAGACGAGGGATGATATTTTTTTCGCGAAGACGTTCACCAACAGTGAACAAAATTGATCACACCTGATAACGCAGGCGACGTTGCTACCCTACGGATAGCACAGTTGTCCACAGATGTTGACATCTGTGAACAACTACTATTACTAACATTTCTTTCATGGGAGGAGGAAGCGAGATGAGAGCGAAGTGGTTCGACATTCTGATCAGCATCGCATGGGTGCTGCTTGGAATCGGAATGATCTACTGGGACATTGCCGGCAGGCAGTGCTTCACCATCGGCGGTGCGAGCATCCTTGGCGCGATCATGATCGTGTATGGAATCGTACCGGCAAAGGAAGAGTGAAAGGAGGACTGAATGGATAGGCGAACGATAGCACGAAGTCTGAAGCAATCATACGGCCGTGGGATGGTGACCATCAGCCAGGTTGCAGAGTTCATGGGTATCGGCCGGAGCACGGCAGCAACGTTGCTGAAGGATCTGGACTACTTACCGATGGGCAAGGGCAATGCAAAGTCATATCTGGTCGACGATGTCGCGGAGATGATCATGCAGCGGAGGGGGTGATCCCCTTGGCAAGCGTAATGAAGGCGATCGTCCTTGCGTTCATGATGGCACAGGCAGCGGCAGCTGCACCTGTTCCGGAGATCCCGCAAGAGGTGATCGAAGAACCGACGCCGGTATACGAATACGCGGGTGACTACAGAGTGACAGCGTATGCGTATTACGAAGGCGGCGGGGAAAACTATCAGACGGCTGGCGGATACACGCCGGTTCCGTATTACACAGTAGCCACAAACGAGGAGTTCGATCTTGGCACGATCCTGTACATCGAAGATATAGGAGAGGTGCAGGTGCAGGACCGGGGCGGATTCCCGGAAGGGATCATCGATCTGCACATCGGCTATGACAGCATGGACAGTTTCGATGATCGAGTAAGAAAAGTGTACATCGTGAAGAAAGGAGAGAGCGATGAGTAACACGCAAAAAGAAAGCGCAGCCGTAGCCACGCAATCCTCATACCAAGAGAAGTATAGCGTGAACGATGCGATCTTGCAAGCGCTTGTCGGTGCTTCTGAGCAGGCACCGGTAACTGCTGCGGATCTGTCCTGGGTGACGGGACTTGATGAACGCAACGTGCGGATGCACGTGGAAGCGCTGCGGCGCGAAGGCAATGAGATATGCAGCAATGTGAACGGATACTGGATCGCAAAAGACAAGAAGGATCTTGACCGGTTCCTGGCTGCGTATGAAGCACACGCCAAGTCGAGGCTGTACACAGCCAGCAGGATGCGGCTGCATCGGCAGTTCGAGGATGACAAAAAACGCCTGGAGCGGTTCAGAGAGGAGTGGAGTAATGACCCGGATTCTATGTAAGACCAAAGATATGAGCCGCGATGAGTGGCTCAAAGCAAGGCGGGCCGGCATTGGTGGATCTGATGCTGCAGCTGTCTGTGGCATCAGCAGATACCGCAGCCCGATCGACGTGTTCCTGGACAAGACCAGCGATGATCCTCCGGCAAAGGAAGACAACCTGCAGATGAAAGTGGGGCGCGGCCTTGAGGCTTTCGTCGCTGAGCTGTGGGAAGAAGAGACCGGAAAGAAGTGCCAGCGCAGGAACGCGATCCTGCAGCACGATGACTACGACTTCATGCTTGCCAACATCGACCGCTGGGTAGTAGGTGAGAACGCCGGCCTTGAGATCAAGACTGGATCCAGTTACGTCAAGGATCAGTGGGAAGGCGGGAAGATCCCGCCGGAGTATGAGCTCCAGTGCCATCACTACATGGCGGTCACGGGCGCAGACAGATGGTACATCGCATGTCTCATCGGCAACCACGATTTTGTGACCAGGGTGATCGAGCGTGACGAAGATACCATCAGATACCTGATTGAAGTCGAAAGGATCTTCTGGGAACACAACGTTGTTGAAAAGAACATGCCGGCACCGGATGGATCTGAAGCGTCGGCCCAGGCACTGAAGATGGTTTATCCGGAAGCAGAAGAAGGGACGACTGTGGATCTCGATTTCCTGACAGATGATCTCGACCGTCTTATTGAGGTCAAAGGAATGATCAAGAAGCTGGACGACGAGAAGTCCCAGCTTGAGCAGAAGATTGAGGGATTCATGGGTGAGGCGGAGACCGCGTGGATCGGTATGAAGAAGGTCACATGGAAGAACCGCGCCGGCCGCGTCACGATCGACAGCAAAGCGCTGCAGGCGAGCGAGCCTCAGATCTTTGCGAAGTATGCAAAGCAGGGTAAGCCGTACAGGGTGTTCAACATCCAGAAGGCTGCCAAATAAATGTCTCAGGAGGTAAAGGAAATGACAGTTAAGAATGCACTCGAACAGAAAGCAGCTGGTCAGGTAGCACCGGCAAAGAAGCAGCCGCAGTCCATCAAAGACTGGATCAAGGTGATGGAACCGGAGATCAAGAAGGCACTGCCTTCCGTGATCACTCCGGAGAGATTCACACGCATGGCTATGACTGCAGTATCCAGCAATGCAAAGCTCGCGGAATGCACGCCGCAGTCTTTCTGCGGAGCGATGATGCAGGCAGCGCAGCTCGGCCTTGAACCGAACACGCCGCTCGGCCAGGCATACATGATCCCGTTCAGAAATAAAGGTGTCATGGAGTGCCAGTTCCAGATCGGCTACAAAGGACTCATCGATCTTGCTCATCGTTCCGGGGAGTTCAAGAACATCGAAGCACATGAAGTGTACGAGAATGATGAGTTCGATTATGAGTACGGCCTGGAGCCAAAACTGCACCATAAGCCGGCCTTTAAGGACCGTGGCAGGGTGATCTGCTATTACGCTGTCTACACGCTTGTAAACGGCGGTTTTGGCTTCGAGGTGATGAGCATCGAGGATGTACAGAAACATGCCGCAAAGTTCAGTCAAGCATACAAGAGGGGATATGACTCGCCCTGGAAGGACAACTTCGATGAGATGGCGAAGAAGACGCTGATCAAGAAGGTCCTCAAGTATGCACCGATCAAGACAGAGTTCGTCAAGCAGGTGCAGCAGGACGAGACCATCAAGGTGGATCTGTCTGCCAACATGGAGGACGAGCAGGACACCACAGTGTGGGCTGAATACGAAGTCGTAGAAGAACAGGAAGCAGTTGATCAGGAGACAGGCGAGGTCAAGTAATGAGAGTACTTAACGGCTATGTCCGGTTATACAGAAAGCTTGTTGAGTGGGGCTGGTATCGGGACAGCGTCGTGAAGGATGTTTTTCTCCATCTCCTTATGATCGCCAACTGGAAGGATGGCGCGTACATGGGTCACGCCATCCATCCTGGCGATGCCATTATCGGCACTAAACAGCTGGCTGCTGATCTCGGGTTTTCACGGCAGCAGGTACGCACGGCTTTAAAAAAGTTGGAGAGCACTGGAGAAATATCCATTTTTTCAACCAACAAATTTTCGATTGTAACCATTGAAAACTGGGGGCTGTATCAAGGTGATGACTCGGAGTCTAACCAACAAGTAACCAACAAGCAACCAACAGATAACCAACAGATAACCAACAGGCAACCACACCTTAAGAAGGAAAGAAAGAAAGAAGGAAAGAAGGAAAACAATAATACCCCCAAACCCCCAGAGGGGGCTCGGGTGGATCTGGCGAAGATGGAGATCGTCCGTGAAGTGGTGAAGTACCTGAATGACCGGACCGGCAAACACTACCTGCCGACGACACGTCTGACACAGAACAAGATCATCGCCAGGATCAACGAGGGATTCACGACAGAGGACTTCATCCGGGTGATAGATGTCAAGGCGATGGAGTGGATGAACACGGACCGCGAAAAGTATCTCAGACCGGAGACATTATTCGGGACCAAGTTCGAGGGTTATCTGAACCAGCGGCCCGAAAGACGGAAGATGGATCCTATCGAGATCGCAAGAGCGATGGATGAAGCGGAAAGGAGGAACGGAAGTGACGAGGGAACAGGTTGGCCAGATGTACGTCAAGGTCTCAGCGGTATACCCGAACACCTATCGTGGGATGACTGAGCTGCAGATCGCGAGCTTGATCGACGACTGGTACAAGTCTCTCGAAAGGTACCCGGTACAGATCTGCCAGCGGGCATGGGACAAATACCGGAACACGATGAAACTGCGAGAGATGAACATAGCTTTCTTCGTAGGGCTCATCAAAGATATCCTGGCTGCTGATCAAAGAGATTTGATGCAGGAAGAGCAGCGCCGAGCATTACCGAGAGTGATCACAGGGAACAGCACGGCGATGGCAAGGGAAGAGTGCATGAAGAAGTGCCGGCAGGTTTTCGGAAGAGAACTCGGTATCCCGGTCAGCACCGAAGAGGTCGTGTACACATACCGCTGTCCGAAGTGCCTTGATACCGGCATCATCTCATGGCTGGAGGATGGCGTGTGGGTAGGCAGGAAGTGCAGCTGTGATTACTTTGACAGGCAGCGCGCTGAGTACCGTAGCAAAAGGGGTGATGCGTGATGGGCTATTACGTGAAGTGTCCGTACTACATCAACGGACAGAAGAAGCCGACGGCAACGATCGTCTGTGAAGATACGCACAGAGACTTTGGAACTGTAGCGAAGAAGAACTGGCAGCTGGAGCATGTCTGCCAGAACGACTGGACGAGCTGCCCGTATGCGCAGGAACTCAATGATCTATACGAGAGGACGGAGGGCATGAATCTGACGAGGAAAGAGAAAGAACATCTGCAGCACACATGCGAGGCTCAGAAGACTGAGATGATCAAGCTGAAGAAGCGCATGAAGTGGAGCGAGCACAAACTGCAGCAGAAAGAGCGTGATGTATTTGCAGCTGAACATCTGGCAGAGTCACGAGCAAAACAGAATCAGAAGCTGCGCGAGGAACTGTTCCTGAAGGAGGAGCAGGAGAAGGCACTGCTGGCACTGATCGGTTACATGGCACACAAGACCGGGTTTTCGGATTTCAGTCTCAATCAGATCCAAAGGTTCGGCCGGGCGTATGACACCAGGTACAGGATAGACAGCGAGACTGCATCCGATGGCGTGGAAGAGATCAAGCGCGTTTACATCGAACACTCGCTGAAGGAAGATCAGGAGGCGGAGAAGTGAAACGGAACGTATGGATGGAAGTGACCAGGGATCAATACGAGCTTCCTGTCAGAGTGGCGAACAGCGCGAAGGAGCTTGCGTCTCTTGCCGGCACCACATTGAGTAACGTGATGAGTGGTGCGTGCAGGGGTAAGAAGGGCTTATATAAAAGCCGGTTCGTAAAAGTTGAGGTCGACATGGAAGAGGAGGAAATGAGGCTATGCCTATAAACAGCAAACAGAAAGGCAAGCGTGCTGAGCTGGAGGTGGCGAAGATCCTTAAGCAGCACGGATACGATGATGCCAGGCGAACTGCGCAGTACTGCGGATCTACCGGAGACGCTGCGGATGTAGTTGGTCTCCCGGGCTTCCATCTGGAAGTAAAGCATCAGGAGACGGTCCGCCTGGATGAGTGGTTGGCACAGGCGAAAAGAGACAGCGACTTCACTGGCAATATCCCGCTGGTCGTTCACAGAAAGAATGGGCAGAAGTGGAAGGTGACGATGGATTTCGAGACATTCCTGGAGGTGATCAAAGACTATGTCCCGTTCTAAGAGTTGGATGATCGGCACCGGTGTTGAATCACCGTGCATGGAGTGTGACGTAAGAGAACCTGCCTGCCATGACCGCTGCGAGAAGTACGCGAAGTATCGCAAGGAGCTAAAAGCGGTCAATGACAACAGGAAAGAATACCAGTCTCAGAAGTATATCCGGACGGATCACAATGCACAGATCAAGAGTTCGGCTATGGCAAGGAAGAACGCAAGGAGGAAACGGAATGAGCTATAAAAAGACGATGGCACAGGTCGAGGATCTCATGACCAAAGAGTATGTGATGGCAGCTATCGATCACGGCGAGTACTTTTCTTCTCCACATGAGGGCTACGCAATCATCAAGGAAGAGGTCGAGGAAGCGCTTACGGAGATGGACTCGGTCAGCTGGCATCTTGAATACATGTGGAGGAATGTCAGGTCAGAGGATAGAAATAATTATCTGGACGCTGCGCACATCCTGGAGCGCAAAGCACTGTGCCTTGCGTGCGAGGCGATACAAATCGCAGCGATGGCGATGAAGTTCCGGAGTAGTTTTGAGGACGAGGAGGATCTTTAAGGGTGACAAAAATGAAGATCGGACTGATTGACGTTGATGGTCATCATTTTCCGAATCTCCCGCTGATGAAGATCTCCGCACACCACAAAAGCATGGGCGATACGGTCGAGTGGTACGAGCCAATGTTCAGCGGCCATATGGATCGCGTGTACATGTCAAAGGTGTTCAGCTTTTCAGAGGATTACCTGTACAACATCGACGCGGGCGAGATTCGCAAGGGAGGAACCGGGTATGCAATCAGCGTAAATGGGGGGGTGGAGACATTCAACAGAAAAAAAGACGAGCCTCTGCCGGATGAAATAGAACACGCAATGCCTGATTACTCGCTTTATGGGGTGACCGATACGGCATATGGGTTTCTGACGCGCGGATGTCCTCGCGGCTGTTCGTTCTGCCATGTAGGAGCAAAAGAGGGTCTGAAGTCCTACAAGGTCGCGGACCTGCAGGAGTTCTGGGCAGGCCAGAAGAACATCGTTTTGTGTGATCCGAATATCCTGGCATGTAAAGACTGGCGCGATCTGCTCGAACAGTTGCAAAGCTCTGAAGCGTGGGTGGACTTTAATCAAGGGTTAGACATCCGAATGATGGACAAGGAAAGAGCGAAAGCATTGTCTGCCATCAAGACAAGGGAGCTGCACTTCGCATGGGACAGATATCAAGACAAAGAGATGATCTTGCCGAAGTTCAAACGGTTTAGAGATATATGCACGATACGGCAGGCTGATCTCATTGTGTATGTTCTCTGTGGTTTTGACACCACGTTCGAGCAAGACCTCGAGAGGATCAACACGCTTCGCCAAATCGGGTATGCACCATACGTGATGCTCTATGACAAGGAACATATCCCAGCGCATAGCGATCTACGGCGTCTTCAGAGGTGGGTCAACTCAAGATGGATATTTTGGTCGTGCGAGACATTTGATGACTACAAGAGAAAGTGAGGGAGGTGGAAGCGATGATTGATTTGACAGGATACACGGATAAGGAGGAACGTGTTGGGAATTGCCGGTATTGCTTTTTCAAAGGCACAAATTTTGATGAGAAACCGTGCAACAAATGCGTCGATGGGATCGAGTGGAAGGGAGAAGATTGGAAGAGAGAAAGGAAAGACGATGAGTGAACACATCGCAGGAACAACTTCCTGGATCCGGAAGCGAGATAAGTATCACGAGTATTGGCAGTGTGCGAAATGCGGCGGCAGGATCCTCAAGTATGATCAGCGGGCAGAGCCGCCGGAAAAGTGCCCGTACTGCAGACGCAGGATGAGCGGCAATAAAGATTATGATTAATTTAAAGTTAGGAGTTTGTAACTATGAATAGCGTAGCATTGATCGGAAGATTGACAAGAGACCCGGAGGTCCGCTGGACACAGGATCAGATGGCGATCGCATCCTTCAGCATTGCGATCGATCGGCCGCCGAGAAAAGACGGCACAAAAGATACTGACTTCCCACGCATTACAGTGTTCGGCCGGCAGGCAGAGAACTGTGAGAAGTACCTGAAGAAGGGCCGGCTCGTCGGGATCACCGGCAGGATCCAGACAGGGTCCTACGAAAAGGACGGCGTGAAAGTCTACACAACGGACGTTGTGGCAGACAGGGTGGAATTCCTCGAGTGGGGTGAGAACGCTCAGCATACGCGAAGCGAGTCGCCTCAGCATGCATCCTACGGGCAGCAGGTAAACTACTCCGGCGGCAGCGGCCAGCCCGGGAAGGATGCTCAGCCGAACGCGCAGCAGGAAATGCCTGCCCAGGAACAGATGCCGATGGGGTTTGAAGCCATCAAAGATGACGACATTCCCTTTTAGCAGCATAAAACCCCTACCGGAAGAGGGAGCCTGCGGGCTCCTTTTTCTGTGCGGGGAAGATGGGAGGGCGAAATAGATTTTTAATTCGTGTACAATGCACGGCGAAAAAAGGAGGGCGGCCGAGATGGCACGCAAAGTTAACTGGGAGAAGATCAAAACTGAATACATCACCGGGGATATCTCCCAGCGGAAGCTGGCTGAAAAGTATGGTGTGCCTTACCCAACGCTTAAATATAGAGCGGAGCGTGATGAGTGGTTCAAAGCGCGAAAAAAGCATAAGAGCAAAGTTGTCGCAAAGTCCACGCAGAAAGCAGAGGCAAAGCAGGTCCGCGTTGTGACGAAAGAGCTGACGCTTCTGGACAAGATCGAGAGGCACCTGGACAGAGCGATATCCGACGTGGATCAGTTCAACAGATATATCGTCACTGAGCAGGTCGGGCACGGCATGACAGAGACGAGCGAGCAGATGTACAGCAAGGCAGATATGAAGGCGCTGAAGGATGCCATGCAGGTCCTTGCGATGGTCGAGAAGATGAAGCAGGAGCGGCTGGACCGTGCGAACAATGCAAGCAACGAGATGCGCGTGAAGTTCGTGGATGGATCTGATGAGGAGTGGGGTGACTGATCATGGATCTGATACTGCCCATGCCTAACGAAAAACAGAAGCTGTTCCTGTCAGCGAAAGAGAAACATATTGCGTTCGGTGGTGCACGCGGCGGCGGCAAGAGCTGGGCGGTGCGCATCAAGGCTGTGCTGCTGGCACTCAAGTGGCCGGGGATCAAGATCATGATCGTCCGCCGGACTTATCCGGAGCTGTCTGAGAACCACATCCTGCCGCTGTGCGAGATGCTGCATGTGTACGACACTGATCCATCAAAGAGGATCGCCAAGTACAACGACAGCAAGAAGCACCTGATCTTCCCGAACGGATCGAGGATCCTGTTCCGGTACTGCGAGACGGACAAGGACGCGGAGCGATTCCAGGGTACTGAAGTCGACGTGCTGTTCGTGGATGAGGCAACGCACCAGACGGAAGAGCGGATCAAGAAGCTGGATGCCTGCGTGCGTGGCGTCAACAGTTATCCGAAGCGGATCTATTACACATGCAACCCGGGCGGCGTTGGCCATGCCTGGATGAAGAGGCTGTTCATCGACCGCAAGTTCAGAGAAGGTGAGCGGGCTGACGAGTACCGGTTCATCCAGTCGCTGGTCACTGACAACAAAGCACTGATGAACGCGCAGCCGGAATACATCCAGCAGCTCGAAGCACTGCCGCCGAAGATCCGGGAAGCATGGCTGCACGGCCGCTGGGATCTGTTTGAAGGACAGGTCTTCGAGGAATTCGTGGATGATCCTGAGCATTACAAGGACCGCAAGTGGACGCACGTCATCGAGCCGTTCATGATCCCGGACACGTGGAAGATCTACCAGGGATTCGACTGGGGATACTCAAAGCCGTACAGCATCGGCTGGTATGCAGTGGACTACGATGGCCGTGCATACCGCATCCGTGAGTACTACGGCTGCCAGATAGACGGATACAGCAAAGAGGCGATACCGGACACCGGCACAAAGGAGACAGTCAACGAGGTGGCTGCACACATCCATGATGTGGAGGAGACAGACCCGAACCTGCGCGGTAGGAAGATCTACCGGTTCGCAGATCCAGCTATCTTTGCTGCTGATCAGAATGGTATCAGCATTGCCGAGACGATGGAGAAGCAGCGTATCTACTTCGAGCGAGGGGACCACAACAGGATCCCCGGGAAGATGCAGTGCCATTACCGGCTGGGG
>OCVV010906536.1_pt1 | contig 10549 bp, 8 predicted proteins | sample 1539721 | NCBI WGS metagenome assembly OCVV01 (sample SAMN02144230, study PRJEB22623) | gut metagenome | biome: sheep rumen | host: Ovis aries | place: New Zealand
AATAAGAGCTGTCCCAAATCCGCTAGCCACAAATACATTCGCTAGCGTAATAAATACCATTACAAGAGCTACAGCTCCATAATCAGAAGGAGTAAGAAGCCTTGCTAAAATAATAGATACAACAAGACTCACAAATTGAGCTGTAATCCTTTCTCCAAACTTCCAAAACAACCCTGACATAATTCGTTGTTTCATAGTCGAATTATTCAAATTTTTTATATCGCTCATAATTCCTCACCAACACTTTGCTCTATATATCAAGTATTTTACCCAAAGCTTTAGAACACGCGTGCGAGTAAAAGGGTTACTATTATTTGAAATAAAATTTCCAGGGTATACTTTCATAACAAAACTTTCGTTCATATCCAACTCAACTCCATCAACCGACATATGTTCATCTTCTTTCTCCATAGTAAACCCACTGCCATCATTTCCCCAGGTTCTTGATTTCGCTGACATTGGAAACATGCTCTTAGATCCCGTAAATAGAAGGTATAGCTGAACAGCTCCATCGACTGGATAAAGCGAGCATTCGTTTTTCCAAAAAACCATTTTCTTTTTCAGAAGTATATAATTGATATATACCATAAAGCACCATGGATTATTTCTATACATCCAAATCATATTCTTTATTTTCTTTCTCTCAGGATCAAGCACCACATCATTTAATTTCTCTGTCAAGCTATCATATTTCGATCTCCAACAAGCTGATCCATATGGCTGATAATAGCAACTGGTATAACAATTATACTCCGCACAAGAATGTTCCTTGGATTCTAAAAAAGAACATATAAACAAAACTTTATCATCTTCCTTAAAGAAATCCAGTCCCGAATTCATATATTCTAAAAAATTACTCGAAAACTCATTATCATCTTCAGTAAGAATCCATCTATCATAGGGTTGGCAAGCATTATATAGAAATTCAATATTCCGTGATGGACCTAGATTATCTTCTTGAACAAAAGTATGGATTTTTTTAAATCCTGATATATTATTTCTAACATAATCCAACACCTCCTTATATCCTTCTTGATATTTTGACGAAGGTGGATAGTCAACGGAAATAAATAATTCTGTTTCTTTTGCTATAGCATTTTTAGCTATAGACTCCACACACCTCTTTAGATGATTAATCCTATTACAAGTTGGGATAAGAACCGGAGCATATTTCATATTTACTTCCTCAATAATTTCTTGATTTTTTTTGAATTCTTGATACCAAGAGTTTGAATCAAAGAGTATAAGACATTATATTTTATTCCAAGTTTATCAAATGTATAATATTCCTTTGTTTTTTCGCTTGCTTCCAAAAATAACATATGTTCATCCAACGCGCCATTTACACTTATACCCATAAATTGATCGCACTTTATCTGGGACTCTACATATTTAACACTTTTCTCAAAAAAAATATAACTCAAGTACTCACTCAGTTTTTTCCATTTCAAATTACCATTCGAATATGTTGTACTTTGAGCATTAATTCCTATCACACCAATTGGCTCGCATGTAATTGTATCCACAGCTATGGTGACCTTTCCTGCCTCAGCTGTCATAACCGCACTGCCAGCAGTACCAATGAAAACATCAACTTTTTTTATCAATAACGACGGTATCGGTGATAAAAAACCCAATAAAATAATTTTTAAATTTTCTGCTTCTTTCCCAATATCTAAAAGTTTTTTAGAGAATTTCTTTTCCTTTGAATCTCCCACCACGAAAACTGTAATTTTTTTTCCTTTGTTTTGATTACAAAAAGATACTATCTCCTCCATCATTGGTATAAGATAATCTTTGTCCAATCTAGAAATACTCCCTAAACAAATATCCGAATTTGGAGCAGTTTCTATTAATGGATTATCAACATTTTCTATTGTATTTGTACAAGGAAATAGCAGGTGATAGTTATCTTCGTCCGATATTTTTTTATATTCTTTAAACATCTTTTCAAGAGACAATTCGTTAATTCCCGCAAGTTCTTTTCTATTATGTTTGAAGTCCAAAAATCGATAATACCAACTCTCAAAATATACAAAATCCTCGTCTAAATCAAAAAAAACATGTTTCCCATTTATATTTGAAGCCAACAGTTCCCCCCACACTGCCATCGGCTGCTTATGTGACTCTATTACAACTTGATTCCAAGCTCCTTCACAACCATTTATTATTTGTCTTATTATTCTTCTCTGTGTCTTTCTATTAAAATAAAAAGGTAGATAGTTTAATTCTGGTATATAGTTTTCTTTATAATCCTTCAAATCATCAAAGTACAGTTTTCCACTTCTTCCTGTGTATAAACAAACCTTCCAACCATTTCTTTTTAAATAATTCACTTTATTTCTAGTATATAATTGACCTCCTCCCATATCGAAGAAGGTCCCTAGAATAATATAACATTTCATTTTTCAATCATTCCCTTTTATTTTAGTCAAATCATTTTCGCTATTAAGTAAAACTCCACTTATGATCCAAAATAGGGTCATGCTAGGAAACGAAGGAATTGTTGATCCAACAAGCCCATTTAAAAATATTATTGATATCAAACTCAAACATAAAACCTTTATTGTTACTGATCCCTTATTTTTCTTTATTATCCGTTCCGCCGACACAACAAAGATAGATAAATATATTAACCCACCAATCAATCCAATTTCCATAAATATCTTTATAAACATGCTGTGAGATGTTATATAAACACTTGATATGTTATAATTTGACATAGTATCCGCTGCAGATCCCATTCCATAACCAATTATTGGAGAAGAAATGATATTTTCTATCCCCTCTCTCCATGTCACCGTACGACTTACAAATCTGTTATCTTCACCTATATTTCCCAAGCTATTCAGCATCTTTCCCAAAGACGAATTACTATGCAATAAAGGAAATTCAAGTAAACCTGTTGCGATTATAAATACAGAAAAGACAATTGTCAGAATAATTAACAGCTTAATCAATACTGCACTTACATTCCTTTTTTTCTTTAAAAAAATTATAAACCACAAAGAAGAACATGCAAAAATGCAAATCAGACTTGTTCGTGTAATGCTGCAAACCGCCCCTACCACTGTCATGCAAACACAAATAAAATAAAAACGGCGCGTATGTTTTTCTGCGCATTCGCAGCACAAAAAAACATAAATTGCAAATAAAATTGCACAAAACATTCCATAATGAAAAGGGCCCGAAAAAATAGAAACCGATCTCATATGCCCGCCATAGTACATAGTGTAAAAGTTAGCATCTATCATATCTAACAACCTTGAATCAATATCACCCCAAAAGAAATACTGCTTGATTCCATATAATATAATAGGCAAGCTAATGTTAGCGGTATATTTTAGTATTACAATTACATCACCCGTAGTTTTTTTAAAAGCCCAATAAGCCGCCAAAAGAGCTATCACTTGAAAATATGATTTTCTATACTCTATTATGGAATATAACCTATTATGAATATTAGGATGAAACACCTCAAATATGGCAAAAACCTGAGTAATAAAAATTAGAGCAGACAAACATCTAGTAGTCTTATCAATTTTAATTTGCAAATATCCCTGTTTTTCCCAGCTCAAAAACAACGTCAGTATAGTGGCAATATCCGCCACTAGCGTCCCCCATCGTCCAAGGAATAGCTTTAATACACTGGAATACAAGACTATAAAAATATATAATTTTAGTATCTTTTCACTCTTTACATGCATTAAAACTTACCTTTCAAAATGGCACTATCGTCAATTGAGTAATAGTTCATAATATTGTGTATATATTCATCATTTCGTGAGTTATTCACATTGTCAATAGATAGTGCTTCCTTTTGACTGTCCTTTGCAACTGATAGATGCCTTATAAGTGCTCTTCTAGAAACCACCTTTGTTCCTGCCTTAAGCTGCATCCATTTAAGCCAAACATCATCTGCTTTAAACGACAAATCTCGAATTAATCTCTCATTAAACAAATCTTTATCCATGCATTTCGGAGGATATAGTACTCCACCCACCCCTGTCGCAAAATAAATGCTTGATGGTTCTGCTCCAATATAACCAGCATCTATCCAACTATTATATGGCTTCATTTTGCCATATGAATCAAATGTAATTATATGCGCTCTATTAGCACAAACAGCTTTTGGATGCCTCTTATGCATTTTTAACAATCTCTCTATCATTTTAGCATCATATAGGATATCATCATCCACGGTTATTATTATATCACTTGGATACTGCTTCATGACATAATAATATTTTGTGTGTGGGCCTATATCATGAACATAGTTTACAGTCACTCCTCGTCGCTCATATCTTTGAATAAACTCCGGCAAATCAATTCCATCAAACAATTCTTTACCAAGATTAATAATAATAGCATCTGGTTTGACTGTCTGTCGGCATATGCTTTCAAGAGATTTTTCCATATACATTATTCTGCTTGGAATAGTTGTTAAAGATACAACTATCCTTTTTTTTCTATTATCTTTACTTATAGCGGATTTATATGATTTTTCTTCAATACATTTTTTATAACAACTATTTCGATAACTATCTATTACTGGAAATAATATATTAATCTTTATTTTATGGCCAAATCTTCTTAATACACCCATTTACGCTATTCTCCCTATAAATCATCAGTATATTTTATCAACAATTCTTTAATCGGGATAAATCGACTACTCCAAATAAATGAGTTAATATTTCTTTTGGTTTCATTTGAAATGCCTTCAATAAAACTCACCCATTCGTCTATATCATTTGAGATTTTAATCACTTCTGAAAACTCATCAACGCCTATTATCCGAGTTGATATAATTGGTTTTGAGGTTGTCATGTACTGATATAATTTTAGTGGATCACCTCCATTTTCAGCTTTGCCTACTGCATGAGGGAGCATACAAATATCAAATTCTTCTATAGTTGGATAAACATAAGCAGAAGGAATTGAATCAAAATGTATGATATTATTTTTACAATTGATTAACCGCTTTAACTTAGTGCTGGTCTGCCCTTTTAAAAAAGGGCCCACAAAAACAAATAATACATCTGTACACCTATCAGCTAGTTTTTCAACGAGATTCGCATCGATTCTTAGACCGAGCTTTCCTATATATCCAACACACTTCCTAAAATATTTTTTTTTCTCAGCCAACTCTTTACAAAAAGGTGGTTTAATAAATTTCATTTCACTTTCTGGTTGAAAAACGCCATTCTTTACTAATATGGGCTCTATTGACGTCAAATGCTTCATATAATTACAAGTTTGTGCTGAATTAGCTGATACTATATCTGCAAAAGACACAATCTCCTTATAGGCTTCTAAAGCACCATTTTGTTCCACATGTGAAAGCGATGGATGAATGGCAAAATTATCCATAATATCAAAATATACTACCATGCCTCTTTTTTTGCACTCATAAATCAATTTTACTGCAAATGGGTTATCCGAATAAACTACCGCTTTACCAATTTTGTCCCACGGAATAAGATTTATCGTTTTATTATACCCTTCAATCCACCAATTTCTACGCTTTAACACTTGATTGATCTCGAATATAGGAATAAATTGAACTGTATTCGAATTATCGCATATAGATTTCACTTTATATTCCATAGATCCAACCGGATAATAGCTGTCATCCACTATATATTTTCTTTTATCCAAAACAGTCCTTGGCTTTTTTATATTAAATACAGCTCCGTTGAAAAAACTATGTAGTAGAGACAATATGGCGTACTCTCTAGTAAGTATACCATCTTCATAAAAATTATCGGTATCCTGATATGGAATAAATATAATTGAATAATCATCCATTTTTTTTCCCACTTTTACAATCTCCACCACTTCATTCCGGATGCATTTAAGTCATCTATCTCGTATAGTCCTTTTACATCTATAAGTACCTTTTCTTTATCAGGACATTGTCTAAACATATTTTTTATTTCACTTAATCTCATCTGTTTAAAACAGTGATGTGCCACAGCAATTATCACACAGTCAGCACCATTTGCTTCCTCTAACTTCTTCAACTTTATACCATATTCATTTAGTGCATCCCTTTCAGATGCCCAAGGGTCTATTACATCTGGACTAATTCCATATGTGTTTAATTGCTTAATAATATCATTAACTTTGCTGTTTCTAGTATCAGGGCAATTTTCTTTGAAAGTTAATCCCAGTATTATAACTTTACTTTTTTGTGGCGCTTGACCAGCCTCAATCATTTTTCTAATAGCTGCATCCGCAATAAAAGCTCCCATATGGTCATTTACAATGCGTCCATTCAAAACAATTTGGCTGTGATAGCCTAGCTTTTCAGCTTCATAAGTAAAATAATATGGGTCTACTCCAATGCAATGACCGCCAACTAACCCCGGACGAAATCCCAGAGCATTCCACTTTGTATTCATTCCATCAACTACCTCGTTGGTATCAATATCCATACGATCAAAAACCATGGCGAGTTCATTCATAAAAGCGATATTGATATCACGTTGGCTATTTTCCACAACCTTAACTGCTTCGGCAGTACGAATATTGGAAACAGGATATGTACCAACCTCTATCACAAGATCATAGACAGCTTTAATTTCTTCCAACGCTTCTTTATCCATTCCAGAAACTATCTTGTGAATATTGTTTAAGCGATGAAGCTTATCGCCAGGATTAATTCTTTCCGGAGAATATCCAATTTTAAAATCTATACCACATTTAAGCCCTGATTCTTTCTCAAGAATAGGGACGCAAACATCTTCTGTGCATCCAGGATATACTGTTGATTCATATACTACAATCGACCCCTTTAAAAGGTTTCTACCAACGATCTTCGAGGCCTCAATAACAGGTGTTAAATCTGGTGTGTGATCGACATTTACCGGAGTAGGAACCGCCACTATATAAAACTTAGCTCTTTTTAGTTCTTTTTCTTCAGATGTAAAGAAAACCTTAGAATTTTTAATCTCTTCATCGCCAACCTCCTTTGTTGGATCAATTCCTGATTTATATAATTCTATCTTTTCACTGTTTAAATCAAATCCAATAACATTAAGTCCTTTTTTTGCAAATTCATGGGCAATGGGCATTCCAACATATCCTAATCCAACCAGAGCCATAGATTCTTTTTTTGATGTGAGTTTATCATATAGTTTCATTTATATATCCTCCTCATATAATCAACTAAGCTAACAAAAATATATCAATCACCTTAATCTACAAAAAGATTTTACAAAATAAATTTATTTACTCTTATTACAAATCTTAAAATATACATCTATAATACAACTCAATCTCCCTTACTGAAGATTATATCTTAATTACAACTAGGTTGGATTTTAATCCAATCGTATAGATATAAGACACTTCTACTCCTAATCCCATATCTTCAATATTTTTTTTGTTTAATAAGTTCAAATTATTAATATCAGACCAAAAACCGCCCTGAATTGGCATAACTAGCTTCTGAAACCAACTCCACGGCAACCAATGAATAAAAGGTACTAAAGTATGCATCTCTATTGGGAACCCTCTGTTGGGCGTTGTTAAAAAAACCTTCTTCCCAACACGTAAACACTCTTTTAAAAAGAATTTTTGATCTAATCTTGTGCCTACATGCTCAAGCACAGCAGAACAAAACACAATGTCAAACTGGCCATCAGAAAACGGCAATTTGCTATGAGGTTCATTTTTCACATATTCCCTAAGTCCGTGCCGCTTTACAAGAGCCGAACAATCCTCTATAGAAGCAACCGTTATATGTTCCTTATTTGGATACATCTTTTCCAGAAAATTTGAATCTGCCAGTTTTGTATCTGGAGTGGCACCTAAATCGAGGATTTCACTATCATCTTGTGGACAACACAATTCAATAAACCTCTTGTACATTTTTTTCCTTGCCTTAAGCGAAAAAAAAGTTTTTATTCTTATAAAAGGATTGTTATATGCAAAATAATCAATTGTTTCTTCCATTTTTTACCGCGCCTTAATCTTAATAATACTCATCAAAAATCCTACTAGTATACTTTGAACCCCAATACCAATCATAGTTACAGCAGGAATAGTAATCTTCATTATCTGATCCGGTATCAATTCTCCATATCCACGTGATTTCCAATATAAAACCGCAAAAACACTCATAATAACACCAACACAACAAATTAGCGCACCAACAAAAATAAAAGAATCCTCATTTAGTCTATGATTCCAGTCGGTGCCAATTCTCGGCAAAAGATTGTGATTATAAGCATATAGTTTCACTAGCAAAAACATAGACGAGATGTTAAACCCCAAAATAATAAAGAACATGAAGTACAATAGTGTGTTTATACTGAAAACAACATTGAAAATATTCAACTGTCCACCAATTAACGCTACTCCCCCTATAATTCCGAGTATTAGCAAGAATACTCCAGGATACAAAAATAGCCAATTCGGTGCATACATTAAAAGGAATTTCAAATGTCTCCAGCCATCTCTAAATGTATTTAGATGGGGAGCCCTGCTTCTCCCATCTTTTTTTAATTTTGTTGGAACCTCCGTAATCCTTAATCCATTTAATTCAGCCATAACTACCATTTCTGATGCATATTCCATTCCTGTTGTTTGTAAATCAAGACTTAATATTGCTTCTTTATTATACCCCCTTAACCCACAGTGAAAATCCCTTATTTTACTGTGAAAAAAAACACGTCCAATAAACGATAATACTGGATTCCCAACATATCTATGACTCCATGGCATAGCCCCATCTTCTATACCACCCGCAAAACGATTTCCCATAACAAGATCAAACCCCTCACGCAGTTTTTCAAGAAAGGGAAGTAAATTATTAAAATCATAACTATCGTCGGCATCGCCCATAATAACGTATTTTCCGTTTGCTTCTTGACACCCTTTAATAAGAGCTCCACCATATCCTTTAGTGGGTGCATAAACAACTCTTGCGCCCATAGATTCCGCTATTTCCTTGCTTCCATCACTACTTCCATTGTCTGATACCAGCACTTCTCCCTCTATTTCATTTTCGGCTAAAAATGCCATTGCCTTTCCAATACATATTCCTATTGTTTCCGATTCATTTAAACAAGGCATTAAAATTGTCAATTCCATTTTACTTTTCCTTCCACAATTAACACATACAATCATCAAACTAGCAAATGTATTGTTTATTTGACATTCTTGAGACTACCAATGAATTATAAAAAAACAAAAATATGCCTATCACATTACATGGCCAATAATATCTGTAATCAGGCCATGCCGATGATATAATAAGCGTTACAAAATTAAAAACAACTGGCAATGCAGGTAAAAAAACCTTTTTCCTCGCGTTCCAACTTGTGGATGCAACAGAGGAACTAAAAAATATAATTATCAAATATAAACCTGTTCTCCAAAACAACACATATAATATCGGAATGTTATATAGAACTCCGTGAATACAATCTAAAATACTAGTTAAAACGTTTCTTTTTCTAGCCTGATAATGATAATCAAATTCACCGGTTTCATCCAATCTTTCCCCTGTATAACAAGTAAGCATATCTATTTGGCCAATTGTTTTATCAACGCTCCAGCCTATGCTCGTTCTAGTCATAACTGCTCTTGTTACTAGTTGCGGATTTCTTGTAAATGTTTTTACATAAGCTTTAGCAAAATCATAAACGGAGTATTCCCACAAAGCATCACGATTGTAGTTCGCGGAATAAGCATCAAACTGATATTTTTCCGGACTTCCTCCTGTTATTTGATTTACTATTTCCATTCCTTCGTCAGATAAGTTACCTCCATGAAAATAGACATACATAATATCATTTCCCATTGCCATATATTTCATTTGTGGCTGAGGCTCAACATCCAAAGCTTTATATACTTGAACTCTTACTGTAATGACTAATAAAAATATTACAACCGAAGCAATAATAATCCTAACATTTCTATTCATCAGCAACAATAGTAATAAAGTTGCGCACACTACATAAAGCCCGCTTTGTCTCATAAAAGCGGTTAAAAATGTGCTTATTAAAAATGAAGCATACCACATAGGTGATTTAGTACAAAAAAATTCATCTGTCATTAACTCTGCAAGACAGACTGTAAACCAAAGTAAACCTGGAACAAACAATGCATCTTTCCAGAATGTCGTTACTTGAATTATATTTGCATAATTCATTGCCGTTAGTATGTAAAATAAGAGTGCGAATTCTTTGGGCAAATACGCACTTAAAAAACTTGTAGAACGAATAACTACAGCACTCCAAAGCAAAACCTGAAATAGACATATTGCAGTTAGAGAATCAAAAATACGGACAAGAAAAGCATTTAAGCATAGATACAACGGTGGAATCCAGTCAATTAATTTAACATTGGGTATTTTATGAATAACATCCCACATTCCTTTACTATCTCCGGTTGTAATACAAGGATTATATGCAATCAAATATAGCATTCCAAACATAAAGGAGATAAAAAATAACCCTATCAATTGTTTTGAACTAAATCGTTTTATTATTTTGAAGTTTTTACAATTCTCAAAAACATAGTTGATGAAATATAT
>OCVV011113632.1_pt1 | contig 10548 bp, 6 predicted proteins | sample 1539721 | NCBI WGS metagenome assembly OCVV01 (sample SAMN02144230, study PRJEB22623) | gut metagenome | biome: sheep rumen | host: Ovis aries | place: New Zealand
CGAAAATCTTTTTGATGGAAAGCTGCTCTCCTTCATACTCGTAGTAGATGTGTGAGCTCTTCTTGAGCATAGCAATGGAATCCAGGCCAAGCTTTTTCACAGCGATCAGCTGTGCGGGACTGGAGAACCATGTGTCAAACAGGACGTAATCCGCATGATGACCGGCGTTCTGCGCAGTCTTAAGCAGCTCGATCATGACTTCTGTGCCCTTTGTTTGTGCGAGCTTTCTACGCTTTGCTGCAAGAGAACGGCCGTCGCACTGATCGACCGGACCGATAAGATTTCTCTCTTTGGAAGAGGCTAATAGGCAGCTGTTTACAGGAAGGAATGTATTCCCGTCAGTCCATCCAAGTGTCATCAGACGGAATCCTTTGCAGTATTTCATGGAAGTATGGTCAAACACACGAGATCCGAGCTCCGTTTGCTTGCAGCTCGTTCGTTCAAAAAGGCTGTCGTCAACAACAAACGCGTTTACACGGTCTTCCGATGTAAACGGCTCAACAGCATCCGCAACCTTCTTAGACAGAAGGGTAGTAAAGCGAAGCCAGTTGGCCTTCGGGCTGTTCAGGAACTGATAAAACGTATTCTTTGAAAACGACTCTTTGAAGGAGCCTGTCTTCTGCTGCATATACATGCTACGGTCGATGAAAACATTGCTGAGCTTATACTTGAAAATATCGATTACCGGAACGCCCTTCTCCTTCTGAGCATTGCATTGATGGAGGAGGTTACCGATTCTGAAAGTTGAGAAAAATGTCGAAATAGCATTAAAAAGTTCCTGTCCGTCTTTATCCTGTGGTAGAATTGATATTGGCATAGATAGTCTTCTTTGTATGGTTGTTTCTAGTCAACTCAATTATACCAAAGGCACAGCGTCTATGCCTTTTTAACTGCCTACATTATTGAGTTTTCAAGGTTCAACACACCTTTTGGGTGTGGGAAGTTTTAGTTATTTATTATTCTAACGGAAATCCAATATCCGCTGTTCAGAGACACATAACAAAAACATCTGTTTTTTGGGCTCTGTTAACGAAAAACGGATAGGAGAAATCACCTTTCTCCTATCCGTCAGCATTTCGTATAAATTTTCAAACTATATTATGACACGAAATCAAATCCGTCCCAAACCGGTTTGCCGGTATATTTTTTCGCCTGTTCCTGTCCGGAGAGAACACGAATGGCACCGGAAGCCATACCTTCTGTTTCGAAGCTTCCCGCATATACATATACCGGTGCGATCCACTCACATCCTTTTTTGATGCGGTCAACCAGTTCTTCATCAAAAGCCATTCCGCCGGTCAGAAGAATGCCATCTACTTCGCCGTACATTGCACCTGCCATCATAGCTGTCCACTTGATAATGGTATAAATCATCGCATCATAGCAAAGCTTGGCAAACTGATCACCATTCGCGATCATCTCTTTCACTTTACGAACATCGTCAGTGCCCAGCAGATCTACAAGACCGCCGCGGTTTGATGCCAGCTCATAGATATCATCAAATGTATAGCCGCGTTTCAGAAGATTTGCAACATCAGCCACACACAGATCACCGGAACGGTTCGGGCAGATTGCGCCCTGTGCATCTCCGGCACGGGAGGTGTCTACCATTCTTCCCTTTTTGTGTGCCGTGATACTGATGCCGCCTCCCATATGAAGGATGACATAATTACAGTCTTCGTATTTTTTACCGACGACCTCGCTGTGATGGATCGCAACCTGTTTCTGGTTCAACGGATGGGAACGGGCTGTACGATATAAGCCCTTAACACCAGTCATACGTGCTTCATCGCAAAGTTCATCAACAGGCATCGGATTGACGTAAAATGCCGGTACATTTAACTCGTCCGCGATCTCTTTTGCGATCTGGATACCAAGTGTAGCCGGATGATGGATCTCAGCCACATCGCGTGTTGCATGGTCCAGTACAAGATCATCGATTTCATAGGTACCGCCTTCGCATGCATAGAGACCAACGCCGCGGCCGACAACGGCATCTACTTCCTTCAGATCAACGTTTTTTGCTTCCAACGCCTCCTTAATCAGGCGGACACGGATCGGCTTCTGATCCGCAAAAGTTTTACAATCTGCAAACTCACTTCTGTCATGATCTACTGTCTCGTCCAACAGAACGTTTTCGCCCTTTACCAGTCCGTATTTTGTGCTGCTTGAACCCGGATTAATGGTCAATACTGTAAATTCTTTCATCGTTTTCTATCATCCTTTCTTAATTCTTGCTGTTTGCTGCCTGTACACACAGGAACGCGATATTATCATATGCCAGTTCTTCATTCATACCGCGTGAGCAGTCAAGGATCGGAAGACGGAAGCCCTGGTAGAGCGGTCCGTAGGACTTGCAGTTTGCGGTAAACTGGATCAGCTTTCCGCCGATGTTGCAGCCCGCCACATCCGGGAATACCAGGATATTTGCTTTGCCTGCCACTTCACTCGGACGTTTTACCTTCTTCTCACCGATCTCTTTGATCAGTGCAGCGTCAGTCTGGAACTCTCCGTCAATCTTCAGATCCGGACGAAGCTCCTGTGCAAGAGCTACTGCGTCACGTACCTTTTTGACCGGTGCACTCATACCGCCGGACCCGTCTGTTGAATAGGACAGGAACGCACATCTTGGCTCAATGCCTGTTACGGCTTTGAATGTCTCGCAGGAAGCGATTGCGATACCTGCATGCTGCTCTACGGTCGGCTCAATATTGATCGCACCGTCTGTGCAGCCGATCAGCTTATTTTTCTCGCCATGGAAATCATCAAGCTCCAGGATCTGAAGGCCGGATGCGCTTGCAACGCCCGGGATCATGCCGATGATACTGTTTGCAGCAAGAACAAATTCATATGTCGTTGTGTCGATACCAGCCATTGTGCAGTCTACTTCACCAACTGCCTCCATCAGGCAGGCATAGTAAACCGGATCGCCCGCACGCTTTTCAACGAACTTTCTGCCCATAACTTTATTCGGAGATTCCGCATAACGATCAAGCAGCTCATTCTTATAAGCTTCGTCATTGATATCAATGATCTTTACAGCAGCAATATCAGCTCCTACTTCTGCTGCTTTTGCCTGAATCTCTGCCGGATCACCGATCAGCACAACATTTGCCAGCCCATCTTTCTGTGCTTTTGCTGCTGCTTTTAAAATGACCGGATTGGTGCTCTCCGGAAGTGCGATCGTCTGAAGATTCTCTTTTGCCTGTGTATAAATGGTATCGATAAACATGTATCTCTCTCCTTTTCTTCTGCCTGTTTGCTTATTCACTGTTTCAGAATCTTTTTTCAAAATTAATGATTCTGTGATCTTTCCCAATTATCTTAGCATTGTCAAGGCTTAAGATGTTTAGATAGAAACCGACAAATTGCAGGGGGTTTTTATACATCTATGAACAAACCCTTCTGTTTACCTGTCCGCTTCAAAATGAAAAAGATTAGAGATGCCGGGTTATGAAGGGAATTTCTGACACCCCGGCATCTCTGTGTTATGGGATAATATGCAATTAATAGGTACCGTATTTCAGGGTGGCCTCCCGCCATGCTTCCACGTTTTCACGCTTCGCCTGATCGAGCGCGATGGAATTGCTCATGATAAAGCCGCCGCCCGGCGCACAGATATCCAATATCCGCTTTGTTTCCTCTACCACATCTTCCGTAGAACCAAACATCAGTGTCTGGGTCTGCATGCCGCCCATAATGCAGGCTTTGTCTTCCAGCGTCTTTTTCGCCTGTGCATAATCGACATCTTCGAACAGATAGATCACTTTCCCCGGCTCGATATCCGCAAGGATATCCAGTCTGGACGTATATCCGCCTTCACAGAACATGATCGGCACCAGGCCTTCCTTGATAAACGCATCCGCGTAGCGTCTTACCTGTGGCCAGTATATTTCTTCAAAATCGTCTACCGACATGAAGGATTCCCCACCGCAGTGCAGCGGCATGAATACATATTTGTTGCCTGCGCTCTTTGCCGCAAACAGATCGCCGCCCAGAGAGCGGTCTCCCCATTTTTTCAGCGCTGCATTGATCGTATCCGGGTCTTCCAGAAGATCCATATTCAGTTCCATGATCCCGCGCACACTGTCCGCAAAAGCATCAAACGGATTTAACGCGCCGGATAATCCGAAGATCGGATATCCCATTTTCTCGATCTCTGCGCCGATCCGTCCGATCTCCATCAGATAAGAGCTGACGATGTTGCCGGTTTCCATCATTTTCTTCAATGCGCCCTGCACTGCCGGATTGCCAAATGCTGCCATCCCGTAGATTGACGCATTACAGAAATTCATGACAGACAGATTGGCAAGCGGCGCAAGCGATGCATATTGTCTGGTAAACACATTTTTAAAAACATACCCGGTCGGATCATCCATGAAAAGATCATATTCTTCATCATCCATATAATGCGCATCCAGAAACTGGAACGGTGTATCTGCCGGGAGATTATAATCCGGTCCCGGATATTTCACGTTCTGATAATCCATCAGGCGGAACGCATCGATCGGATAGGTGATGGGCATTCCGACAAAATCCGGATCAAAATCTGTCACATACTGCTTCATGATCGTATCAAAGAAGCGTGCGTCTTTCATCACTTCATAGATCGTAGATCCGTATTCGAGTGAATAAAAATTGTTTGCGTTGATACAGAACGGCACTCTGTCAGCCTGCTTACATGCTGTTACCAGATCCATTCTTTCCTGACGATTCATTTCTGCCATTTCTTCATCTCCATTCTACTAAATTAATCTGCTTTTCCGATAAATGTGTCTTTCGAGCACATAATCAGGATCATTGCAACGATCAATGCTGCCAGATCAAATCCATACATTGCATATGGGTTATGGAAGAATCCTGTCATCATGATTCCGAATCCACAGCCGATAACAAATATGGTTCCGATGAACCGCCATGCTGCCGGATAATCCCAGCGCCCATAGATCGTTGTAACATAAGACGGGACTACGTTTCCGATCGCGCCCTGTGCAATGAACAGGACCAGTGCCGTCGCCCATACAAATGCTGCCGAACGTGCCATAAACAGTGCGAGAACGAACCCGATGATTACGAACACAAACAGGAACACATATGCCTTTCTGGTTCCGATCTTCTGATCGATCACGCCAAACATGAAGCTTCCGCCAAAAGCGATGATGCCAGCGATTGCAAATACCTTTGTGCAGAATCCCGGATCATAGCCGAATCCGATCAGGTTCGGGATCGTGGAAGCCACAAAGTTCATGGCTGCCATATAGATCAGAAATGATCCAATCGCAATAAACCAGTTGTTCTTGCTGGACATGAGCTTTTTGATCGTATAAGGACTCTTATACTCTCTCATCGCCTTATCGATCTCGCTGCCGACACCTGTATGGAATCCCGGATCTCCATCCGGATATGTGCCGGCCTCTTCCGGTGTGTTCCTGACAAAAATAGCTGTCAGGATTCCTACGATTGCTACAATCACTGCGATCACGATCATACCGTTTGATACACCAAACCGTGCAAACAGTCTCGGCATCGTCGGTACATATACCGCGCTCATTGCCACATAACCCATCGTCGTAAATCCAAATACCACGCCTTTTTTCGTCGGCCACCAGTTTGCTGTCAGAACCATCGCGCCACCCTTGTCATATGCACCTGAGATAAAGCCGATCAACAGAATGCATACCAGAAAGATTGGCAGACTCTTTGTGTAGCTGAACACTACCAGGATTCCTGCGGAAACCAGCATGGTGATCGTCATGACGATCCTGGCACCCAGCTTACGGATCATCGGAGAAAATACCAGAACACCGATTCCCACCAACATAGCTGAAACACCGGATACGACATTAATCGCATTGATATTCCAATCTCTTAATGCCGCAAATGCAGGAAATACCGTATTGTTGTTTCCACCTACGATACTTCCAGCGATCAGGAAAACGATGGCCGTATAGATCATCATCCAGATCTGTTTGCCTCCATACCACTTAGCTTTCATAACCAAAATCCTCCTTTTTGTTTCTTATCACGTTTCTATTATCTATAATGAAGAGCTTAGCAAACACTTTTCACTGTTTTTCCATCACATACAGAAAAAAATTGTGTGCTTTTTGTCTATAAATGAACAAACACAAAGCGCACAATTTTATCTATATTGAAAACAGGATAAAAAAATGCCGCCATTTCTATTACAGTAGGAGGTAATAAAATGCTCAACACCATCAGAAATCTGCTTCCCACTTTTAACACGGAACCGACGCATCTGAAAGAACACGGAACACTTTACGATCTGACCGGATATCTGGAAGTCACGCCGGATGTCTACATCGGATCTGTTTCAGTTAGAACCCTGTATGTGATCCGCGATAAAAGTTATCTGTCTCTAATGAATCTGATTCCCGACATGTGTATTCTCTATATCACAACCGATATACAGAACTCTCTTTTCCCGGATGAAAAGCAAACGCCATACACGATCCTGACCGTAGAGAGCGCCAAACCCGAACGGATCATAGGGAAGCTGCAGGACTTTTTCCGGGAAACGAATGGGCTCGGGCATTGGTCTGACACGATGCTTTCTATTTTGTTTTTCGAAGGTGGTACTAAGGAAATCGTCAAACACGCATATACATTATTCCTTAATCCGATCTATATCCTTAATCCGGATTACCGACTGATCACATACGCTCCTGATAACATAGGGGAATTTGATCTAATCGGTGCTAATATTGTGCGAAACGGAGGTTGTTCACAGGAAGAGTTTTCCATCATAAACCGGAATCATGCTTTCAAGGAAATGCAAAACAGCCGGATTCCGGTCATCACAACGATCCGGGAATCCCCTTATCGTATGATCGTCAGCCGGATCGATCCGGAAAAAGATATGGGACACTTTGTGATTGTGGAAAAGAATCGACGCTTTGATGATCTGGATATGAAATTCGCAACCGTTTTACAACTGTCCATCAATCAGCAGATGAAAAAAGACCAGTTTATCCGAAGCACACGCAGGCAAACAGAAGCTTATCATCATGAGTTTTTCCTGAAAGATGTTCTGGATGGGAAGATATCGATCGGTACGCGCTATCAGGAATACTCCGAACTGATCCGCGAGGATTTTTCCGGTGAACTGATGTGTCTGGTGATCGAGCTCGCGAGAAGCTCAAGCCTGGTAAACGCTGTTCATCTGCGTACATTGTTTGAAGTAAAATATCCGAATGCAAATTCCGTCATGTATAACAACACGATCGTTGTTGTATTTTGTTTCCTGCCAAATCGTTCCCTGCATCAGGAAGCGATCCTGGACTTTGAAGCGACCTGTAAAGAATATGGGATTTATGCCGGGCTGAGCAGCCCGTTTGAAAATATTTTGGAATTAAAAGCCTATTACGATCAGGCGATGCTCGCGATCTCTCTTGGATACGCCGAGAGCTTAAATCCCACTGTATTTTTATATCAGGATTATTATCTGAAGCATCTGGCAAAGGTTTTTAAAGACCATGAATCGGTGGAAGCATTTCTTGACCCAAGCATGAAAAAACTGTTCCAATATGACAAGGTACACGGCACAGATTTGTTAAAGGCGTTGTACTATTATCTGGTTTATGAACGAAATGTTGCCGAAGCGGCCCGCGCGCTTTTCATCCACCGAAACACGCTTTTATACCATCTGAAAAAAATCGATTCCATTGTTTCGATTCATTATGACAATTATATGGAGCGTCAGCGGATTATGATCTCCTATGAAATGATTGCCGGTGCCATTCCGAATGAGTCAGCATCAGTTCCCAAACAAATCCTTAAAAAAGAGCCGGCGTCACAGCATAATTCTGTTTTGGATCCGGTTTCCGAAAAAATCCTGCAAATGCTGCGTGAGGATCCCTGTCTTTCGCAAAGAAAAATCGCAGCATCCGTCGGAATGACACATGCTGCGATCAGATATCATATGGATCAGCTGCAAAAAAGCGGGATGATCACCCATGTTGGAAGCGCACGATCCGGGCATTGGATAATTCATGAAGCGCATAAAGAGGACACTTTTTGATCCGTCAGACAAGAATACAGGTTTCCCTCATCCGTTTTTCAACAGGGTAAATGTGATCCCCAGATGTAATAGTTCCCTCTTATCCTTCAGGTCCGTATGCCCGATCTCACAGATCCTTTTGATCCGGTAGATCACGGTTGCCCGGTGAACAAATAATTGATTTGCGGTCTGTACCACATTCATATTGTTTTCCAGATAGGTTTCTAAAGTACGGATATATTCAGTACCGTTTTCATCATCATATTGCTTTAACCTGAGGAAAATCGGAGATACCAGCTCTTGGGCTGAATAATCTTCTGTCATCTTGTTTAAAAGATATCCAAATGTCACGTCCGAAAACGCATGGATCCAATGCGTCGGTTTTTCCTTCATTCCGATGGATAATGCCAGCTGTGCCTGCCTGTAATAGTCATGGATCTTATACAAACCATTGAACATATTGCTGGTTCCGGCGAGAAAATCATTTTCTCTTACGTAGACTGTAAAATCTGCGTCCCGGTTATTCTCTTCATTTCCGGCCTCCTTATGAATGACACAGATGATCGCCGTATCATAAACAAATGCTGCTGCATCCCGGAACAGCCGCATCAATTCCCTGCACTGATAATCCAAAGAAGAAAAATATACATCCTGTGCACTGGGCTGCACATACAATACCTGGTAGCAATCTTCCAGATCCCAGACTATCTTTTCGGCTTCCCTCCGAAGTGCCAACCGGTTCACTGTCCCGCTGCGGATGATTTCCCCCAGCTGCGTTATCAATCGCTCATGATTCTGCACAAGCACAACATCCGTCTGCGCGATCCCGTGTTCCAGAAACTCTGCGCAGTATTCCAGCAAAAGCTCATCCGTATGGCAAAACGGCCGGACACACTCTGTAATGATCAGACGATAGACAAACTGTTCTCCGACAAATATGTTTTTACAAAGACATCTGTGCGGCAGGATATCTTCTTCATAATAGAAGCATTCCTTCTTATACTGTATTTTCTGATACTGTTCATTGAACTTCATCTCACTTACCAGCGATCCAGGAATATCCCTCTTGTTTTCTCTGACAAACTCTGCCGGATAATTCCCGTATTTGATATTGATCTGGTCCTCTGCCGCAATCTTAAAATTTGCGTCCAATATGGACAGTCCGTTTTCAAAAGCAAAAGAAGACATCTCCAGAAACCGTTCCAGATCTGCCATTGTCATCTGCTTTCCGGTCAGCATAAGCATTTCCCGTTCCCATTGATGGAATCTGTCAAATAATTCAACGAGCTGATTCCATACGCTGTAAAGATCGGTAGTGTCATCCAACAAAATCCAGTCCGTCCGGTCACGGACCGAACGCGGAAGTGTTTCCCCTACCACGATCAGTGACAACTGTTTTTTTTCAGAGAGTTTATCCGGGAGTCTTCCGTCGCCGCATATATACAATGTGGCATACTCCGGATTGTCATCTCCGGAATAAAACAGTGCCTTTTCCAGGTGCAAATCCTCATTGCATATCCTGCAATCCCCTATTTTAAAGCATTTCTCCAGATGTTTTTTTACAATTTCAAGTGATATTTTCATCTAATTCTCCATTTCTACAAAGTGTAAAAACAGCATCTGCCTTTTTCATTCTCAGTGTACAATATACTGTTTTTCTATCGTGCGATACAATTTTCATAACAGCAAACGACTATGAAAAAGGAGGAATGACATGCCATTAACCCCTAAAGAAAACTATTTAAACTTCTTAAACCACAAAGAAATCGAATGGACACCGGTTGAAATCGTGGATTGCTCATATATCGGTTTCGGTTCTGTTCCTGGACCGACCTTTGAAAAAGGCCCGATCGGCGGCGGTCTTGACGGATTTGGTGTCAACTGGGTTTGTCCGCCAACCGGTAACGGCGCATCTGTTCCGGATCCGTCACAGCACATCATGGACATCGACAACTTCACGGAATGGCGCGACATCGTTAAAATCCCTGATGTCAATGCAATGGACTGGGATCAGATCGCAGCCAGAGAATTCCAGTTCTGTCAGGGATATGATCCGGATATCAATGCCCTGCAATACGGATGCGGAACCGGTGTTTTCGAACGTCTGGCGGCTCTGATGGGCTTTGGCGATGCCTTGATCGCCCTGATCGAAGAGCCGGAAGAGGTCAAAGAACTGTTTGAAAAGATTACGGATTACAAGATTGCAACCGCAAAGAAAGTCAAGGATTATATCAATCCGGATGTGTTTGTCAACTACGATGATATCTGCACACAGCTTGCACCGTTCATTTCTCATGAACAGTACGAAGAATTGATCAAGCCCTATCACAAGCGTCTTTACGATGCCTGCTGGGAACTTGAAATGATCCCGTTGCAGCACACCTGCGGAAAAGCAGAAAGTTTTGTAGAAGATATGATCGAGATCGGTGCAGCCGGATGGACTTCCGTACAGCCTACGAACGACATCGAAGGTCTGCTGCAAAAATATGGTGACCGGTTCTGCATCATCGGCGGTTGGGATTCCGCAG
>OCVV010906345.1_pt1 | contig 10544 bp, 7 predicted proteins | sample 1539721 | NCBI WGS metagenome assembly OCVV01 (sample SAMN02144230, study PRJEB22623) | gut metagenome | biome: sheep rumen | host: Ovis aries | place: New Zealand
ATAAAATATAATATAATGTTATCGTTGAGGTGGAAAATGAAAAGGAAAAAGAAAGATAAGGCAGCTAGAATCTTTGCTATTACCCTATTAGTTATTATGATAGGTTCAATGATTGCTGGATTAATCTTTATGTAAAAATGGTCTACAAAGTAAACCATTTTTTTATTTATTCTTTTTTAATAAATCACGAATTTGTTCAAGCAACAATACTTCATCACTTTTAGTAGGAGCTTCAACTTTTTCTTCTTCTTTCTTTTTTCTTAAACTCATTAATTTGTTCATTGCTTTAATTACCATAAATATAACGAAAGCAATAATTAAAAAATCAATAATATTTTGTAAGAAATTTCCATAAGTTAATGTAGCACTACCAACAGTAACTGAAAGATTTGAAATATCAACGCCACCAGTAATCATTCCAATAACCGGAACAATAATATCATTTACTAGGCTCGTTACAATACTTGAAAAAGCTCCACCAATAACAACAGCAACAGCTAAGTCAATAACGTTACCTCGCTTGATAAACTCACCAAATTCTTTTAATAATTTCTTCATTTTTTCTCCTTTCTTTATTTTGTACCATATATACGGTCCCCGGCATCACCCAAGCCTGGAACAATATAACCATTATTATTTAATTTTTCATCAAGTTGTGCACAGAATATCTCTACATCAGGATGATCATTTTTAATCCGTTCTATACCGCATGGAGCAGCTATAACACATAAAAACTTAATTTTCTTTACACCATCACGCTTTAACATCGTAATAGCCGCACTACCAGATCCACCAGTTGCTAACATTGGATCTAATAAAATTACTTCTTTCTTTTCAATATTATCTGGTAATTTACAATAGTATTTAACTGGTTCTAATGTTTCTTCATTGCGATATAATCCTATGTGTCCTATTTTAGCATTCGGCATAAGTTTTAAGACACCATCAACCATTCCCATACCAGCACGTAATATAGGAACGAAGGCATAATTATTTTCATCAACGTTTTCGCATACCGTTTTAGTAATTGGAGTTTTAACTTCTACCCTACTCGTTTTAGCATCATGAAGAGCCTCATAACAAAGTAACATAGCAATTTCACTAATTAACTCACGAAACTCCTTTGTACCAGTTTTTTCATTGCGTAAAATTGCAATTTTGTGTTTTATCATCGGATGATTCAAGATAACTTCTTTCATATTCCTCCTTTTAATTATCACATTTAATATAGCATATTTTTAACTAAAATGCTATAAACTTGCAATAAAAAGAGGAAAAACAATTTGGTCAATACATTTACCTGTTTTTAATTCTTCATCCATTATTGACAATTTATGTAAGTAAGAAAGAAGTTCTTCACTTGAATATTTATCAATTTTATATCGTAACGCAACAACTTGTTTAACATTTTTTAGCTTTAATTTTTGACATATTTCATCATTATTAAGATTTCTTAATACTTTTACTTGATAAATTAATCTAATTTGATTACTTAAAGTAACAAAAATTTTAAAAATATCTTCTCCATAGCTTGTCATTTCTTGATATATTCTAAGACTTCTTTCTTTATTTTTACTAATAATAGCATCAATCAAATCATAAATGCTGGCATCTATTTTCTTCGTTACAATTAAGTCAATATCATTTTTAGTAATTTCTTTTTCCTTAATTTTCAAAGCCAAGATTTTATCAAGTTCATTATCAATTCTAATTAAATCATCACCAGTATATTCTAGAAAATAACGAATAACACTATCACTTACTTTATAGTCTGAAACTTTATTTTTTATATATTCTAATAAATCTATATCTACATCAATTATCTCACATTTTTGTTTAACTAACTTTACAATATTTTTTTTGCCATCTGTTTTAGATGATGATAAAATCAAAATATTACTTGGATGAGGATTATTTAAATATTTTTCTAATATCACTAAATCATGATTAATTTCACATTTACTTGTAGTAAGAAAATTAGCATTTTTACAAAGAACAACTTTACACTCGTTAAAGAAACTGTAAGTGTCTAAATCAATTATTGCATCACTAATATTTACCTCATCCATATCATAAGTAATCAAGTTATTGGTTGTTAGCTTATGTTTTTTTAAAATATCATTAGTCTTTAGATTAATCAATTCAAAATTATCTGTCTCAATAAAATATAAATTATTCATTAGAAAAACCTTTAATAATACTTGAGAAAATATTATCTATTTCACTGGTAATCTTACCTGCTCCTTGAGCAAATTTGTTACTTCCACCACCATTACCTAATGACTTGATTGAAGCCATTTTAACAATTTCACCTGCATGAATTGACGGATTATTACTACGTGCTAGAAAATTAACATTGTCGCCATTAATATTAGCCAAAAGAATAAATATATTATCAAATTCATTAGCTAAATTATCCATAGCCGCCTTTAGTGAATTGATATTCATATTATTAACTTTCTTTAATAAAACATGATGACCATTAATTTCTTTAATATCATCTTTTAAAGATGATAAAGAATTAACAAGTTTTTCTTCCTTAATTTTATTATATTCCTTTTCAAGATTCTTTACTTCTTCCTGTAAATTATTTAACTCATTTTTTAATCTTACAATGTCAGCATATGAGTTAACTTTATCTGATATATTATGAATTTGATAATCAATTTTAATATGTTCATTTTTAGCTTCTTGGAGAATACTTTTAGCTTTAATAGTTAATTTAACTATTTCATCAACATACATTTTAGAGTACTCTAATAATTTTTGATGAACTAAATCTTTAGTAGCTGCCTCAATTCGGTAAACATTACTTCCCTTGCTTTCAAATGATAAAATACTAAACTCTTTAATATCTCCAGTATTTTTAACATGCGTACCACCACATAATTCTTTTGATTCATCAAACTCAACCAAACGAACAACATCACCATATTTTTCATTAAATAGAGCCATTACTTCGTTTTTATCAATTTCATTAATATTTTTTAATGTGGTAACACGCTTAATTTTATCTTTAATTAATTTATTTACTTTATTTTCTACTTTAATTAACAATTCATCAGTTATTTTAGTAGTTGAATTAAAATCAAATCTTAGAGTTTCATCGTCAACACGTGAGCCATTTTGTGCGATATTTTTATCAATTAAGCTTCGTAGCGCATATTGTAGTAAATGAACAGATGAATGGTTAGCTTCAATTCTTTTGCGTCTTTCCTCATCAACAATTAATTCACATTCATCTTTTTTTATTACGCCACTAAGAACTTTTACCTGATGAATATTTTGCCCATTTGGTGCTTTAAAAACATCAATTACACGAGCTTTAAATGCATCACAAACTATCATACCAGTATCACTTATTTGACCACCACCAGTAGCATAAAAACATGTTTTATCGAAAATAACATAACCTTCTTTAGTGATTTTATCTACCATTTTATTATCACAAATTAAAGCAATAACATGTGCTTTTAATTTATATTTATCATAAATAAACTCTGATTTTAAATCACATTTAAGTAATAATTCATTTTGAGAGTTCATAACATTTTCATGATGTGTATTACTTTTTGATAATTCTTTTTGTTTTTGCATAAATAAATCAAATTCATTTTTATCAGTAGTAAACCCTTTTTCTTCAAGATATTCAAGTGTTAACTCAAATGGAAAACCATAGGTATCATATAACTTAAATGCATCTCTGCCACTGATTGTATTGTCGAGTGATTCATCCATTAATTCATTAAGTTTCTTTTCCCCTTGTAAAAGTGTTTTACCAAATAATTCCTCTTCTTGCATAATTAGTGTCTTAACATGTACTTGCTTTTCTATTAAATATGGGTATGTATCTTTCATTACACTGATAACGCTATCAACTAATTTATAGACAAATAGTCCTGATAATCCCAATTTTCTACCCATTCGAACACTACGTCGTAATAATCTTCTTAGAATATAACCACGTCCATAATTTTCAAATGTTGCACCATCAGCTAAAGCAAAAGTAAGAGCTCGTATATGATCAGCTAAAACTTTAAATGGAATAGAACCATCATATATAACACCAGACATTGTTTCGATTTGATTAATGATTGGCATAAATAAATCAGTATCAAAATTAGAATCAGCATCTTGAAAAATACAAGCCCAACGCTCAAGTCCAGCTCCTGTATCAATATTCTTACTTGGAAGTTCTTTATATTCAGATCTTTTCTTTCCTTCTTCGCTATTAAACTGACTAAAGACATTATTCCATATTTCAACAAAGCGTTCGTTATCTTCACCATTTCTAAATTTCTCTAACGCATCGCCATTTGGATCATATTTAACTCCTCGATCAAAGAATATTTCAGTATCTGGACCACATGGACCTGGCCCAATTTCCCAAAAGTTATCTTCTAGTTTAATAATATGAGTTTTATCAATTCCTAAACTTTCCCATTTATTTATCGTATCAATATCATTTGGGAAAACAGTTACATATAGTTTTTCTTTAGGTATATCAAACCACTCAGAACCAGTTAGAAGATTATATGCAAAAGTAATAGCTTCCTCTTTAAAATAATCTCCAATCGAAAAATTACCCATCATTTCAAAGAAAGTGTGATGACGTCTTGTTACTCCAACATTTTCTATATCATTAGTACGAATACACTTTTGAATATTCGTAATTCGTTTAGATACCGGAACTTCACTACCATCAAAATAGCGTTTAAGTGGCGTAACACCAGCATTAATCCAAAGCAATGTGTCATCATCTTTTGGTATTAAATTAGCACTAGGAACAATCATATGTCCATTCATACTAAAATATTTAAGCCACATATCCCTTATTTCACGACTTGTCATTTTTCTCATATTTTCTCTCCTTTAGACATAAAAAAGACCTCGATAGGAGCATCAAATTATAATGCGGTACCATCCTATTTTGGCCTTGATTTTTTTAACGGAATTACCGATTCTATTTACCCTTAAGTAGCCTTCATATATTCATTATGTTAACTTTTCACCATTTGTTAACTCTCTTAAATAACTTATATATTACTCCCCATAAGGAATAGACAACATATTAATTATATCACATTTTTTACTTTTGTATAGTCCTTTTTAGCCAATTTTATTGTGATTTGAAACACTTTCATTTTAACTTAATACAGCTATTCTAACGTGTCAGTAAGTATTAGAATCTTATCTTTATTTATTCATTAATAGTATTACTGATTTTTTTAAAGAAAAATTTGATTACTTTATCAATACCTTTTTCAATTTTATTTGATATTTTAAGAAGAAAACGTGAATAACTATTATCATAACTATCCCGTACGACAATATAATTTTTCTTTGATACATCGACACCATTTTTTAAATCTTCTTCATATTCTTTAATTTTTTCCTCTGTTAAAATACTTGTTTCCTCATTTCTTCGTATATAGTAACCATTTCGATATGAATAATATAAAAAAACAAACCCTAGAATAGTTAGTATAAAAATTCCTTTGATAACCTTTTTCATTTAATCACCAAGCATATCATATAACATTAAAGCGATAATTTCTGTCGAATTATTTACTTCTTCGATATTATTTTTTATACCTCCTATTTCTATTAATAAAATATTATCTTCTAAATCTTGATTATATACACCATCTACACCACTACCCTTTTTTTCATAAATTCCTTTTGATATACCAGGATAATTTTGATTTAAAAAATTATTCATTTTGACCATAATTGCCTTATTTTTCTCATAATTTTTATTTTCCAAACCTAAGACAAACATAATTTTAGCGTATGATTTATTATTAATTATAATTGATGGATTCGTAACACTATCTCGATGAATATCAATATAATAGCTTATATTTTGATCTTGATTCATTATATCCTTAATAAAAGTTCTTGAAATATCATAATATGATAGTCCTGTATGTAAATAATCACTGGTCTTTCTTTCTTCTTGAATAACATTTATTCCTAATCTATTTAGATTGTTTTTAAGAAGTTTGGTAGCATCAAAAATACTAGTATTATCATTATACTTTTCCTGATTATGAGTATTATATAAATAAATTATCTTTTTATCTTCTTGATATATAACATCATTTTTCTTAAAATAATAACTATTAAATAAATAGTCTAGACGTGAAGTCAAAAAGGATAGTGAATTTGTGTTTTCGTGCATATTAAATTCTTTTAAGAGTGTGTTTGTCAAGTTATTATATGAACTATTTAATTTACAAAGACTTATAATTATAAATAAAATCAAAAAAAGCGTAATTGCAATGATAATTTTAATTTTATTGAACTTTTTTCTTGTTTTAAATTTTTTCATACTTAAAGATATGCTATAAAAATCATTTTATCACTAATTAATACAATAATAATTTATAATAAAAATGCTCCAACATTTTTATATTAGAACATTTTAATTTTATACATCAATTACTAACATTTTTTAAATCATTTGGAGTACCTAAGACAATCGTCACGTCTGGTAAGGTAACTTTTTTGGCTTTTACTAAGTCAAAATGAACAATTGTATACAATATATTTGTTGTATCTTCTTTAGAAGTTGCTGTATCATGTAAATCACCATATGGTGTATTTACAAAATAAGTATTACCTGGATTATAGTTTTTTATAAAAATACCAATTCCTTGGTCAGAAGAATTATATAATCCTGCACATTTACTCCAAAAAGTTTCACCAAGATTCTTATTATCTATGGTATTATCACTACAAAACTTAAGTTTTTTTAAACCGCCAATAGTATAAATAACAGGTGCTTCTGCATGAGAACAATTACCATATCCAGAACTAGAACATCCTAAATATTCACTATAGTTATCTGTAAAATCAATATATGAATGAGTTAATTCCACCGTATTTTTATTCAAATGATATGTTTGATATATATAACTATCAGTTACTCGTCCTGAATATTCATCTTTATATTGATTTATATAATTATTATTGTCTAATTCCCATAGTAATGGTCTTGATATAATTGTTATAGTATCTAAGTTATCATCAATACTTATATCAACTAATTTACTACCATGTGATATGCCACCTACGGTATATCCACCTTGGACAGGGTTATAGGCTTCAATTCCTCCTGAATGACCAAATAGTTGTCCTTTGAATCTCTTATTTCCATAAAAGGCATCTTGAATTTCACGTCCATCGTCGGCACTATTAATAACATTTTCCCCAACTATACCTCCTGAATAGGTATTAGTTGTTCCAGAAAGATAAGTAACACTACCTCCCCAATCTAGTGATATACCAAGAGTTAAATAATTATTACCAATAAATACTGTTTTACTATAATAATCATTATTCGTTTGATAGAAATGTTTACTTAATAATTCATCAGCCGTAGAACCTTTTTTTAATTCAATATTTTTTAGGGCATTTACTTCATTACCATTTAAATCACGTAATGTAATAGATTTCATATTTGTTGCCATATTACCTTCAATCCAATAATTAATAAAACTAGTAAATGTTCCATTGGTAGCTGGTTCTAATAAGAAAGTTTCAATGGAATTACTATTCTTAGATGATGAATATGTAATTGTACCTTTTAATGGAACACTAGATGTATAAGTGACAGTATACTGATTCCAATTAGTACTTTGATTATTACTAGAAATATTGGTACCATTAATAATCATTTTTTTTACTAAAAGATAATCACTAGCACTAATTTTATTATCGCTATTTACATCCGCTTTTGCTTTTTGGCTATTTGATAAAAGTGATTGTCCTAATATATGTTTTCGAATTAAAATATAATCACTCGATGATACTCTACCATCGCCGTTAACATCACCTAGCATACTTGAGGTATCACCTAATATTAAGTTATTTTTGTAATTAAAGTTTATTTCTTTTTTTAAATAAATGAAACAAAGAAGTATTATTACAATAATTAATAGATATTTTTTTGGCATCAGTATCACCTACTTTATAAATAATATTTTTTATATTCTTAATGAAGAAAGATAAAAATATCTTTCTTCATTAATTACTATTACTAATCCTAAATATTCGAATATAATTCTTTAATTTTAATAATAGCACCAACAATATTGACCAGCGTCACCTGCTAAATTAACTTGTGAGGAATCATTACCGCATATACATTGATCATATCCAAATCCAGGACATCTAGACCAACATGCACCTGCACTTCCAAAACCACCTAAATTATGCCATGATTTTTTTGTTCCTCCGCCAGATGAACTTCCCGATCCACTGCCTGAATCACCGCCAGAATAACTACTACCACTACTATCATATTCAAATATAGCATATAACGTAATATTACTTGTTCCCATGGTTAATGATGTTAAACCGCTTGTAGCATTTTTGTTTGTATTCCAACCTACAAATTTGTAGTTTGATTTCGATGCAGTTGGATTTAAATCAACACTTGATCCAGTCATTAGTGATTCTGAGGTTTTAGTAGCACTTGTACCACCATTAGTTGTATAATCATACGTCACTGTATAATTACCTATTGAACCACCAATTCCTTCTAATCGCCATATAGGAACTTCGATGGCTGGACGAGCTCCATACCTGGTATCTGGAACATAATTATACAGAACTCTTACAGAAACAGAGTTTACTTGAAATGCATCATCATTATTTGAAGAATATGGGGTTTCAAGCCAAGGTCCATATACAGTGTAGTTTTTATTTATATAATTAGAACCTTCAAAAAGAAAATTGCAAGCTTTTAATGAGTTATAGTCATCTAAACTAGATTTACCACTCATTTTATGACAGCCAGAGTTCATTAATTCAATAAATGTTAGTAACCTTGCTGCCTTATTAGAATAACTAAACGATGATTTTTTTAAAGTTATGCGGCTACAATATTTATCAATACAACCATATATATTTCTTGTTGTTTCTTTTAATGAAACATTTTTCCAGGTACTCGTTGTTGGAAGGGACGCCATAGCAATGACTGGGCCATTATTATTGCTATATGAACTTGTTGTACCCTGATATGCCACACCACCATCACTAACAGAACCATTAACAAAATTACGAGAATATATCAATACAGCATATCCTGAATCGAAATTATTTTCTACTGTACCTAGATTCCATCTTGGACTTATATAATAAAATCTTTCATTTTGTGCATCATATACTCCATCACCATTAACATCACAATCATAAGCGTCACCTGCTTTTAAAGTACTACCTGAACCAATGCTACCAAACGTTATCGTACTACCTACAGCATATCCATCTGCTCGACATCCAACTCCACCGAATTCAGAATTACATACTGCTGTATGTAATGATGTGGCTCTTTTACATAATAGAAGTTTATCTTTTACATATATTGCATATAATGTCACATCACTTGTTCCCATTGTTAATGATGTTAAACCGCTTGTAGCATTTTTATTTGTATTCCAACCTACAAATTTGTAACCTGATATTGCAGTTGCTTTAGGGGTTAAATCAATGGCTTTACCATATTGGACAAATTTAGTTACATTTGTTTTGCTAATTCCCCCTATTTGATTGTAAATATATGTTACAGAATAACTATTTAAATAAGGATCAACATCAATTTGTATTTTACTTTTTGGCACTTCAATGACAGGACGAACTCCAGCTGACGAAGTAATATCAGTCAATGAAATAGTGCCATCACCAGCATATGCAAAAGTTGCATTATCATAGTCATATCCAGGTCCCTCAAAAAACCATCCCCAACTAGCAGATATATTTCCTGTTGCATATTCCGTATTTTCAAAAAGAAAATCACAGGCACCAAGTGGATTATCACCGTGCCCAGCCCAACTATTTGCACCACTCCACTCGCGACATTTTGTACTGTCTAATTCTTTAATAGTTAACATCCTTGCTGCATATCCAGAATAATTATAAGGATTAGGTGATATTTTTATATCATGCCAAGCATTATCATAATATTTTTCTACATTGAAGCTACCATCACTCGAACGTATATAACGTGATGTAGTTTTTAAACTGACATTTTTCCATGTACTAGTTTTTGGTAATTGTAATATTGCATTTGCAGGACCTTTCTCCCCTGTTCCAGCGGTATTATATAATACTTCACCATTACTTGGAGATCCATTTACAAAATTACGATAATAAATTAATACTGCGTAATTATTATCAAATTCTAAACTATATGTATCCCGGTAATCATTGACATAGTAAAATCTTTCTGTAGTTGCATCGTATACTCCATCACCATTGACATCACAATCATAAGCATCTCCAGTTGTTAATTTAGCACCACGACCTAAACTTCCGTATGTTATGGTATCATTTAATCCATAATTTAATCGACAATTATTATTCTTTGTTCCATATGCATTATATGTTGTACTTGTACATTTTTCTGTATGAAGTGTAGTTGCTCTTATGCACAAGTATGATGTTTTCCACTCTGCCGTCATTGTAACATTAGAGCTTGCTGTATAACTTACACCTGCATTATATATTGTACTACCTGTTTTCCATCCAGTAAATGT
>OCVV011320310.1_pt1 | contig 10544 bp, 7 predicted proteins | sample 1539721 | NCBI WGS metagenome assembly OCVV01 (sample SAMN02144230, study PRJEB22623) | gut metagenome | biome: sheep rumen | host: Ovis aries | place: New Zealand
CCGCTGACCGAAGAGGAGATCAAAAAGATCGAAAAGTACGTCAACGACGCCATCGCCGCAAAAGCGGACGTCATTTGTACCGAGATGACGGTTGCGGAAGCAAAGGCAATGGGCGCCATCGGCGTGTTTGACAGCAAGTACGGCGAAAAGGTAAAAGTTTATCAAATCGGCAATTTCAGCACGGAGATCTGCGGCGGCCCGCACGCCAAGAACACCGGGGAACTCGGTAAGTTCCGCATCGTGAAGGAGCAAAGCTCCTCCGCCGGCGTCAGAAGGATCAAAGCCGTGTTGGAATAAAGGAAAGAAAAATGTGCTTTGTAAGTAAAAGAACAAGAGAGGACATCTTAAACGTCCTTGACAAAGACCCCGCGGCAAGAAGCTTTTGGGAAGTGTACTTCACCTATTCCGGCGTGATCGCTCTTCGCATGTATCGCCGCGCGCATTGGTGGTACCTGCACGGCTTCAAATTCATCGCAAGAGTGATCTCTCAGCGCGCGAAGAAAAAGACGGGCATCGAGATCCATCCCGCCGCTAAGATCGGCAGAAGGCTGTTTATCGACCACGGCGTTGGCGTCGTGATCGGCGAGACCACCGAGATCGGCGACGACGTCGTTTTGTATCAGGGCGTCACCCTCGGCGGCAGCGGCAAGGATAAGGGCAAGCGTCACCCCACCATTCAAGATAGGGTGATGGTTTCTTCCGGCGCAAAGGTCTTGGGACCGTTCACCGTCGGGCACGATAGCAAGATCGGTTCCAACAGCGTGGTTTTGAAGGAAGTTCCGCCTCATTCCACCGTGGTCGGCGTACCGGGCAGGGTGGTCAAGCAGGGCGACGTCCGTATTGCGGATATGGATCAGATCAAGCTCCCCGACCCCATCTTGGCGGAGTTCAGACGTTTGAACCGCCGCATTGAGGAACTGGAAAACAAACTCGGCATCACCGCCCCCGTCGACGACGAGGAAGTCAGCGATATCAGTATCGACATCGCCAAGGCGGAAAAAGGCGAGAAGGACAACGGAGAAGTATGAAAGTTTACAACACCTTAGATCGCGAAAAAGAAGAATTTACACCTATTCAAGGCAACCTTGTCAGGATGTATTCCTGCGGGCCCACCGTCTACAGCTATGCCCACATCGGCAATATGCGCACCTATATCTTTATGGACTTGCTTCGCAGGTCGCTCCGTTTTTGCGGTTTTAAGGTCAAGGGCGTGATGAACATCACCGACGTCGGTCACCTTTTATCCGACGGTGATGAGGGCGAAGACAAGATGCAAAAGGCGGCAAGGAAGGAGGGCAAAACTCCTTGGGAAATAGCCGCTTTCTATACCGACGCCTTTTTTAAGGACATCGACGCATTGAACGTCGGTCGTCCCGAGATCATTGCAAAAGCCACCGACCACATCCCCGAGATGATCGAGTTCGTTAAAGGGCTTTTGGAAAAAGGTTACGCCTACGAGATCTCGGACGGCATCTACTTTGATATCGGCAAATTCCCCGGCTACGGCAAGCTCAGCGGTCAGACGGTGGATGAAAAGGAAGCGGGCGCTCGTATTGAGGAAAACAGCGAAAAACGCCATCCCGCCGACTTCGCTCTTTGGAAAAAGGCGGATAAGAACCATATTATGCAATGGGAGAGCCCGTGGGGAATGGGTTTCCCCGGTTGGCACATCGAGTGCAGCGCGATGAGCAAAAAATATCTTGGCGAAGTGTTTGATCTGCACACCGGCGGCATTGACGCCGTGCCCGTGCATCACGAAAACGAGATTGCTCAAAACGAAGCTCTTGCGGGCAAAAAGACGGTCAACTACTGGATGCACGGCGAGTTTATGATGGTGGACGGCGGCAAAATGAGCAAGAGCCTCGGCAATGTCTACACCGTCAGTGACCTTGAGAAAAAGGGCTATTTGCCCCTTGACTTCCGTTACTTCTGCTTGAACGCGCATTACAGGAAGAAGCTCAACTTCACCTTTGAAGGGATGGACGCCGCGCACGTTTCGTACGAGCGTTTGCGCAACGCCCTCTACGCGCATAAGATGAGCCAAACTGCCACCGATCCCGCCGTCATTGAGGAACTTATGAAAAAGTTCAAAGGCGCCGTGGAAGACGATATGAACATCCCGTACGCTTTGGGCGTGTTGTGGGACGCCGTTAAACTTCCTAAAAGCAAAGACGTCTACAAACTTGCCTTGGAGTTTGATAAGGTTTTGGGCTTGTCTCTCGACAAGGTCACCGCTCCCGCACCCGAAAAGATCGACGTACCTGCGGATATTGCCGCGCTTGCGGAAGCCCGCCTTGCCGCTAAGAAGGAGAAAAACTGGGCGGAAGCCGACCGTCTCCGCGCGGAGATTGCCGCAAAAGGGTACGCCATTAAAGATACCAAGGACGGCTACGAAATCGAGCGCAAATAACGGCGCATCTGCTTTGTTACTGTCATCAAAAACGCGCAGTTACGTACAATGAGTACGCGCCTGCGCGTTTTTTCGTCGAGCCTTGCATCTGCAACCCTTCTTTGCGCTCTTTTTGTCCTATTGCATTTCAATTCTTGGGGAAAAGCAAGACGGATAAATTATTCTTTTAACTCTTTTTCTATCCACGCCATCAAAAGATTGACGATCTTTTGTTGCTCTTCGGGGGAGAGGGGGACGCCTTTCGGGACGCGGTACCATTTTGATAAACATCCGCGGCAACAGCAGGCGCAGGCGTGCTGCGCAACAAAGACGGGGTGACCCCGCATAGGCGTTTGTTTGCCGTCGTTTTTGGGAAGGGCGGGGGCAAGGCGCTCCCGCACGAAGTCTTCCGCGTGGGTGCGGATGGCTGGGAGCCCTACCTTTTTTATGTAGTCCTTGTCCTTTTGGGTCAGGTGGAAGCGACTGCGGAAGGGGGAAGCAGCCAGCTTTCGGAAGCATTCCTCTACGGTCATATTACCACTTGTTGAATACGCGCTCCGCAAACCCCACGTCGCCGTCCAAGGTGACGGTTTCGCCGCTTGATAGACGCACGTTGCCGGAGAACTTTCCGAAGACCTGATTTTGATCCGAGGCAAGCACCAACACTTTCATATTCGCCGCGCGGTTGAGGATGGGGGTGAAAACGAGGTCCAACCGTCCGTCGGGAGAGGTCACCTTCCAAGGGGAGAGGTAATCGAAGCTTCCGTCCTGCTTTTTGGGAATGTCAAAGACCACGTCTTCCAACTTATCCGCAACGCCGTTTACAAAAAGCATATTCTCGGTGGCGGCGGAGGTGTCGCCAAAGCCGTAGCCGAGGTTGAAACCGAACTTCCTGCCATCACTCAGCACGGTGTTCAAACTGCTCCAGTACCAAGTGTTTTTGTACGTCCAAACGCCGCGGCCCCAGTCCAATAAACCCATATCGAGGGGGTCTTCTCCAAGGGGGTAAAACTTTTCACCCATTTGCACGTAGCCGGTGGCGTGCATCAAGTTGATTTTTTGATTGAAGTAAAAGTGTCCGCTTTTTTTGAAGGGGGTGGCTATGCACATCCTGTCCTGCGGGAAGTCGGTGAGCTTTACGTCCACCAAAAGGGAGTTGCCGTCGTGGAAGTTGTGGAAGTTGCACCGTAGGTGCCGTTCATCCTCGTTTACGAGGAAGAACATATCAAGATTTTTGCTTTGGTAGGAGGTTTCTCCCACGTCTGCGGAAGGGGGCAGGGCAAATTTGCCGAAGGTGAAGGGTACGATCTTGCTCTTTGTCTCTTGAAACTTGGTGTCAAAGTCCAAAAGGGAGGCGGAGATAAGTCCCATATAGCTGTTGTCCGCGATGGTCAGAGCAACGCCGAAGTGACGGTTGCCGACGTAATAGTAGTCCCATTCCTTGATGCGCAGGGCGGAAGCGCGTATCTCCGATCGCTCGTAATTCCAGGCTTCAAAAAGGGCGTAGCCGGGGCAAAGGAGATTGCCGTTTTGGTTTAAAAGATCGATTTGCTTTTCAACTTTGTTTTGCATATTGCCTCCCAAAACCTGCTTAGCAGGTTTCTTTTATCATACTACAAAGAGCGTGGCGCGTCAATGCCGGTCTTTTTGCAAGTTCCGCAAAATAACTTCTTATTTTTCATTTTTCGACATAAGCATTTATGGTGGAGGGCTTATGAGAGAAAGTATCAAAGAAAGAATTTTTGAAACGGCGACCTACATCGTTGAAAAACAAGCCACCGTACGACAGGCGGCAAACGTGATCGGCGTCAGCAAATCCACGGTCTTTACCGATATGACGGTGCGCCTTCCGTCGCTTGACGGAAAAACCTACAAAGAGGTCAAAGCGATCCTTGACAAAAACAAAGAAGAACGCCATATTCGCGGCGGAGAGAAAACAAGGCAAAAATACAGTAAAATGCGATAAAAAGAAGATTATTTCTTCCAAAGATTAAAGCGCTCCGGGTGGGTGATGGCGCTTAGCATGCTTTTGCGGACGTCGGGGATCTCCGCGCGGAGATCCTCCACGAGTTTTTTCATAAATTCACGCCTTGTGTGCTTATCGGCGGGGCAGGGATTGAATACGACGGGGAGATCGAGCCTGCGCGCCGCGCCGCGGATATCCTTTTCATCCACGTACAAAAGAGGACGGATCACGGTGGTTTCGGTGCGGGTCAGATAACTGGTGGGGGAAAGGGTGGAAAGCCTGCCTTCCTGCATGAAGGAAAGGAGAAAAGTCTCCAACACGTCGTCGGCGTGGTGTCCCAAGGCAACTTTGTTTGCCCCTTCGCGGTGGGCGACGGAACAAAGAGCGCCGCGCCTCAGCTTGCTGCAAAGGGAGCAGGGGTTGCTTTCCTTCCTCACGTCGAAGATGATCTCCGCAATGTCGGTCTTTTCCTCAAAGAAGGGGATCTCACGCGCCGCAAAATAGGCGCGAAGGGCAGCCATTTCCTCTTCCGACGTATCTTTGAAACCCATATTGACGTTTACGCCTATCAAAGAAAACTTTTCGGGTGAGAACTTGGAGTACAAATAAAGCGCTTCGCAAAGGATTAAACTGTCCTTTCCGCCCGAGATGCCGACGGCGATCTTATCCCCGTCCTCGATCATTTTGAAATCCTGCACCGCACGGCGCATCGCGCTCAAGATCTTTTTCATAGCTAAAGTATAAAACAAGCGGGGAAAGCAAGGCAAGCGTTTTCAAAAAGGGGGAAAATATAAAAAAATCTCGGAACTGCATCCGAGACCTTTTTGGCAGGAGTAGTAGGAATCGAACCTACACCATAGGAGTCAGAGGCCTATGTGCTGCCACTACACCATACTCCATCGTCGGAGTCTATTATATAACGCTTTTTTTGATAATGCAAACATTTTTAAAAAATAATCGAGGTTTTTTGGCTTATATATAAAAAACAAAGGGAATTTTATTTGACAACAAAATCAAATAATGATATTATTTTTTTCGTTCGGTAGTATGACCCATTAGCTCAGCCGGTAGAGCACTTGACTTTTAATCAAGGTGTCCGGAGTTCGAATCTCCGATGGGTCACCAAAAAATACAAAATAATAGTTGACAACAAAAAATCGACTATTTATAATGGATATCACGCGACCGTGGCGGAACTGGCAGACGCGCCAGACTTAGGATCTGGTATCCATGATGTGGGAGTTCAAGTCTCTTCGGTCGCACCAATTAAAACGTAGATATGCGGGAGTGGCTCAGTGGTAGAGCGTTGCCTTGCCAAGGCAAATGTCGCGGGTCCGAATCCCGTCTCCCGCTCCAAAGGTCTACAAAACATCTCACCTACCTAAGGTAGGGAATGCGCAGCATTCGCGGGATGGGACCACAATATGCGCCCTTAGCTCAGCTGGTAGAGCAACTGACTCTTAATCAGTGGGTCCCGGGTTCGAATCCCTGAGGGCGCACCACTCAAAGCTCCAAGCAATTGGAGCTTTTTTCTTGCCCGTGCAGGGATTCCGCGGCTGTGCCGCGCGCCGGCATTTGTTCTAAAATTAACCTTTTATAATAATTCCGTCAGCGGTTGAAACCGTAACTTTTTTATGGTATAATAACGCGTATGAAAAAGGTTGTTTGCATTGTTTTGATATTCGTTTTTATTTTTGCGGTTTGCGCGCTTTCTTTCGGGTGTAAAGGCAAGATCAAGTCGGGGGAGGACTACCGTCTTTATCAATACGATGCCCGTACCGATAAGTTTGTCCAGATGGGCGCTACCTTAAAGTTCGGCAAAAACTTTTCCACCTTTGAATATACCTTCGGCGAAGGCGATCTGACGATCTACGGCGGGGTGGAACAGACAAAAAATCCCGATACCTACGTGATCTCCTGCGGGGAGGAAGCCGTTGCGCTTGTGACCCAGCGTTACCGCCAGTCAATGGTGGACAACGGGGCTACGCAAAGCCAATTGGACGCGTTTGACGCCGTTTCCGCCACGATGACGCCCAAGTCGCAGTACTTCTATTACGCAGGGAAAATGTTTACGGGTGACGCCGTTGAAATGTTCCGTTGCGCGGAAGCGAATTCGGACGCCTTTGAAGGGCTGTATCGTATGGATTCTTCCACCGATATCGTGCGCGTTCGCGGCGGCTTTATTTACAAGGCGGACGACAAGGGCGAGTATACCGAAAAGACCGGTCGCTACACGATCTCGCGCGATATTATGACCGTCGTTTCTTTGGATGAAAACGGCAAGGATCGCTATCAAAACGGCGTCTTGATGCGCAAGCGTTATTTTATGGCTAAGATCACCCTTCCGTCCGACGGAACGTTGCTTGGTACGTCGATGGAAGAACAGATGAAATCTTCCGCTTTCGTCAGCAAAATAAATACGGATATTTCCGACTATTCCGGTAAAACGATTGCGGTGCTTTGCGATAGCTTTCTGTCAAACGGTTTGAATTGATCTTTGGATTAGAGCGGACGGCTCCCTCGCTTTTTGCGGGAGCCGTTTTTTTATGCTTGCGGCTTTTTTCCGTTTGTAAGCGCGCCCGTATGCGCTTTAATTATAAATTAAAGTTTGATAAGAAAATTTAATAAATATTGACACGCCATATTATGCGTATTAAAATAAACACGTATTTTATTTACGCGCGACTACGCGTGAAGAGAATACGGTCTTGGAGGAATTATGACAAAAAATCTTCACACGAAATTACTGTTCATCTTACTGCTTTGCATCGTGGTCGTTTTGGTTGCTTGCGCTTGCACGCCCAGACAGTCCTCGATCTTGAAAAATCCCGGCGACGGATCGGGCGGTGGCGGCGGAGGTGGCTACATCGACCCAACCAAACCGTTTGAGGAATCGGAGTCAAGCGTCTCCGAGCTTTTTTCGTATTTGAAAGAAGCGCTTGCGGTAGATGACGCAAGCGACAGCGTCGCGTTTAAATTCGTATCGAACGATATGACCGTAGTGAAGAGCGGTGAGACCTTCGATATGTACGCGGAGTTTGATTGCAAGTACGATCGCAGAGATGATTCCAAGACCGAATTGCTCTTTGAGCTTAACTCTTCTCTTACGCGCGAGCTCGTGTTTGGTATGTACTACCTCAACGGCACTTTCTATTTCAACATTCCCACCAAGCAGGGCGGCGTCACCGTCTATATGGACGAGTTCAGCCTGCGTGATATTTTGACCATCACCGAGGATCTCGGCACCACCATTTCCGACGTTTACAACAATGCGATGAGCTTTGAAGTGCCTTTGCTCGGCAAGGTGGAAAATCTCGTTTCCACGATCTTTAAGTCCGCCGTCAAGAGCGCTACCAAGACGGTGCAGGGCGATGCGACGAGGATCGTCGTAAAGACCGATTTCAACGCCGCCATCAACTCGGTGTTCAAATTGTTGCGTACGGCAAAGTCCTTCTTGCAGGAATATCAGGTGGATACCATTTTGACTTCGGTGTTCGGCGTGTCGTTGAACACGATCATGAATTACACCTTCGAACAGTTTACCTGCGACGTCACCTTGAACCTTTTCAACGGCAAGATGGTCTCCGTCGAACCCGTCCTCGGGTACGGCACGGAAAGCTTTGCCCTTGACCTCGTCATCGACAACAAGTATTACGGTGACGACGCCAATATGGTGGGTACCATCATCTTCCCGGAATTCAACGATTACAAAAAGTTCGGCGTCACCAATATGGAATTTACCTTGCGCGTCGATCTTGAAAACGGCTCGGAAAAGACCGTCACCGTCGACAACTTGATCGGCGGCGTTTTGAAGGAGTTCTTCGGCTTGGACAGCCTGGGCGCTTTGGGCGACCGCACGTTGACCCTCGGAAAAGGTACCATCGGACTTCTGCTTGACGTCAATGCGGAATTGGATTGGAACAAAAACGAGCGCAACTATTTGGAGGTGGAGATCTACGAAAGATTGACCTCGGGTAGGAAGCGCCTCGGCACCGTCTACTACGTCGGCGCAAAGAATTCTTTGTACGTTGATTTTTCGGAGAGCAAGCTTCCCAAGTTTGTGTACGAAGGGCTCAACCTCGCTTCCGTGATGAAGAGCTTCGTCGTACAGACCTTGTCTTCCATCCTCGGCACCGGGGAGGAAAACAGCGCCGCAGGCGAGGAAGTTCGCAGTTTGGTCATCGATACCTTTGCGCCGGGCGGCACCTACGATCAAGCCCTCGGCAACATCGTGCAAAACGGCACTTACGAATTTGTTTCCGCGGCGGAAGGCTCGTATACGAAGCTTGACGTGTTCTCGGTGGTGATGTCGCTTATCAAAACGTTGGAAAGACGTCCCGAAGGCCGCAAGGCGATCGCCGTGACGCTTGACAGAAGTTTGATCCTCGACATCATCGAAGGGATCGCGCACGACGCCAAGGCGGATCTTGACGACATCGTTGCCAAGCAGGCAAACGATCAAACTTTGAACGATATCAACGCGACCATTTCGTCGACGCAGGCGCAAGTCGCCGCCAAGAGGGAGGAAAAGACTTCCGTTGAAAACAGCTTGGCGCAGGCGAGGGAAAGCGGCTCTTTGGATCTGATCGATCGTTTGGAAAGAGATCTTGCCGCGGTGAACGCCTCCTTGACCGCTTTGGAAGAAGACCTTGCGATGTACGTCGACTTGAAGACCGCAAGAGAAGAGGAACTTGCTTCGACGCGCAAATCGGCGCAAGACAAGTTTGACCTCTTTGCCGCTATTTGCGACGGCGTCAACGAAACTTTGTCCAGCGCGGACGTCGCCGTCAGGGAAGTGCGCGTGGAACTCGGCTTGCTTGCAAGCGGCTTCGGCATCTACGCCGACGTGCAGGCAAAGCTTTCCGAGGATACTTATTTGACAGTTGCGGTGGATCGCTTGTCCATCGGGTACGCCCCCACCTTCAACGTACCCAAAGAGCGTTTCAACGGCGCGGGTTACTCCGCTTTGTCAGAGTTTTCAACGATTTCCGTTTCGGCGGAGATCGGATTGTCGGGCGATACCGGCAGTTTGCAGTCCGTCAACCTCGGCGATGCGCTCGGCGGCGTGATCGGTGAGTTGACCTGTCTCCTTGGCGTCAAGGAGCCCCTTTCCGGCGGCTTGGACGTCAAAGTGGACGCCAACGTCATTTTTGACCCCATCAGTATTTCGGACTATTTGGGCGGCTCCAACGCAAAGCTCAAGCTTTCCAACATCGAGCTTGCCGTCAGCATTTTCAAAAAGCCCAGCGCAACGACCTCTTCGATGACCGAACAAAACCGTTTGTTGACCGTTTGGTACGGTGAGTACGCCACCGGCGAAAGCGCCGTCTTCGTGGATGCAACGGGTATTTCCATCAGCGACGACGGCACCACCATCCCGCGCTTTATGTATCGCGTCAGGTTGGAAGACTTGTTCAGCGGGGCGCTTGCCGCAGAGGACTACGACGAGGTGGATATCCCCGCCGCCGCATCGAGCGAATTGACCAGCGCGCAGATCATCGAGATCGTGGGCGGTATGTTCGGCGGTTTGTACATCGGGGACGAGATCTCCGTCGTGTTGGCGGATCGTTTGCTTGCCACCACCCTCGGACTTTTGATCAAAGATAAAAACACCGATACCGTGCTGGATCTTGACTCTTCCAGCAAGGTATATTTCCGTACCGAAAACGGCATCGAGATCGGCGCCAAGGTCGCCTTTGACACTTCGGAAGGCGCGCTCGGCTACCAAAACCCGTACGTCGATTTGCACGTTTCCAATATTTCCGCTTCTTTGCTTAAGAGGGAAGTGGTGCCCGAAAGAGTGTATGCCGGCGCTCGTTCCATCTACCGCGATATTACCGACTTGGACAAGATCTACGCTCAATTTGACGTCGATCTTACATACGCATTCTCCAATATGAATTACGATTTCACCGACTTGATGGAAGCGCTTGGGGAAAGCTTTAAGGATACATCTATCGGAAACTTGCTTGCCAATACCGCACTCAACCTCAACGTCAGCGAGGATTTCGGCGGCAACTTCCACGCAAGAGTCAGCACCAACCTCGACTTCTCGGACGGCGTCAACTTCTCCGCGAAGATCGAACTTTTGAAAGAGGACACTTTGCTTGCCACTCTTTATTACGAAGGGTTGTATTTGTACGTCGACGCAAGCGGTCTTACCAACCTTGCGGCGGACGGCGGGCTCAG
>OCVV011264709.1_pt1 | contig 10541 bp, 8 predicted proteins | sample 1539721 | NCBI WGS metagenome assembly OCVV01 (sample SAMN02144230, study PRJEB22623) | gut metagenome | biome: sheep rumen | host: Ovis aries | place: New Zealand
CCGTTCCGACGGCAAGAGCGTTCTGGGCCGCAAGGACATAGGCGACTACGAGTGGTGCAACCGCGAAGGTTCCGCCCGTATGGCCGACGGGCGCGAGCAGATTGACGCCGAGGATATGTTCTACCTGGGCAACGTGATGCCGCTCGCCAACGGCGGACTGGGCAACACCATACGTTTCAAGAGGCTGACTCTCAACGTGTATATGGACTACGCCCTCGGCCACTCCATCTACAACTATATGAAGAGCCGTATGTTCCAGAACAACTTCGGCAACTGCAACGCCAACGTGGACAAGATGGTCTATGACTGCTGGCGCTACCCCGGCGACCCCAACGCCAAGTACGCACGCTTCTTCCCCAACGACCCGGACTTCGGCAACCGCAACTTCTCCCGCTGCTCCGACTTCAACGTGGAGAAGGCCGACTACTTGTGCCTCCGCGACGTGTCGCTGATGTACGACCTGCCCGACAAGTGGGTGAAGAAGATAGGTATGAAGAAACTTACCGTCGGCTTCAGCGGCAACACTCTGTGGTACTTCACCGCCGTCAGCGGCTCCATCTGCCCGGAGACGGGTATGGGCACGGCTTCCGACGACAGCTTCTACACCTCCGTGAGCACGGGTGCCAACGAGAATTCGAGCATCGCGCCTACGGCCCGCAAGTTCCTCTTCAACCTCAGGGTAACATTCTAAAATGGAGGACAGAATTATGAGAATCAAGAATATACTTTTCGCTCTGTCAGTTTGGGCCGCAGCGGCAGGCGCCGTCTCCTGCGACAAGTTTGAGCCGCTTCTGGACATCAAGCAGGACGGAGCCATCTCCTTCAGCAATATGTGGCAGGATGCCAACGACGTGGTGACATCGACCAACGGCATCTACTACCGCCTGCGCTCCTGCTTCGTGCAGGATGAATGCAACGTGTTCTACTGGGGCGAGGCCCGCGTGGGTGAATATATGTGGGGCCCGGGGCTCGACGCCAAGGCCACCGACGCCAACAAGCGCGCCGTGCTGCTGAGCAATATGACAGGTGCCACCGGCTCCTGCAGCTGGTCCGCCCTCTACACCGCAATCGACCAGGCTAATTCGGTCATCAAATACGCTCCCAAGGTGGATATGGACCAGGCCCAGCGGGACTATTGCCTCGGGCAGGCCTATTTCGCACGCGCCTACTGCTATTTCTGGGCGGCGAGGCTCTGGGGAGACGTACCCCTGAACCTGCTTCCCGTGGAAGGCACCAACCAGCCCGAGACTTATCCGGAGCGCGCCCCGAAAGCCGAAGTGTACGAAAGGATAGGCCTGGATATCGAGGAAGCGCAGGCACGCGCAGCCCAGTTGGGCAGTGATGCATATTTCGCCACCGCCGCGGCCGTGAACCTGCTCGACGCCGAGTACAGCCTCTGGATGTACTCCACGCAGAACGGCGGAGACGCCTTCCTCGACAGGGCCGGCTCCGCGCTGGGAGCGATGGGGCTGAACCGCAGCAGGCTTTCCGACAACTACTCCGATGTCTTCGACCGCACGAAGAAAAAGGGCAAGGAAGTGATTTTCGCCCTCCGCAACGACCAGACCGAGAAGCTCACGGGAGGCTACTACTTCTATTTCTACCACCCCACTTCCGCAATCGACGGCAAGTACGTCAACAACCCCGTACCGGCCTACAAGACGCAGTGGTGGAGCTATTCGCAGAATTTCGTGGACATACTGCAGGCAAGCCGGAAAGACCACGGCGACAAGCGCGTCTCCACGAACCTCGGCATCGGCAGTTACGGTTCCGGTGACGGCAGGACGCTTTCCTGGCCCAACAAGTTCCTCGGCGAGATGACCGGTTCGCTGGTCATCCTGGACGCCGACCTGCTCTACTACCGCTACGCGGAAGCCATTATGCTCGACGCCGAACTCAAGTACTACCGCAAGGACTACGACGGGGCCCTGGCATCCCTCAACATAATAGCGGACCGCGCCTACGGCAAGGCTATCTACACCTCCGCCACGAGGGATGACGTGCTGCGCGCCCTCTGCAACGAGTATTTCCTGGAATTCCCCGCCGAGGGCGTAATCTGGTGGGCCCTGATAAGGCTCGGCAAGATATGGGACTACAACCCCTCGCTCAAGGCCAAGGAAGCCTCGAATCCTAATATCCTGCTCTGGCCTCTGACCAACTCGGCCATCAACCGCAACAACAAGATCAAGCAAACGGAAGGATGGAGTTAACATTATGAGACACAAATTATTAAATACACTTTTTGCGTTGCTCGCCTTCTGCGCGTGCAGCAAGATGACGGAGCCCGCCCCAGTGGAGCAGAATCTCCGCGTGGTGCTCTCCCCCGAACTCGGCACCATCCTGGCCAACGGCCGCACCGCCGACGGGCAGACCGAGTACGAGGCGGTGGTGAAAGTGTACAGGGGGCCCTCGCTCGCCGGGGACCTGAGCTGGAGCGCCGAATTCGTGGACGAGCCATCCTGGATCGACGATTTCCAGAAATCGGTCGTGATGGAGAGCAAGTTCACTGATATGTATTCCGGCAAGGACTACACCATCTCCGAAAACGGAATCATCATCTCCTTCAGGCCCAACAAGGGGAACAGCCGCACGGCCGTGCTCCGCATAAAGGTGTCCGACGGCAGCGTGTTCGATTTCAGGATACGCCAGAGGGGCGAGATTCCCGATGACGTCCACATAGGCAGCGTGGGCGACCTGCGCGACTGGGTGGCAGACCAGTCGGAGTGGTCCGATGCGGACTGCGTGTACCTCGACGCCGACATCGATATGGACGGCGTGGAGTGGGAGCCTATCAACTTCTCCGGCAAGTTCGACGGTCAGGGCCACTGTATCTACAACTTCGCCCAGACCGTGAGCAACCGCAGCTACGGCTTCTTCGGACAGATGTCAGGCAGTGTCAGCAACCTTGTCTTCGGCTCCAGGGACGGAACCACATACGACGGCAACAGCATCATCAATTTCGACGGTAGCGGCGGCAAATACCACCTCGGAGTGATTTCCAGGTGCCTTGGAGACGTCACAAATGTCAGCAACTTTATGCACATCAAGATTGCATCCGGCTGCACCGCCAACATCTACGCTGCGCCGCTTATCGGCACCGTGAGCGCCGCAGACATCACAATCAAGGACTGCGCCAACCACGGAGACCTCAGCGCCCCCACCGCAGACAAGACTGAAGCGAAGGAGACGCTCTACGGCGGCGTCCTCGCAAGGTGCGAGCCCGGCGTGGGCGCGTCAATCGACATCACCGGATGCAAGAACTACGGCAGCATCACCAGCCAGGATCCCTTTACCACGGCCATCGGCGGCATACTCGGCAACGTGCCCAACGGCCACCACGTGCGCATCATCGGCTGCGAGAACTACGGCAACGTGGCCAACAACTCCACCGCCTCGCCCGACGGCTTCAAGGAGGGCTACGCCGGCGGCATCGGAGGCCTGCTCTACGGCAATTCCGACGGCATCCTCATCAAGGACTGCATCAACCACGCAGACCTGCGCGCCAGCGGCACTACCCTCGGCGACTACGGCGGCATACTCGGCCGCGGCCGTCCCGCACTCATCGAGGACTGCGTCAATGAAGGCAGCATAACTTTTGAAGGCACGGGCAAGGCCCAGGGCCTGCTGATCGGCGGCATCACCGGCGGTATGTACAACGGCGGCACGGTCAGCGGCTGCACCAACAAGGGCGCCATCCTCTCCAACAAGAGCACCGTCCACCGTATGGGCGGCATCACTGGCACTATGAGTTCCGGCACCTGCACCGTGCGAGGCTGCACCAACGAGGCCCCCGTCTCAATCGTGCGCACTGAGCCCAACGGCAACTGGCAGGGCATCGGCGGCATCTGCGGCTACCAGGAGAACTCTGACGCAGCCATAATCGAGAACTGCACCAACAAGGGCGCCATCCTTATCAGCAGCCCGAGCAGCACCACCCACGCCAACGCCATCGGCGCCGGCGGCATCATAGGCACCTGCAAACTGAATATGAGCCTGAGCGGCAATGTCAACGAAGGTGACGTGACCGCAAGCATTTCAGGCGAGGCGCTTAACTTCGCCGGCGGACTCGCGGGCTACCTCTACGCAGGCAGCGTCAGCGGCGACAAGTCCAGGGGAGCGGTAAGCGGAGCAACGGCAGGAGCGCTTGCAGGCAACAACTGCGGAACCATAAGCGGCTGCGCCGTGGCGGGCAGCGTCAACGGCACGGCCCTCAATGACGGCAACATAGTGAGCCTCGCAGCAGGCACCAACACCGGCACTATATCCGGCACAACACTTTGGAAATGAAAAAATTACTGAAACTATTCCTGGCCGTCTCCTTCCCGGCCCTCCTGTTCTCGTGCAAGGAGACTGATCCCGAGGAGCCCGTATTCCCGACCCCGCCTCCCAGTCCGGAGACAGAAGTCTCCTACGAACCGGCAGCCTGCAGCAACCGCGTGGTCGCCCACCGCTGCGGAGCCAAGGAAGGCGGAGCCCCGGACAACTCACTGGCGGCACTGGGCTACGCAATGAAACTCGGATGCTACGCAGCCGAGATTGACATCTACTACACCCTTGACAACCAAGTCATTGTGCATCACGGAAGTTCAGGCAAAGTCAACGGGATGTTACCTTCGCAGCACACTCTCGAGGAATTGCGTGCCGCCGGCAGGCTCGCCAACGGCGAGGACATCCCTACGCTGGAAGACTTTCTGGACGCCGTGTGCGTGAAAGGCAACTGCACGCGCCTGTGGATAGAGACAAAGAACATCACCAACGAGGAACTCTCCACCGCTGAGCAGGAAGCCGCCATAATTAACGGAGTAAGGAGATCACTTGAGATTATTGCAGCCAAGAAGGCGGAGAAGTTCGTGGAGTTCAACGGGACTGGCCGCACTGCCGTGTTCAAGCAGATTTATCCTATGGTAAAGGCCAAGGGCTATACTATGTCTATGGCCACAGGGGCGTCCGCAGCGTCTATGAAGTCATCCGGCTGGGAATGGAGCAACTATGACGTCTCTGCGAAGAGCGCGGGCGAAATCGCGGACATCGTCGCCGACTACCAGAAGTATTCGGTGGCTCTGAGCCTCTACAACATCGACTCCGACGCCCTCCGGAAAGCCTGCGAGCCCCACAAGGATAAGGTAAAGGGCCTTATGACCAATTATCCCAAGGCAATGCTGAATTCTTTCGGATGGTAGCGCTTAAATTTTTTATCGTATGTCTAAATTCAAGGACTATTTCAAAGGGGAGACTGAGGACGAGCGCTATCTTGGATGGCTTGCCGACAACGCCGATTCCGTATCTGACGAGATGGAAGAAGTGTTCGAAGCCCTGTGCCGGAGTTCCGGCGATATCCGCCCCGCCTATTCATCCGTTGACGGCCGCATCCAGAAAGGCTCCCGGCGGCGCCGCAGAAGCGTCTTCGGTTATGCCGCGGCTTTTGCGGCAGCCTCCATCGTGCTGGTCTGCGGTTTCTTCATCGGGCGTGGTTCCGCCAAGCCTCAGAGCATTGCGGAAACCCGCTGGCAGGAATTGCGTGTCCCCGACGGGGAGACGCGCCGCCTGGAACTGCCCGACGGCACGAGGCTGCGGCTCAGCCCTGGCAGCCGCATCACCTGGCCGGAGTGTTTCCGCGACAGCACAAGGCGGATTTTCCTCGACGGCGAGGCCGTGCTCCAGGTGGCCCGCGACCCTGAGCATCCTTTCATAGTGCAGGCCGGAGATATGCAGGTGAACGTGCTCGGCACCACATTCAGCATCAAGAGTTACGGCACCAACGATTGCGAGGAGGTGCTGCTGATGGAAGGCTCCGTGCGGCTCAAGCTCGCCGACGGCAAGAGCGTTACGATGCACCCCGGCAACGTGGTGCAGTACGACAAGCGCAGCCGGGAGGTCAGCATCGACAATTTCGACGTCAGCACGTTCAAGTCTTTCGACGACGGAGAAAGCATACACTTCTTCAATATGACGTTGTCCGACATCGCCGCCGACCTCCAGCGTATGTTCGGCACCAGGATAGTCGTGGCGGACAGCAAGCTGGCAGGCACACGCTACTTTGCCATCTTCAACAACGGAGAATCCCTCTACGATATCCTCCGCACCCTCAACACCGAGAAGCGGATGAAGATAGAGAAGAAAGACCAGACCATTTATCTGACGCGGAAATGAGTTAGTTTTTTATGAAAAGACTTGTTCCGCGCGCAAGATTTCGGCACGGTCTTTGGTCGCAAAAACCCGGCAGAAAATTTGTTTAACAACTAATAACGATGAAAAAAACTCTCACAATCGCTCTCGCGCTCTGCCTCGCCGTAAGCGCTTTCGCACAGACTCAAACTATCAGGGCCTTCTCCCACAGGGGCGGCCGTCTCGAAAGGGATGAAAACACCGCAAAGGCCTTCCAGGACAGCTGGGATGCCGGTTACACCGGATTCGAGACCGACATCCGCCGCACCAAGGACGGCGTGCTCTACCTGACCCACGACCACACCCTCGAGCGCACCACCAACGGCACCGGCATCTTCGAGCAGAAGACTTCCGCAGAAATCGAGCAGCTCCGCACCAAGCAGGGCAACAAGATGATGAAGTTCGACGAATTCATCGAGTTCCTGCAGGACAAGGACAACCTGTACGTTGAGTTCGAGCTCAAGACCAAACCCGTGGAGCTCTATCCCCAGGAACTGGTCGAGGAAGTGGCCGAGAGAGTGTACCAGGCCGCCAAGAGCATACGCACCAAGAACTCCGTGCTCCGCTTCACTTCTTCCGACATCCGCGGCCTGCGCTACCTGAAGAAAGCCCATCCGGAGATGATTTCCAAAGGTCCCAAGTCCGAACTGCTGATTATCTTCACGACCGGCGTGACGGACGAGACCATCGAGACCTGCAAGAAGGAAGACATTTGGGTGATGGGATGCAAGACCGACGGCACGACCCGCAAGATGGTCGAGAAGGCCCACAAGGAAGGAATGATCGTGAGCCTGTGGCCCACCCACAAAATCGAAGACTTTATGCTCGCGGCTTATCTGGGTTCCGACGCGATGTGCACGGATATCCCCTTCACGATGAAGCCCTGGCTGGAGAAGAACGCCCCCTGGTTGAATGTCATTTACTGATTGACATCAGTATATAACTATCCCCCTGCACCCCCAGGGGACTGACACAAGTGCTACCAATGAATCAGGATGAATACTATATGAAGGAGGCGCTGCGGGAGGCGGAAACTGCCCGCAGCGAGGGAGAGGTGCCCATCGGGGCCGTGGTGGTGGCCCGCGGAAGGGTAATCGCCCGCGGCCACAATATGACCGAGCGCCTCCACGACCCCACGGCCCACGCGGAGATGATAGCCCTGACGGCCGCCACCGAAGCCCTCGGAGGCAAGTACCTGCAGGACTGCACATTGTACGTAACCGTGGAGCCTTGTCCTATGTGCGCAGCCGCCCTCTGCTGGGCCCAGACAGCGCGCATAGTCTATGGCGCCCCCGATCCCAAGCGTGGGTTTTCCCTCTACTCCCCTTCCCTTCTTCATCCCCGCACCGAGGTCGTGAGCGGCGTGCTCGCCCCTGAGTGCGGCAACTTAGTAGCAGACTTCTTCAAGGACAAGCGCTGATATCATTATGAGACGCATCGCCATTGCGGCGTGGACTGCGTCTCCTCCGACCACCGAACGCCCCATCTGTCCTTGAAAAAGACGTTTTTCAAGGACAAACTCCAGAATTTTCGAAAGTTGTCCTTGCAGAAGGACCTTTTCAAGGACAAATGGCAGGGCGTCCGGAAGTCGGCCCTGCCATTCAGCGGAATCTCACTGTATTACTTTGAGAAGACCGAAGGCGTGATTGTAAATGACAGCCACCTTTGGTCAGAGTTGTCGTGCTCATCGCACTTTATTTTGGGCTCATCCACCTGTTTGCTCCCATAATAAACAGACGATGCACTCTTGGAGGCAACGACAAGCGAATCGCAGTCCCTGATATCACCATCGATTGTCTGTTTTGCCCCGGGGTCCAGAGAAAACGAGGTATATTTATCGTCTGTAGATAAATAATAAACCGTCACGTCAAGTGCCTCGCCGGTCTGATTGTCAACTTCGGTATATCTGATGACCCTCTCCGGAATGCCCGAGCAGTATTGAACGGTCTTAACACAGGAAACCAAAAGGGACGAAGCCAAAAGTGCGATTGCGCACAAAGGATAAAAGATTCTTTTCATTTGTTTCAGTTTAATGTCAGGATATATATTTCAATTTGGGTCGCAAAGGTAGTTCTTTTTTTTTTTGAGCAAGCAATATCTACGGTTCGGAGGCCGCAGGCCGACAGAGGGGATAGCGGCGTAGCCGCGGAAGGGGAACCTTCCCCTTCTCCCTTGGGGGTGCAGGGGGATAATAGGTAGCTCAACACAGAAAGAGCCAGCCTCGGCTGACTCTTTCTGTGTTGAGGTACCAGGATTCGAACCTGGGCAGACAGAACCAAAATCTGTAGTGCTACCATTACACCATACCTCAATTCCGCCGCAAAGATAGAAAAATATTTTGAGTTCACGGGAAAAAACCGTACTTTTATAGGATAGAATTAAACCTTATCTTAATTATATGGATACACAAAAAGTAATCGCGCAAGCTCTCGAAGTCTCCGTGGCCACCAAAGCCCTGGAATTCGGAGAGAACATCCTTGACCGCGTGCCCGGTCTGTTCAACAAATATTTCCCTGGACAGAAGGCCATAGTCTTCGCCGACAAAATCACCTGGAAGGTGGCCGGCGAGAGGGTCTTCTATGAACTGGCCAAAGCCGGCGTGCCCGCCACCACCTTCATCATCACCGACGACCGCTTCCACCCCGACTGGAAATATGTCGAGATGGTTGACAAGGTCATCGAAGACGAGAAAGGCATCCTGGTTGCCGTGGGCGCAGGCGTCATCAACGACCTCGCCAAGCTCGGCTCCTTCCGCCACAACCAGCAGTACATCTGCGTAGCCACCACCGCCTCCGTGGACGGCTACACATCCTCCTCCGCCATCGTCAACGACGAGCGCGGCGCCAAGATAAACATCAAGTCCAACGCCCCCCTCGTGATTGTCGCCGACTCCAAGGTCCTGGGCTCAGCCCCTTGGTTCCTGTCCGCCGCCGGCTATGCCGACCTCGCCGCCAAGGTGACCTCCGGAGCTGAATGGATGATTGCCGACCTCTTCGGCACCGAACCCATAGACCCGCCGAGCTGGCACATCACCCAGGACTCCCTGAAAGATATGCTGGACGACCCTGAAGGAGTGCGCAACGGCAAGCCCGAAGCAATTGAGAAGCTATTCCTCGGCCTCACCCTCGCCGGCATCGGTATGGAAGTTGCCGGCTCCAGCCGCCCCGCTTCCTGCGCCGAGCACCTCTACGGCCACTACTGGGATATGACCCACCACACCAACAACGGCCGCCCCGTGTCGCACGGATTCCAGGTCGCCATCGGCGAGCTGACCCTCTGCGCCTTCTTCGACGCCCTCTTCGAAATGGACCTCAGCAAGCTGGACGTCGATAAGTGCGTCGAAGCCTGGCCCAGCCTTGAGGAAGAACAGGAAAGGGCGAAGAAAATCTACGCCGACTTCCCCGTGCCGACTCTCGGCTACGAAGAAATCACCAAGAAATGGCAGCCCAAGGAAGAGGTCCGCATGCAGCTCCAGAAGGTCAAGGACAACTGGCCCGAACTCAAGAAGAAACTGCAGGCCCAGGTCTGGAGCTTCGAAAAGATGCGCGATATGTTCCGCAGGGCAGGCGCCCCGACCACTCCCGAGGAAATCGGCGCCACCCGCGAAGATCTACGCAAGATTACGGATTACGTGCAGCTGATGCGCTGGAGAATCAATCTCCTCGACCTTGCCAAGCGCGGATGCTTCTATGACGAGCTTATGGACAAAGTCTTCGGCAAGGGCGGCGTATGGGAGATAAAGAAATGACAAAGAACCCGATGATGAACCTCATCGCGCTCCGCAGGGAGGGAATACCGGCCGGCATTCCCTCTTATTGCACCGCGAACGAGATAGTTATAGAAGGCGTCCTCGAGCAGGCCAAGCGTTTCGGGGACAGCGTGTTGATTGAAGCCACCTCCAACCAGGTCAACCAGTTCGGCGGCTACACCGGAATGAAGCCGGCCGACTACCGCGACTATGTCTGGCGCATCGCCGACCGCATAGGTTTCGACCGCGCGAAAATCATCCTCGCAGGCGACCACCTCGGCCCCCAGCCCTTCCAGGGACAGCCTGAGGCCGAAGCTATGGCGAACGCCGAAGAGATGGTGCGCCAGTATGCCGCCGCAGGCTACACCAAAATCCACCTGGACACGAGTATGCGCGTGGCAGATGACGACCGCAAAGAGCCGCTCAGCGACTACACCGTCGCATCCCGCGGCGCCCGCCTGATGCACGTAGCCGAGGCCGCCTGGGAGGATCTGCACCGCAAGGACCCTTCCGCTGTGCACCCGGTCTATATCATAGGCAGCGAAGTGCCCATCCCCGGAGGCGCCCAGGAGAAAGAGGAAATGCAGGTCACCGACCCCGACGCTTTTGCCGCCACAGTCAAGGCCTA
>OCVV010876557.1_pt1 | contig 10537 bp, 8 predicted proteins | sample 1539721 | NCBI WGS metagenome assembly OCVV01 (sample SAMN02144230, study PRJEB22623) | gut metagenome | biome: sheep rumen | host: Ovis aries | place: New Zealand
TCTCAGATATTTCATCACTAAGTCGATAGGTCCGCCAGACTCCCCGCACACAAAGCAGCGATAGGTATTCTTACTCACCTTGAACGACATCGAGGCATGATGATCGTCGTGAAACGGGCAGAGGCACTTATGCCGCGAAACTTGGAGTCCAAGTCGCTCCGCGACCCCCTCGATGGGCAGGTCGCGGAGCTTTTCGATGTCATACTTTTGCATGGTCATTTCACTTACAGTCCTTAAACTTCTTGAGACATTCCTCCGTCTTGTAGTAGAGCTCAGTCTCAGCGGAGTAGGTCACCAGCTTGCGGAACACCCATTGCCGCAGTTGGCCGTCTGTGCCCTCTTCGCTCTTGCCCATCTGCACGCGGAGTGCTTGCAGCTGTGACTTGTTGAAAGGATTCTCCAGACTCTCGAGCATGTTCACAGGCCCATGTCGCTGTGTCTCGGCAGTCAGGTCGATATCCTTGCCGTTCACCATATCCGAGAAAATCATTCGCTTAGACCATAGGTCTTCGTAGACGAGCCACTCTACGAATTCGGCCATCGAGCGACTGAATGTCTGGTTGTTAAGCAGATAGAGTATGCACCCAACCCTCCATGCTGACACCAGGCTTCTCTTGCTGCAGGCATAGAGCCACGACTCGTCCATGCAGTCGGCCAGCTCGGCCATGTCCTCAGCCATCTTGTCGATGAGCTTGTTGAGCGGTTTGACGATGAATCGGCCCTTGGCAGAGGTGAGACGCTGCAGATAGCCGTCGAGCCGGGCATAGAACTCGTCAGAGAACTGGCCTACCCTTGGTATGCGTCCGTCGGGGGCATGCTGCGGCACGTAGGAGAACGTAATTCTGGCAAGCGTGCCGTTGAAGAGTTCTGACTTATAGAACTCGCGGGCGTCAACAGGTGTGCTGGCGAATGTGAAGCAGGCGCGCAGCCTCGCGTTACACGTCACACCGCATTCCGTGGCTCGCAACTGCCCGTATAATTCGCGGTCGAAACAGCACCTGAGCATCTTGCTCACCTTCTTATGGCCTCCGCAGATGTCGTTGGCCATCACCACCTCGGGCAGATTCATGTACATGCACTTGCCACCCTGCTCGGCGAGCACCTCAACATTCTTGTTGAAGCCTGCCGGCGTACAGTCGGCGGGCGGGTAGTAGAAGGCCACATCAGGACGAGGCGGACGGTCCTTTTGGTTGCTCCACTTATAGGCCTTGTCCCAATCCTTCAGTTTCTTGTCCGATTCTTCATCGTGCGTCCTGAAGTCCCTGCAGACAGCCTCTGCCAACAGCCCCAACTGCCCTTTGTTGCCCGAAAACTCAGCACAGATGTGGGCTATCAGGCCGCATGGCTCCATCCAAACTCCCGAAGGATACATAAATTCACAACCATTGACGTGTGCCCCAAGTGAGGGGAACACCGTCGGGGCAAGCGGCTCATGCATAGATTTGCTGACCTGCGACAGCAAAAGATTAACCGCTTCAAGGCCTCTGCCAAGCTTTGGCATCTTAGGCCGTACAGGTTTTGTAATGTCGTATTTCATTGATTCTCAATAATTTAAGTTAAATAATAAATTCTTACCGAGCGTTACGTTACAGTCGTTACAGTTGCTTTTTTGAGGGTATGCCTCTTACTGAATACAATGTAACTATTTGATTATTAATTAGTTATAGAACTATTAAAAGAGGCTTATATCTCTTATTGACAACTGTAACAACTGTAACGTAACGTACTCAGTCCTGCGTTTACTCACTCATACTTCCTCTATCAGGCCACCGAGAGCCATACAAAGTTCGTTATACACTCCGAGGGCAAATCGCTCCAAGTTGAAGTTAGCACCTTTGGGCAACTCCTTGAAGTTCAGTCTGAGGCTACCGTCGTCCCTGCGAGTGATAGAGATGTACTCGCCAACAAACAGGTGTGGGTTTCGCTTGCCGGCGGTTAGGGGTATCGTCTCGATGAAGATGTATTGCGAATCGCAACAACGGAAATCCTCGATACTTGCTTCTGAGTCGCAACGGAGCACACCCAGATATTCCTTACCAGTCTTCATACGCACGTCGCTGCGCAAGATTGTTTTCAAGTCACAGCCCAAGTCTGTGTTCGAATGCCAACCTTGTTTTTCACTTTCGGTTGTGCGTTCACGATAAGCTACTGCCAAAGGTTCGTTGCTGTTCTCCAAATAATCGTGCAGGATTTTTCCTGCGAGGCGTGGGCCGTACTGTTTCTTTTGCCCTGCCGCATGATTCTTTTTAATTGTATCCACGGTTCTTATATTTAAATATGTGGAACAAAAGTGGGAAGAGTCCCCGGCCTTAGATTAATCCCTTAATCCTCTTCGGCAACTCATAAGGACTGTTACAGAGTTGATCGGTTCTCTGCCACGCTGTTGGCGAATTCACATATATTACTTCAATATCCGAGCCAGCGTGACATAATACTTGATAATAGATGTAATATTTGGCACACATCAGTCAAGTTGCTGATAATCAGAAAGAAAATAAAAAAATGCCGACAACAGATTCAAATCCGCTATCGGCAATTATCCTATTTCGATACCTAAATATCGGGAAGTATCTGGAACTATTGGTGAAGTATCGGTGAAGTATCGGGAACTAATCCTGACTGTTTGGTGTGCTGCTTAATAATTTTACGTATCAATTCAAGCATAGTTTCATCTTTGATGCCAGAATCAGAAGTCCCAACCTTTTCAATTTCGTTTAGCTTGAAGTACTTTGTCTTGACATCTGTGAAGAACATGCTGTTCAACTGATCTGTAGTTTTGGTTACTATGCCGGACTCCCGCATCAAGCCAATAATGTTAAGCACAAGTTTCAGGTTGTAGTCGCTTTGGCTTGCTGTATTTTTTTCCGGGAGGTCATCCTTGAGAGTTATTTTTATTCGTGGACTAGTTTCCTGCATCTGCTTTATGATGGTTATTTCGTTTGAGAGGTCATCCCAGATGTCAAAGAAATCATCTTGTGTGTAATTGCTACTTAAACAGCCAGGAGTGTTGGCAAGCGTGTTGGAGTAAAAATCGAATATTTCTTCTGTGCGTTCTTTCAAGGCTTGCAGTTCTGCAGGTATTTGTGGTTTCTTATAATCCTCCAGCGGATCGTGTGGCTGCACCAGAAATCCTGCCGCCTCCTCTTCGTCCTCGCCGCTGTTGTATGCCTCGGCAATAGCCATTGTCAAATCAGGGTTATATTCTAAAACCATCTTATAGATACGCTTGATGAGCAAAGTATGCGGATTGGGCTTGTCGTCAGGACACGCCAAAAGGTGCATGGCCAGAGCCAGCAATACGCACATCACGCTTCGCTCGGCATCTTCTTTAGTGCGGTCGATGGATTCGCCCGCCTTATTGATGAAAATCTTTCGATACTTGTTTTCCAATCGGGTACGTTGCTCGGCTATGAACTTATCTCTTCGTGGCGCAGTTTTCAGTTCATCTTCCAGACGCAGCACTTCTGACCACACCTCTACAGGGTATAACCCTCCCTTCTGAGTCTCAATCGAATCAAGTACGGAGGATATGCAATTATACGTTTGATACTTATTACTATATTCCTTCGACAGCTTGTATGCGCGCTGCTCCCCTATTCTTGCGAAATAGTCCATCCCTTATTCGTTTCTCTTACTGAGGGCTGTCAAGCCATCTTCGATCTCTTTATTTGTATCTGAGAACAGATCGTCTTGCCCGTTGAATTTGCTGACATCGTCTGAAAAAGAGATGGTAGAAGTGCTATACATCTGCAAGGGGCATGCTTCATACGCCTTCCGTTCCTCTTCATTCATTTTACTGATAATGTTTTTTGGTTTACGTCCAAAGTGTACAACTCGCTTATTGTCCAAAGTCAATTTGGCTGTTCGCCCGTTCTGCCTGCAGTTTTCCCACAATTCACCCATCAAACCATCTTGATAGTCAGGGTCAAGGGTTAAGGCTTGAGGAGTATCTTCCTCTTGTGGTTCGCCTTTCTTCCTACGCTTTTTCTTCGTTGCCTCCTTTGGCACGGAAAACTTCATAGTGGGCGAAGCGTACATTAACTTACACTCTTCCTTGATTCCTTGCAATAGTTTATTACCGGTTCTACCCATATTAGGATAGCCGACATCAAATTCTACATGCCGAATGTGTCCTTCGTATTTACGGAGGGCAACCCAAAAATCACTTTTCTGCCATACGGGTTCTATGCGTATGGTCAGATTATAAACCTTTCGGAGTATATTGTCCAAAGCCCCCCTTATTACGTTTCTGACAGCATCTGTGGAACCCCACTCGGCCCTGTGCTCTATCAATATTCGCTGCTGGTCATGACGATTGTCTATAATGACAAGGGCAGACGGCTCATGGGGGTCAACTATTCTTTGCCAATTCTCTTCGCGAACTTTCTTACCTATCTTGGCAATGCGCAACATGTATATGCCATTTCCTATTGTTCCCTCTTTAGGTATCAATGTGATGAATGGATAAGGCCTATTGTTCCAATAAAATGCAAGGCAGTTCTCTAACTTTCCATGCTTGCCTGACTTTTGTGACTTGAACAGCATGGCGGCATCTTTCGTTAAAATGTCGTCAATTATCTGTTGATGATTCATCATGTTCATATCAGCCTTCTTTTTTGCCTCCAAGCTAAGTTTAAGAAACTCATCATGGGTTATTTCTCCCTTCAAAGGAGCGGGCACAAGAATAGGGCAACATTGGTAACTATAAACTGTAAAATCAGCCATTTATCGGTATATTAATTATTTCTTACAAGTTATTTTATCTAACCCTTTTATTATTTCCCATTTTATACACTTACCCTCTATCTCATAGATTCCTCCATAGAGGCTATCAGTTCGAATACCTTGTGCATCTGGCTATATGCCATTTTGTCCTCGGGAGTTGATTCACTCAGGCGAGTTAATTCCTTGGCATGTTCAATAGCTCGCTGAAGGTCGCCGTGCTCAGTCAGATACTTGTATAGATTGTTCTTCCTGAAATAACGGGCTGTCTTCTCGTAGCCAGGCATATATCGCTGGAGGTCGGGCAACACATCATCGCAAGTCTCATAATGCTTGGTTGAAATCTGTGGCAGGAAGTGGAGCAGGAACCAGAATTCTGTACATGGGTTGGTCTCAATCCAGATCACATTCCGGCTGCTTTTCTTCTTCAGCTTCTGATAGGTCGCCATTTCTGCAGGCACCTTGAGCAGGCGGTCCATATCCACAAGGCAAACCACGTGGTCGGTCTCGCGTTTCACATAGTCCTCTGCCAGTTTGGCCATGTGAGGAATATCCGAATGTTGAGGGAAGTCGGGTGCCACCTTAAACTTATAGCGGCAAGCCACGCGGAGTGTGTCGAAGTACCACCACTCGGTTTCTCCCTCGCCAATGATTGCTATACTCTTCTTGACTGCCATGTACTACTCTGTTTCAAGGTAAATACTTCCGAGGAAAGGCAAATCCACCAACTTGCCCTGCTTGTAGGCGTTGTATGGATTCATCGTCTTGTGCAGTCCGAGTGAAGAGAGTCGCTTCAGCTGCGTAGCACCCTGACTGTTCTTGTCGGTAAACCACACTACATCGCGACGGATGAAATCCTCGTTCAGAAGGTTGATGTCGTGGGTGGTCATTAGTAGTTGTGACGACCCCTCGCTGTTGGCTAAGAACAGTTTGATGAAATAGGCAAGAAGTTCATAATGGATGCTGGTCTCTATCTCGTCAATAGGGATAAAGTTGTTCTCGTGCAATACATAGTACAGCACGACGGACATTCCCAGGAACCGATGCGTACCGGCAGACTCCAGCCCTTCGTGCAACTCATATTCTCCCTCTTCACCCGTATGCATGAACATAATATCATCATACTTGATAGTGCCTCGCCTGAGCATTTCTATCTTGGCCTCCTCAGATATAGGGGCACTCTTGATGGTCTTTTCCATTTCAGGCGTAATAGACTCTTCACGTTCGTCGAGCGTCATGTCAACGATGTTGAAGTCGCTTGCCTTCAACAACTGGAGTAAGAAACGTTTCTTCTTGCCATCCTTATCATTCTTGAGTTCGTTTTTCACATCGAACGACAGATAATCCCTTGGGGTCAAGATGTTCTGCATGCCTGAAAGGAAGAAGTCAAACACATCGTTAAGCTTTGAAACATGAGCATTCGATTGTCCGAAGGCAGCCATCACCGTACAGTTGTTAGTGGTGTTTCCCTCGATGGCACGTCTGGTATCTTTGTCTATTCCTGCCTTAGCACCGAAAGACACCTCAGTATGGTCGGACTCCAGCTGATAAATACGTTTGTAAAGTGTAGTAGGGCGAGCGCTGGTATATACTATCAGCGACTCCTCGTATATTCGTTTGCTGTCAAATTCCAGGCTCATGATATATTTTTCTCCATTTACCCAGAATGTCATCTGCATGTGCGAATGCTCATCCCTGCTGTGCTTGTCGAGCAGGAAAGGGAAGTAACCCATGCCTTCATTTTTGGATTCCGGTTTGTTAAGCATCGTGCTACGGAAATACGATAAGGCTCGGAGCAAGGTGGTCTTACCGCTGGCATTGCTACCATACACGATACCAATCTTCAAGAGCTCAACACCATCGCTCACTTCGTGAACGTATTGATCACGCATACGGTCATCATTGTTCGGCACAAAACTGATGGTTTGCCGCTCCCTGATGCTGTAGAAATTCTGTACTTGAAACTCCTGTATCATAGTCGTCACTTATAAATGATAATTTTCTGGCGACAAAGATACAACAAAAAAGTTAATACGCAAAATATAATCAGTAATTTCGTGAAAAATTCACTAATTTTCAATGTTTGAGTAGCCTTTTTGGGCTTTAAAACCTATAAAATCGATGATATTACGACTTTTTCTGTTTTTGAGTTATTTATGTTTGTCTTCTATCAAATTTAGTCGAATTTTAGTTTTAGAACAACTTTTTATTCAGGCTTTCCTTCTTCTAGTATGACACGTACCAGGTGCCTGTCATAAATAAAGGTACAAGAATATCTCAGATTACCAACTTTTCATGCGATTTTCTTATCCCGAACTGGGGGCTATAATCTTATAGACCTTAATGTGTTTTGTTAATTCTGCATCTTTTCCCAAAAATTTCTTCATTAAATTGCATTACTTCTCAAAATTTTAACTATCTTTGCAACGGCTTGGGGGAGAAATCCTGAGTCACAGATGCATTAGCTTTTATTTCGCACTTTACCGAAGAAGCCCAGGAAACTTATTTGGAATAGTCGAATTAATAGCAGGGATAAAGCCAAGAAAGGCAATCCCACTCTCATGCATAGCTATGCACACGTCTTGGCGTGGAGCATTCTTATATGAGAGTAGGGGTTCCTATTTCCTGGGCTCGCCCCTTTGGTAAAGTGCATAAGAGTGTCCACGCCACTCTTTTGCCCTTACTTAATTGTACTCTGTCGTATGATAAAAACCAATGATGCGTATGAAGCGTTATCACATATCAAATATTTATCATGATTCGAGTATTTAGAAGAATATTTAATGCCAATTGGACATCTCCCATAGTAGAGCAGTGGCCTCTTATGGTGGCTTATATTGCTCTGATTGGATGGCAATCAATAGCGAGGAATCCTATTCCACGTTGGATGCTGATTTTCTTACATGCCTATCTTGCTGCTTCCATAGTTTGTTGGTTCAGATGGTGTGGTATAAAATGGATCGTTTATGCGATAATTTATGTACTATTCCTGACTGAACAAATTCTGAGCATGCTTTATGGTATGCATTTGTCGCCAACCATCTTTATCCTCTTAGCTGAGACAAATAGTCGTGAGGCATCAGAGTTCTTCCAAACACTACCAGCCAAACCAAATTTTGGGGCATTAGTTAGGATGGTCTGCTTGTTGATTTCAGCCAACGTCTTTTTAGAGATATGCCAACATCGTGTGAATATCTGGATATCCAATAAACATAGCGTACTTGTCGCCTTTAAAGGAGTAGCTGCACTACTATTAATAGGAGGTGTGCTATTTAGTTTTCAGTATGTCAAACTCTTCTGTAGTCAAGAGATGAATGATATTGACGAGTGGCAGAGTCATAAGCGAAATCCAGATGATATCGTCACAAAACTTATTTTAGCAGCTTTAGACATTCACCTGTCAGGAAAAGAGATGGTTAAGGCTAACGAACAAGTGAAACAAATGATTGTACACCCACAAAAAAGTAAGGACACAATTAATGTGATATTGGTTATAGGAGAGTCGTATATAAAAGAGCATAGTCCACTTTACGGCTATCAGTTAATGACTACACCCTTCCTTTGTGCAGAACAGCAGGCAGGCCGACTTTTCGTGTTTACCGATGTCATCAGCCCTTATAACCAGACAACGAAAGTGATCCGTAATATTATTAGTTGCAACTCGGTGGGCAGTGGTGAACATTGGTCTTCGGCACCACCACTAACAGCCATATTCAAGAAAAGCGGTTATGAGGTTACTATGGTCGACAACCAGAAAGTGACAGAAGGCCAACTCTTGCCAAATCTCTTTGATTTCTCACTAAACACATATCTATACAATACTGACATGATAAAAGCATGCTACGACAAAATAAATGAAAATACCTATGAATATGACGCTCCGATAGTAGAGCACTATGCCCAAGAGTTACACAAATACAGTAGCAGATCTATTCCCCGATTAGTTTTGTTTCATCTTATGGGGCAACACGAAACTTATAAAAGTCGATATCCGCATAATGATACCTACAATCATTTTACAGCCGATAGCATCTCTTTCCGCCATGAAGATTGGTTGACACTCGATATGCGTAAGCAAATAGCTGACTATGACAATGCCACTTATTATAATGATGCGGTTATCCGTATGATTATTCAACTCTTTCGTGATAAGCAAACTGTATTAATATACCTCTCTGACCATGGGGAAGAGGTATACGACTACCGACCACGCGCTGGTCGTGATGATTTCCAATTAGGTGCCGATATTCGGCAATCATTGCGCTATCAGTATTGCGTTCCATTTATGGTGTGGTGTTCCGATGCTTACCGTGCTGCCCATCCAGGTATAATCAATAAACTCAGCCATGCTGTTATGCGTCCTTTAATGATAGACAATACGTGTCACTTGTTATTCCATTTCGCCAATTTGAACACCCCATATTATAAGGCGAGTCGAGATATACTTTCAAGTCAATACCAATGTCCTCCACGTATCGTTAATGACAAAATAGATTATGATGAGGTGATGTCGCAGTAATAGATGTAAGATATTTACATTAAAGATAACGGTTATTAAAAAGCGGACTTGAAGCAGAAAGAGGGTTCCTCAAACAAGGAGAGCCCTCTTATTCTTATGTATTTTTCTCACGGAATTGGATGGACCAGGTCTCGTAATTTAGATGGTATGACACGTACCAGGTGCCTGTCATATTGGTTTTGTCGGCCGCTTTACAATGCAGCCACTTTCTTCAGTTCGTTCGTGATAGCCCGGTTGATGAAATCGGGTATGACACGTACCAGGTACCTGTCATACCGGAGCCGCCTTCTTCTTCAAACAATGGGGCACTTGGGGCAGCGACGGTATCAAGCGCAACAAACACGCCAACGGTAAAGTGCTTGATGGCAAGGTGGTGCAGCAGATGCCTGAGTTGAGCAGCAGACATCGATCAACTATTTTGATTTCGTCTTCCGTCAGGCCTTAGAGCTGATAGACGATGCGGTCAATTATACCGCTATCAATTCCTGGCCTATTTCGCGTACTGTATCAAGAATCATCGTGACCCTTGCTTCGCTAGCCTTCTTCTTACCACTGATATACTGCGCCATCAAACTCTGAGAAATTCCCAAGCGGCGTGCGATAGCAGAGACATTCAACTCTGGGTGAGCCATAAAGATTTTGTAGAGTTGTGTCGTCTCCCGCTTGTCAAAGAATCCCTCAAAGCTCAAGTCTTCATCAATGTCCTCCCAATGCAGTCCGTACTCATCAGCCTCATAATTGGCACGTTGTTCTTGGGTTGCATATCTTAGACGAGGATAGTCATTAAACTTTTCGCATGCCTCACGTCCGTCAGCAGTCCTAATCCAAACCGCATCGTCAGTCAGCCAAATCTTCTCAATCTTCTCCATATTCCGCAAAGATAGGTAATTATTTTATTACCTCCAAATTTTGGACCAACTTTTTTATTCATCCATCTTCCATCGGCCCTCATCCATCAGACTTCAGATGTCACTCACCCGTCCCCGTGGCACTTGAATCGCACAACGGGATTTCCGCTGTGCACTTAAGATGAGAATGCCACAAGGCACAAACAAACCAAAACGGCATGCTTAAACATAATCCAACTCATTACGTTTGATAAGAAGCGGATAGCGTTCAGGATGGCGAAGACTGTCTATTTCAAGGTCAACGTCAAGGTCGGGCCATTCGATAGCCTCCGGTCCTGACATTCGGACGTTAAGCACACTACGGATGGGGGCGTCCTGCATCCAGGGAATGCGGTTATACGATAGGAAGTAGTCATGGCCCTGAACAGAGATCATGATACCCTGGGCA
>OCVV011307072.1_pt1 | contig 10536 bp, 8 predicted proteins | sample 1539721 | NCBI WGS metagenome assembly OCVV01 (sample SAMN02144230, study PRJEB22623) | gut metagenome | biome: sheep rumen | host: Ovis aries | place: New Zealand
CGAACTTCTTGGTCTCCACAGGGATGGCGACCACGTCGCCGATCTTGGCGCGGCGGCTGATCTTCTTGGCAGCCTCCAGATTGATCTCGTGGCTGGGGTCCTCGACCTCTTCCACCACAGTCTTCATCACGTTCATCTCGATGCGCTTCTTGTCCTCGTCGAGGATGACCTCCACATTGTCCTCGCACTCAGGATTGTCGCGGCGGAAGGCCGTCAGCATGGCCTGACGGATCTTGTCGTACATATAATTGCGGGGAATGCCCTTTTCTTTCTCGATATCCTCGATGGCTTCAAAAAATTCAGCGTTCATTGCTTCTCTCTCCTGTTTAAAATGCAACATGCAGGTTTACTTTTGCGACCTGCGCTTTTTCAAAGGTCTGCGTATTCTCGCCGACCGTCAGGCTCACATTGCCGTCGGCATAGCCTGCGAGGGTGCCGACAAAGCTCTTCTTCCCCTCCAGCGGGCGGTAGAGCCGCACTTCGACCTCATGACCCATGAACTGTTCAAAATCCGAGGGGCGCTTCAGCTCCCGCTCGGCCCCGGCGGAGCCCACCTCGAACACATAGCTCTCGGGAATGGGATCCTCCTCGTCCAGGATCGGATCCAGCCGGCGGCTGATGCGCTCGCAGTCGTCGATGCCGACGCCGCCGTCCTTGTCGATAAACACGCGCAGATACCAGGTGCCCGCCTCCCGGACGTACTCCACGTCCCACAGGCTGCAGCCCTCTTCTTCCACCACCGGACGGACCAGGGCGGAGACCTTCTCGGTCAGCTTGCTCATTTTCTCACCTCAGGCGCCCGATAGGGGCGGGATTGTTCACTAAAAAGGAGTGGGTCTTGCAACCCACTCCATGGAACACGAATCTTACTGTGTCATAATACCACCACATGCTGTATAATGCAAGCATTTTTTGCGGCGGCGTCCGGATATTTTGTTCTCCGGCGGGGTTTTTCCGCTTTCCGGAGATTTCGAGAAAAAACTTCGTCAGGCGAGGCGCTTCCCGCGGGGCATACCATCGTGTATGTTCAAGGGAAGCAACGAAGCATGCCGCAGTTTTTTCCGGAAGCTTAATATTGGAAGTCCGGGTTATAGTGCTTATAAAACTCCTCGTAGCAGATGCCCTGCTCCATGATGAAGGTCGCGGCCTCCACGCCCACGTAGCGATAGTGCCAGGGCTCGTCCCAGCCGGTCAGCAGGAGCTTGCGGGTGGGATAGCGCTTGATGAAGCCGTACTTGGCGCAGATGGAATCCAGGTACTCATAGAATTTCTGGTTCATGTTCTCATAGACCAGCGGGGAGTTGTAGTGCCGGTCGTAAAGATCCACGGCGAGGCCCAGCTGATGCTCGGAGGAGCCGGGCTCCATCGTGATCTTCTTGGCCTTTTCCACGGCCTCCTGATACTCGGGCAGCAGCCAGATCTCTTTGCCCTCCAGGCCCATGTTGACCGCGAGGCTGTAGGCCATGCCGTCAAAGAGCTGCTTCTGATAGGAATAGGAGCGGTAGGCGCTGCCGATGTAGACGCCGAAGCCGTTGTCGCGCAGATCCTGCAGCATGTCCTCCAGGTGGGGCAGCGCCGCCGAGTCAAACATCATGTGATACTGCGTCCCCGGGATCTCGCTCACGTCCGGCGTGTAGCTGGAAGAGAGCAGATGGGAAGGATCGGAGTTGATGAGAGAGTACTGGGACAGCGTAATATCAATATCCGGCCAGATATCCTCCGTGGGTTCCGGCGTAGCTGTGGGGTTGAGCGCGGTGTAATTGACGCTGTCGCTGCTGATGATGCCGCCCTCGGCGCCGCCCAGGATCACGTCCGTCCGGTTTTCGGCACGGGAGCGGACCACGGTATAGAGCACCAGGACCAGCACGGCCATGAGCAGGATCCAGGTCACACGTTTCCGATACAAGAGGGATCCACCTCCATAAAATGCAAAGATACAAAGAAGAGTATAGCATATCCGCACTTTCTTTGCAAGTCCGCGGCATGACCGGCCGTATCGGGCAGAAAAACGCCGCCCCGGAAGGAGCGGCGTTTTGCAGATGCTTATTTGACCAGCTTCTTTGCCATGCGGTAGACGCGGGTAGCGTTGATATCCAGCTGCTTCCGGCTGAGCTTCCGGCCCTTCAGGCCCTTGAGGATCCTCTGCCACTCCTTCTTGCCGCCGGGCATGAAGAGGTCGTTGCCCGCGCCGGCCACCAGGGCCGGGTTGGGATAGCCGTGCTTGTTGCCCTTGGAATTCATGGCAGCGAGCACCCAGTCGGTCATCACAATGCCCTGGTAGCCGAACTCCCGGCGCAGCACCCGCTCCAGAATGCCGCGGCGCTCGGAGGTGTGGGTGCCGTTCAAGAGGTTGTAGGAGGTCATCAGGGCGTGGGGCTGGCTCTCCCGCACGCAGATGCCGAAGCCGCGCAGATAGATCTCACGCAGGGCGCGCTCGCTCATCTGGCTGTTGCTGGTGTAGCGGTTGGTCTCCTGGTTGTTCGCGGCATAGTGCTTGATCGTGGTGCCGCAGCCGGGGTGCTTCTGCACGCCGCGGGTGATGGCGGCGGCGAACTTGCCGGAGATCAGCGGATCCTCGGAGAAGTACTCGAAGTTGCGGCCGCAGCGGATATCACGGTGGATGTTCAGCGCCGGGGCCAGCCACAGATGCACACCGAAGCGCTCCATCTCGTCGCCCACCAGGTCGCCCAGGCTCTCGGCCAGCGCCTCGTTCCAGCTCTGGGCGATGGCGGTGCCGATGGGGATGGCGGTGGCGTACTGATCGTGCACCTCGCCCTCCGCCTTGGGCTTCTTCGCCGTCAGCTTCAGGAAGAGGACCGCGATGTCCGGCATCCACTCCATAACGCTCTCGGGCGTGCCGTCGCCGAAGCCGTGGGCGCCATTCTCGTCCACCACAAACTGGCGGCTCAGGCGCAGACCGGCAGGGCCGTCGGCCATGACCAGGCTGGGGATGCCCTTGGCCTCCAGGGCACGGGTGGTCTCTCCCGCGGCGCCTGCCACAGCGCGGGAGGCGTTGCCGATCACGCTCAGGGCGCCGGCCTTGGGATCAAAGCCGCCCACGTTCAGAAGCGCGGCTTCCTCGTCCGTCAGGCCCGCGATCAGCGGATCCACCTCGTCCTCGCTGTCATAGTCGTATTTCTTCGTCTCGATGTCGGCGGCCCTGACGTGCAGCACCTTCAAAAAGCGCGGCGCCTTGCTCTTTGGCATCTCGGGCGCCCAGTCGGCGAACTCGGGCGCGCCGAGGGCGTGGCGCACCTTCTCGGTGAACACGGCCTTGTCGAGACGCACGATGGCGCAGGGCTTCGTATCCGCGCTGGAATTGCCCAGGCGGAGGACGTAGTCGCCCTTCTCCAGCACCCAGCCCTTCTGGCCGGCGTCAAAGCTCGCAAGCTCCCGCAGGGCGAAGCGCAGCGTCACTTCCCCGCTCTCGCCGGGCTGCAGCTCCCCGGTCTTGGCGAAGGCCGCCAGGCTCTGGAAGGGCTTGTCCATCCACGCATGCGGCGCGGAGACGTAGAGCTGCACGACCTCCTTGCCGGGGCGGCTGCCCGTGTTGGTGACAGAGGCGGTCAGGGTGATATTTTCGCCCTCGGCCTGCGCATCGGTCATCTTGATCTCAAAATCCGTATAGCCCAGGCCGAAGCCGAAGGGGAAGAGGGGCTTGACGCCCGCGGTGTCGAAATAGCGGTAGCCCACGTACACGCCCTCGCGGTACCGGGTATCGTCCCGGCCGCCGAAGTCGCCGATGCGCTGATAGTCACCCCAGGCGCTCCAGGTGGTGGTCAGCTTGCCGGAGGGATAGGCCTTTCCCAGCAGCAGATCCGCGAGGACGCTGCCGGTCTCCACGCCCAGCTGGCTCAGATAGAGGATGTTCCCCACCTCGCCCAGGGGGCTCAGATCCACGACGCCGCCCACGTTCAGCACCAGCATGAAGTGCTCGTACTTTTTGTTCAGCGCCAGAATGTCCCGCAGCTCGGTCTCGCTGAGCAGGATATCGCCGGGAACAGGCTCCCGGTCGGAGCCCTCGCCGGAGATGCGGCCCAGGACGTAGATCGCCGTGTCGCCCGCGCCGTTCAGGGGGATGTTGTACTCGGGCTCCGGCATCACGCGGCCCATGTACTCCACCGCGGCGATGACGCGGCGTTCTCTGGCCTCCGCCTTGCAGGCGCGCACAAACTCCTTGTGCGCCTCTTTGCGGACGCTGTCATAGCTGTCCAGCCAGAACTTGGTACTGACGGTGAAGCCGGCATCCTCCAGTCCCTGCTCGACGTTTACATAATATCTGGAGTTGACCTCGCCGGAACCGGAGCCGCCCTTGATGGTCTGGCGGGCGCCGCTGCCGTAGAGGGCCACGGTGCAGGGCCCGTCCAGCGGGAAATCGCCTTTGCTGCGCAGCAGGACGGCGCATTCGGCGCCGGCTTTGCGCACCAGCGCGCTGTGTTCTCTTTCGTAATCGTACATTTCGTTCCTCCGTGGTATATTATGTTAACTTATTTATGTTTCCTGTTTTATGTAACTCTATTTACTGTCTTGTGTTTTATGTCTCTTATATTATGTCAACTTATCAGTTCCCGCACCACTTCGGATGCGATCAGCAGTCCCGCGGCGGGCGGGACGAAGGCGGTGGAGCCGGGGACGGAGCGGCGCTGCGAATCGGGCTCGGAGATCTCCGGGCCGCGGCAGTCCGGCTCCTCCGGGGAATAGACCACCTTCAGCTTTTCGATCCCCCGGCGGCGGCATTCCCGGCGCATGACCCGGGCCAGGGCGTCATGCGCGGTCTCGTACAGATCGCAGAGGCAGAGCCGGGAGGGGTCCCGCTTGTTGCCGGTGCCCATGGCGCAGAGGATCGGCGTGCCCGCCGCCTGCGCCTGCTGGATCAGGGAGAGCTTGGCGGCCACGGTGTCGATGGCGTCCACCACGTAGTCATACTGCGTGAAGTCGAATTGCTCCTTCGTCTCCGGCAGATAGAAGCACTTGTAGGTGCGCACGACGCAGTCCGGGTTGATGCTTTTGACACGGCGCTCGGCGGCATCCACCTTATCCATGCCCAGCGTGTCCATTGTTGCCAGGATCTGGCGGTTTATGTTGGAGAGGCAGACCGTGTCATTGTCGATCAAATCCAGCTGCCCCACGCCGGAGCGCGCCAGCGCCTCCACCACGTAGCCGCCCACGCCGCCGAGCCCGAAGACGGCCACCCGGGCAGCCCGCAGTTTCTCCATGGCTTCACTTCCCAGCACATGTTCGGTTCGGACAAAAGCCTCGTTCACGCCCGCGCCCCCTCATGGTTTGATTCTTTTAATTTAGTATACGCCAACTCCCCCTGTCTGACAAGCGGGAACTTTTCTGTTGTACCGCCGCACCGGGAAGACTATAATGATCATCGGGCAAAAAGCTTTTTGGCTTTTCGCCATCCCATAATCTTATAATGAAAACAGATTACAGAAACAGGAGGGTCTCCCTATGCGCTCCAAGAAAAAAGCCAAAAAGCTCCCGGCGGCGCTTCCCGCCGAAACCGCGCTGGAGCTGCTGCCCATGGTGCTCAGCAAGGACAAGTCCGGCGAGCAGAAGCTCCTGCGTTACGTGCTCACCCACATGAACGCCGAGAATCTCAAGCGGCTGGGCCTGGTGGCCGTCGCGGGCGGCGTCGCGGTCTCCCTGCTGGGCAACTGGCTGCACAACCGGGCTTACCGCGCGGCCGTGGCCAGAGAGCTCAAGAAGCAGCTGGCCCCGGTGAACAGGAAACTGGACGAGCTGGAAAAGCAGAACACCGAGCTCAAGAAGCAGAACGAGCAGCTGAAAAAGCAGCTGAAGGCATGAAATGAAAAATCGCCCGTACACATGCGTGTACGGGCGATTTGAGGGTGTCGACAAAGTCGGCACCCTCTCAAATGGAACCCGCTTCGCTGGGCTTCCATTTGAGAATACTCGCGCTCCATCGCCTCGGCCAATGCCTCGTTGTTCGGCGCGAGGGCGTCGTTTCACGTCCGCCTCATGGTGTTTTTGCTGTGGCAGAGCTACAGCAAAAACGATCCGGAATTCTTTGTATGCAGTCTGAATCGCCCGTACACATGCGTGTACGGGCGATTCTTTATGATGGAATGATGGGATCAGTTATGCTGGGATCAGTTTCCGCGGCCGAGCATGACCTTCTCCGCGGTCATGGAGGGAATGGTGATGGAGGCGCCGAAGATGGTGGTATAGGTCTTCGTACCGGTGCACTCACCGTAGATCGTGATCAGATCGTCCTCGATGATCTTGACGTCCATGGAGGATGCGGGCATCGTCACGTAGAACACGTTGTCATAGTAACCGTATCCGCCGGTGCCGACGCGCGCGACCGTCTGCCCCCAGGAAGTGTCGACCTGCAGCACCTTGCCGTAGATCGAGTAATTCTCGCCCTTGTAGGCGTAGGGATTGCGCAGAATGTCCGCGTAATTTGCCTTGGGATAGGACGTGGCGTCGTACACGGCGCTGTGATCGATCGTGATGCTGATGGTGCGGTTGTTCTTGGCGTCCGCCTTGTCCTGCAGGGTGATGGACGCCTTGCCGGCCCGCAGGGGCGTAATCTTGATCGTGTATTTGTTGCCGCTGTGACTATGGCTGACATTGAAATAGGCGGTGGAGGCGGGCGTAATGTTGAAGTTTCCGGCCTTGCCGTAGAACTCCACGTCAAAGGACTTGCCGTCCTTGGATGTTACCGTGTAGAGATCCTGCTTCACCGCAATGCTGGGCACAAAAACGGTGGCGCTTGCTTTCTTCCCGCTGCCGTCGGCCGCCGTGCAGGTGATCACAGCCGTGCCGCCGCCGACTGCCTGAATCTTACCGGTATCCGAGACTGTGACAACACTCGGATCCGAGCTCTCCCAGGTCAGCTTCTTATTGGTCGCATCCGCTGGCGTGATCTCTGTTCTCAGCAGGATGCTGCCGTTCATATCGAGGGTCTGGGGATTCTTGACGTCCAGGACCCGGATATTGGTGACCATCTGGATCACTTCGACCTCGCAGCTGGCCTTGACGCCGCTTCCGTCGGCCGCGGTGCAGGTGATCGTCGCCTTGCCGCAGGCCACAGCGCGCAGCTGGCCGTTGTTGACCGTGACGATCTCCGGCGCGGAGGATTCCCAGGTGACGGTTTTCGTGCTTGTATTCTCGGGCAGAACGGTGGGCCGCAGCGCCAGGGCGCTGCCCTTGTTCATGACCACGCTGCTCTGATCCAGCGTGATGGAGGAGGCCGCCTGCTTGACAGCCAGCGCAAGTCTCGCCTCCTTGCGCGCGGGGGAGAAGCTGTCGAGCGAGCGCAGCGTGATGGTCACATTGCCGGGCTGCTTGAGCGTAACATAGCCCTTCTCATCCACGGACGCGATGTCTTCATTGCTGGAGATCCACTCCACATCCTGGCAGAAGGCGTCCTCCGGACTCACCACGGCGCCGAGCTGCAGGCCGTTGTCTTTGCCCTCGAAGAGGAGCGCCGTCGTGATGTTTTCCTCAAAGGCCACGGCGGTGACCGGGAGCACCGCGTTGACTCTGCACTCGGCGAAGATGTATTCGTTGTCCTCCGCCGTGCAGGTGATGACGGCCTCACCCTTGGAAACGCCTCTCACGTCGCCGGCGGCAGAGACCGTCGCCACCGCAGTGTCAGAGCTCGTCCAGACAAGCTTCGTGCTGTCCGGCGCGTCCTCCAGCACTTTTTCGACTTCGGGCGTGAGTTTGAGCATTCCGCCGACGTAGACCTGCTCCTCGGCAGGCATCAGGATCTTGCGGTCGCCGTGCTCGATCGCGTACTCCCGCTGCTTTTCCGCGATGACGGAGGACAGCCCCTCCCGAATCGCCAGCAGCTCGTCCAGGGTATAATCCTCCCAGTTGAAGTCGTCCGTGCCCTCCGCCAGGGCCGAGACCGGCGCGAGGATGCACAGGCAGCACAGCACCAGGAGGATCGCCAAAAGCTTTTTCATTTCCCTTCTCCTTTCGTATTATTGATTCCGAATGCGGAAACAGAGGCCGAAATCCGCTCTTCCCGGATCCCGTTTCCGTTATAATTATATATTAACATTAAAACATTATATTTTCAACCTGTTTATTTCATCTCTTTTTCAATTTTACAGGATATTCCGCGTATCCCCCTTCTCCGGCAGCAGAAGAACAGCGCTGCGGAGTCGTCCGCAGCGCTGTTTCTGTCTTACATTATCCTTTTTTCCGCTCGATCTGCGCGGATCCCGGCGGGGGATAGTCCGGATTCCGTATCCGCTTCGGGCGCCTTACACCAGCTTGTTGTGCAGGGTGCCGATGCCCTCGATCTCCACGTCCACCGTGTCCCCGGCCTTGAGCCAGGGATACTTGCTGTGCCCGCCCTCCAGGGCCACGCCGCTGGGCGTGCCGGTGAAGATCAGGTCGCCCGGCTGCAGGCGCATGTAGTGGGAGGCGTAAGAGACGACCTTCGCGCAGTGGAAGATCATATCCGTAATATCGCCGTTCTGGCGCAGCTCGCCGTTTACATAACTCTTGATTGCATGGGGCTGCTCCGGGTCGAACTCGTCCGCCGTGACAACGAAGGGGCCGCAGGGGCCGAAGCCGGGCATGGTCTTGCCGATGAGCCACTGGGTGGTACGCTTCTGCGCGTCGCGGCAGCTCAGGTCGTTGCCGGTGGTGTAGCCGAAGATATAGTCCCCGGCCTCCTCCTCGCTGACGCCCCAGGCCTCCTTGCCGATGACGATCACCAGCTCCGCCTCGTAGTCGTAGCTGTCCTCCCAGTCGGGCAGGGCGATCTCCGCGCCCTCGGGAGCCAGCGCGTCCGGGAATTTGCAGAACAGGGACGGCACCGGCGAAATGGGGAGCCCGGCCTTGGCCGCGTGCTCCCGGTAGTTGAGACCCACGCAGATGAGCTTGCCCGCCCGGTCCACCACGTTGTCGTAAACCGGATTCTCCACCACGGGAGCCATGTTCTCCGCCGCGAGAGCCTCCAGCTCCTCCCGGTCGGCCCCGGCGATGACCGCGCTCATGCTCAGCCCGGCGGCGGAAGCGTCGATCACACCCCGCTCGGTCACAAGTCCCAGACAGCGTTTGCCGTCGATCAGAAGATTGCAAAGTTTCATGGAATACCTCCTCCAGAATTCTGGATTCAGTATACCGTATTTCTGCCCCGAATGCAATTGCAGATCTCGCCCCAGAGCTCCACGATTTTGAAGCGCAGCTCGTATCCCTCCTCCTCGCAGACGATGCTGTAGTCCTCCCGGCTCATGACGCTCTGCAGCTTCTCCCCCTCCGCCGCCTGCAGGCAGAGCGGCGGGAAGACGATGCACCACCAGTTATGGCCCGCGCCCTCGCCCAGCACAACGCGCAGGGACTCGTACTCCCCCGCGGGCAGCGTGAAGCCCTCATACTGCCGGAGGGGGTAGCGCTCCCGCCCCAGAGTTACGCGCACGCTGCGCCCCTCCGCGGCGCTCTCCGCCGCCCGGCGGACGCCCTCCAGATCCGCGCCCAGCGCTTCGAGCGCGGCCTCGCGATCCTGCACATCCTTGAGCTTCGGACTGATGTAGGCAAGCACCGCATCCCGGACCCGGAGCTTCAGCGCCTGCTCCTCCGGCGCATCCGAGGCCGCGATCACGTGCAGCCGCAGAAGATTCGCGCCGATGGCCGCCTGCTTTCCCTGGGCCCAGACACCGAGAAGCATCGTCACACACAGCGCCAGCAGCGCCGCCGTCTCCCAGATTTTGAAATGCGTATTCATAAAAACACCGTCCATACTTTCCTTATGTACAGGGAAAGTATGGACGGTCTTTTCACTTTTTAAACGGAAGACTGCAGCCCCATTTCCGGCCTCTGACCACTGGCCACTGACCACTAATCACGCAAGAGTCTGCCCACCGGCTCGGCCACGCAGGCGAATTTATACTCCCGGCCCAGCTCGGCCGCGGCGCTTCGGGCCGGCGTCTCTTCGGTATAGATGCCGAACACCGCCGAGCCCGTGCCGGTCATGATGGCGCCGAGGGCTCCGTGATCCAGCATCCGGCTCTTGATCTCCGCCACGGTGCGCATCCGCCGGTCGCCCACGTCCTCAAAGACGTTGTACATCCGGCGGCAGACGGCCCGCAGGTCGCCCTGCTCCAGGGCCGTCAGGATGCCCGCCGTGTCCGGGTGATGGCGCACCGGGCTGCTGTCCAGCTTTTTGAAGAGCTCCGGTGTGGAGATGGAGAACTCCGGCTTGCAGACGACGATTTTGCAGTCCGGCAGCGGGGGCAGCGCCTCCAGGAGCTCGCCCCTTCCCTTCGCCAGCGCCGTGCCGCCCGCCACGCAGAAGGCCACGTCCGAGCCCACCTGCTCGGCCAGCTTTTCCAGCTCCCCGCAGGAGAAGCGCCCGCCGTACATGCGGTTGAGCGCCCGCAGCACCGCCGCCGCGTCCGAGGAGCCGCCGGCCATGCCCGCGCCCACCGGGATATGCTTCAGCAGATCCAGCTGCAGGCCCTGCCCGCTCTCCCCGGCGGCGTCCAGGAAGACCCGGGCCGCCTTGACGGCCAGGTTCCGCTCGTCCGAGGGGATGAAGCGCAG
>OCVV011332189.1_pt1 | contig 10536 bp, 10 predicted proteins | sample 1539721 | NCBI WGS metagenome assembly OCVV01 (sample SAMN02144230, study PRJEB22623) | gut metagenome | biome: sheep rumen | host: Ovis aries | place: New Zealand
CCGCGGCCACCACACCGACCAGGCCATCGTCCGCGGCCTGGCGCCCAAGGAGGTGGAGATCGTCTGGCGCCCCGATGTGGTCAAACCGTTCCACACCAACGGCATGCTCTTCGAGGCGCTGGATGCCGACGGCGGTGTCGTCGACCACTGGCTGGTCTACAGTATCGGCGGCGGCTATCTGGCCACCGAGGAGGGCGAGGTGCCGCTCGGCATCACCCCCGAGGGTGAGGTCTATCCGCACAACACCATGCGGGACATCATGGAGTATATCGACAAGGAAGGGCTGAGCTTCTGGGAGTATGTGGAGCAGTGCGAGGACGGCACGCTGTGGATGTACCTCGAGGAGATGTGGCAGCAGATGCAGCAGACCATCGAGGAGGGGCTGCAAGATGACCGCGTCATCGCCGGTGGCCTGCACCTGCGCTCCAAGGCCCACCAGTATTTTGTCCGCGCCAGCGGCTTCAAGCCCTCGCTGCAGAGCCGCGCCCTCGTCATCGCCTATGCCCTGGCCACCAGCGAGCAGAACGCCTGCGGAGGCCGCATCGTCACCGCCCCCACCTGCGGTTCCAGCGGCGTGCTGCCGGCGGTGCTCTACCACCTGAAGAAGAACCACGGATTCAGCGACCGCGAGATCCTGCGCGCTATGGCTACCGCCGGCCTTTTCGCCAACGTCATCAAGACCAACGCCACCATCAGCGGCGCCGAGGCGGGCTGCCAGGCTGAGGTGGGCAGCGCCTGCGTCATGGCCGCCGTGGCCAGCAACCAGCTCTTCGGCGGCAGCCCCAAGCAGATCGAGTACGCCGCCGAGATGGCCATGGAGCACAACCTGGGCCTCACGTGCGACCCGCTCTGCGGCCTCGTGCAGATTCCCTGCATCGAGCGCAACGCCATGGCCGCCCTCCGCGCCCTCGACATCAACATCTACGCCATGATGTCCGACGGCCGCCACATCATCAGCTTCGACAAGGTGGTCCGCACCATGAAGCTCACCGGCCACGACCTCCCCAGCCTCTACAAAGAGACCTCGTTGGGTGGCCTGGCCCTGAACGACTAGATTCAAACGACAACATTGACAACTTAAACAACATTGGCTTCTTCCGCGCACCTGCTTCTTTTTTTGATTTTTTTTGTTGTATATCAAATATTTTGCGTAATTTTGTACCGATTTGGATTTGAACTCCAAATCGGTATGATTTTATTGTAATAGTATGATTAACAGGGAGCTTATAACGGAAACTATCCTGAATAAGAGGCCTCGTTGGGCGGCCTGGCCCTGAACGACTGATGCCCTTCGGAGAGTCTTTAGGTTTTACTCCCCGTTTACTCAAAGTTTAATCAAACTTTGCCTCGGTAGTTGTTCCCGATAGGGATGTAAGCAGGTGACTCATAGGCAGGGCCGACGACATATCACGGAAGCCCTATCGAATCGACGTAGGTTAATGTGAAACAGATTATTTCGTCTTTTGGTATTTCCGAAGCCATTCTTCTGGTAGCGGTAACATGATATGCTTCATGTTTATTTCATGTCCACCAGCGGTGTATGACAATTCCAACACCTTGTCACCTGGGATTAACGCATCAAGCACATCTTCTATTGGCCAAAACATACGTACCACAGTATTGTCGTCATCATCAAACTCAGCTTGGGCTCTCTTTGTATCCAGCGTCAATGTCATGTTTTCACCAACGAATCTAATCGTGGGATTGCTCACGTCGCCCAGATTGTCTCTGATGACAAGGCCGAAAAGGTCATAATCCCCTTCATCTTCTTCGTTGATGAGCATCACATTGGCCAGTCGGTCGTAGTCGTTGCCTTCTGTAAGTGCGGTTGTGCCGCACAGCCGATTGTTCCAGGATGGCGGCATGTTCCAGTAATACCCACATATCGCTATCTTGAAAATCAATTCCATTACACTGTCGTTTGCTGGGAAAGGAAGCTCGCTCCGCATTAGATCACCCGAAAGGCTTCGCGCATACCCCCGGCAAACTCTGGTGAGTTCAAAATTATCATCATGCAGTATCGCATTGGACAGGGTGTCGTAGAATGTGCCTAAGGCTGTCATGAACTCCGCCTGTCCCGTGTTGGGAGACTTAATCATATCCGCCACTATCTGTCCCTGCTTTCCAATGGAATCGATACGCTGGTCGATTAATTTTTCGATGGATTTGTTGTTGTTGTTCGTTTGTGCCGAACAGCAACCAGTAACCGCCAACGCAATTAGCAAGTAGATAATTGGTCTTTTCATGATTTTATCTCTGATTTGAGTTTGGACAACCTCTAGAATTAATGAAATTAATTTGCTTAGAATGAAAGATATACATTTTCCATTCCGACCATTGAAATGGTTTTAAAGGGTATTCCATTAAACATACCATCATTCTTCATTAATGACAATCGGTTGCTCGAAACATTAGATAGTTCTATACCTATAAATATCCTATTTCGATCAAACAAGAATAGTACGTCACCATGTCCAAGTTGGTTTGGAGTGTGCAAAACGATACCAGAGCTATATTTCACATTAGGATATTGCATTTGGATTTCATGTGTCACATCGGTAATACCCATCGGCATATAAGGTATTTTTAACCCGTTGCACCAATTAATAATTAGTTTCGCAATTGATTCATATTTTTCATTATTTGTCATTTCGTTATTATGTTTAAATGTTTTACTACTTTTTTTTTGTTTTCCATCTTCTCGCAGATTTAGTACTGATTACAGTATTGGTCTATAAAACTTGCCCTTCAATCGTACTATGTATTCTCTATTGGAAATATTCTTAATGACAACCATATTGCATCCCATCCTGGCAGCCTTCTTTTGAAATGCTTTTTTGCAATTTTCTATAGCCCCTGCTTCTGTTCTAATAACATTATTCCAGAACTCCTGTTCCTCACTACTCTCTACATATTCCATCCCAACAGAAGCGCTTTCCGCAAAAGTAACAACGACATCTTCTGGAGCAATTTTTATCACTCCGGGTTTGGCGGATGACTTCAATTCTACACCAATAGCAAAAGTGCCAGATTCTTTGTTGTCTTCATTCTCGTAAAAATCAATCTTCTTGCAAGTTGGGTCAATGGTTGGGAAATAGAGGACAAACTCAATTTTTCCATTTTTGGGGAATGATTTCTGAGGTGGGAACGCACATTTTTCCGCTTTTAGGAGATATAATTTCTCCTTTGTTTTCGTGTCAATAATGTATGCGTCAGGCGAGATACTATAGGACTCAGACGTGACTTTGACCAAATGCAATGCGGTATAATTCAAGGTTGCCTCAACAGCCTTGACGACAATTCCGCTCGATGTGTTTTTGCTTTTGGGATTGGTTATGATTCTTTCACTATTCGTAAGAGCTTCAAAATTGACCTTTTCCAAGTCAATCACTTTTGCTAAAGAATCCACCCAATCTGATTCTAAAGATTTCAACTTTTCCAAATCTAAATATGCTCCCGTACAGTCACCTTGTTTGACTTTTGCCAGGCCACGATGGTAATAGGGTAAGTCCATCTGGTTCTCCAACAACGTAATTGCGTTACTCGCGCTAACTATACAACGATGGTAATCTTTCATTTCTAATGCTAAACCAGCATCAAGACACCAGATAAGTCCGTTTTTCTTATCCCTTCTTAGGGCCTCCTTAAGGTACTTATCCGCTTGGGTCAAATTATCCATTTCTCCATACGATATAGCGATATCTTCATAAACACTCGCGTAATCATATTTTATTAACCCTTCGTATTTTATGACTTTCATATATTCCACCAAACTACCGCTATAATCTTTTATCTCGGACTTGCATTTACCTATAGAATGCAAAGCCTTAATATTCTTACTATTTTCATTCAATACTTTCCCATAGCATGCTATGGCTTTCTCGTAATTCTCTAATGCTTTATAGCAATCAGCTAATATATCATAGGATAGTTCCAAATTAAACTTGTTGTTGATACACACCTGAATTGATTGTATGGCAGTATCTATCCATAGTTTCTTTTCGTTTGTGTCGCATACAACAGATAATGCTCGAGCGCACAAGGCTTTAAAAGCGTAAGCCCCAAAATTTGTTGGGCTTGACCTCACAGCCATAGAAATGTCAGCATATGCACCGGCGAAATCTCGTGCGTCGAATTTGGCATTGGCTTGCTTCAATAAACCGGTTGCGTCTGGGATGTCAATTCCCATTAATACAACCCGATTTTCAGGTGTTGATTCAAGCTGGACGGGAGCCAATCCTACATTGTTTTGCGCAACAACACATTCTTGTGTCATCCAAAAGGCTGCTAAAGCCACTAATAATTTTGTCGTTTTCATTTTATTAAATTTTTAAATTGAATTATCTGCCCGTACATTCGATCAGGAATACAAATTTCTTTACCCTTTTGACCTTCTCTGGGCGAGATAATGTGGAAATTGAGTTTTTACTTGGAAAAGGTATGTTCAGATCTGCATTTTCAATTAGTGCTTTGAGATATAATGTTTTGATGGCATATCCCACATTCTCAGCGAGATTAAGTTCTTTGTTAAGTCCCCCTACAACAATACCGATTATATTGCCCTTGCTGTCGAAAACAGGGCCTCCACTGTTACCATTTGTTATTGGTGCTTGGATTTGATAGCAGTTTTGATATTCGCCAAAACCAGTACGTGAATTTATTGAACCTGTTGTCAATTTTATTTCCTCTCCAAGCTCTTGTCCCAAAGGCCATCCTAACACGAAAATATCCTCACCAACATCAGCGATGCTGGAGGAAACACTATATGGAAGAGTCCCGAAACCTGAAAATCTACTATCAGTTATCTTAAGTAAGGCAAGATCGTTCACCTTATCAGTTGCCACGACTTGTGCTGAATATCCAATGTCATGGTTTTCACCTCCTCCTTTAATCATTATTGTAATAGCACCTTCAGCGACATGGTTGTTTGTTACTACATAACCGTTGCCAAGCGCCCAACCAGTGCCTGACCATCGATTGGGGCTGGGAGCCTCATTATTGTCTCCGGCTACATTAGATGCTGCGGTAGGATACATCTTCATGTAAACATTTTTTTCTTTACTAATGAAGGACTGCATGCTTACGCCGTCGAAAGTCAATATGCAATCAACATTAACACCCTTGTGCAGCATATACCATTTCGCCTTAAATAGGCCAGGTGTTGCAGATTCTTCCATTTCTGCCTTAATGTCTCCCACTTTCCACCAAGGATACTTTTCTCTACTTCCCAGGTATACAAGATAATACTTGCCTTTTTCTTTCACGCATCCAAGACGGTACACTCCAGTATTATTGTCTGATATTTCCTCATAAATACCACAAATACCGTCATTATTGGCATCAGCATTCTGTTTTACTAAAACTTCAGTCCATTTTGTTGCTCCAACATGAGGATTTGTGATACTGACGTTTCCACTATAACCATGACAAGAGGAAGAGTTGTCCACTATCGAAATTGAAGTCATACCCGGAGGTACTCCGTCGAACACGAGAGAGTACCTTCGTGTCTCCCCTGCCGCTACATTATCCCATCCCCAATGTGTTTTATATGGACCACATGTAGCAACATCATATAGCTTTCCATCTGAGTGCAATGAACCATGACATACACGTGAAGTCCACCCAGAACATTCCAGATGACAATAATCACCCACCCAATAGTTCATTCTTTTTTTGTAAGAAACAGCTTGTTCTTCGATTGTGATAATGGTTATACCATTGCTTCCACTAACTGAACGTGTTCGATCAATTTCCACAGAATAAATACGTCCTCGCACACCTTCTCTTTCATCTGACCATCCTCCATTAACAGCAGTATACTGACCCATACTAACGTTCGATAAAAGGAACATTAACATAACAAGGCCACATTTCAATTTGTACATTTTATCATTCCTTTTTGTTTTTCTGCCGCCACCTCCAACGGAATGTTACTCATTACACAATAAGAAAAGGCATGAGGCTTTTTCCATATATTGTGTTATATTATTGATATATAAACAGAAAGCCCGCTTATTACTTTAAGCGGGTAACAAATCAGTAACAAAAACGGCTATAATGCTGCCATCATGGGCGGGCTTTCAGGGTGCAAAGATACAACTTTTTTCCCAATCAGCACACCTTTTTTCTCGCGTGTGTTGGCGGTGTATATTCAAAGATAGTCTGCTGTTGTACCTCGTTTTTGATTAAAAAGTGTTTTTTTTAACGGGAAATCAAGCACTTAATTTTATAATGATACACACAATAAACAATATTTTCTGCTTTTTGCCGCTTTTTCTGCTATTTGTAATGTGCTGCGGTTGAAAATACACCATCGTATTGTTTACACTATACAATGCTGCATAATATCAGCACATTACACATATACTTCATAAAGAAAATACACTGCTGTATTGTTTTGCTGCCAGCACTCCCCCCATAGGTAGGGGTGCAATTTGCTGTTGGTGGGGGTCAGGTATCCCCCGCTACATAGGGCCGTTTTTCCCCCTTAACAATCCCCTATTCAAATTGCCGTGGCTCTCTGCCAAATATAAAAATTCTGCCAGCGGTCAGACGTTAAAGAAACGCGGGGCAATGTCCTTTATATACCGCTTGCTCCAAATGGTTGTTTCTGTTACCCTCGCCGCCGCTATTCCACCGCTGACACATTGCCCGCCGCTGTCATATATCGCCCATACAATAGGCCGCTCTGCGGTTATGTGGGTGTATATTTCCCGCCTTAACTTCTCTTTGTTACTGCCGACAATCTTTTCACAGGCCGCTTTCTTGGTGGTTTTTCTTATATCAAACACTCTATATAGTGCCGTGTATTTGGGTGGCTGCGGTTTCATTGCTTTGGGTCGATTATTACAAAAAACTCTCTGCATAGACTATTACACCGCCTCGCCGGTTATGAGGGGGGGGCGTTCAATTTGCACCCCCTCACCTTGCATATCGGGCTACATTAGCAACTGCCCTCTCAATTTCCAGTATCAGGTCGGTGTCACCCTCGGCGGGTGCTTGCAATATCTTTGTAAGGTCGGCTTTCAGGCGTGAATAGTACAGCCTGTTAGGAAATTGCTTTCTCGCTTTGAGGTCGGCAATGAAATCATCAATAACAGGTTGCCCGCCCTGCTGTAACAATCGGGCAAACAGGGCTGTTTGTGCATCCTTTGGGGTCTTAATGTTCTGCATCATGGCTGTGTTTCTGTGTATCTTTTTAATGGTTTCAAATTCCTGTTTCCATAGTTGCACCAGCATATAATATGTTTCTTGGTTGTAGAGTGCCGCTGCTGTCATCGGGTCGGATCGTTTCAGTTGCTTTTGTAGTCGCTTCAATAGCCTCATTTCATATCTCAACAGGTTGCAGTCTGCCAGCGTTGGCGGTATCAAAGCCCGCTTTGCTTTGGCCTCGGCGGTCTTGTCATAGAATACCAGTTGCCGCTTTTGGGTGGAATAATACAGCGTTTGGGGTGTCGCTTGCACTCGCTCATAGCGGGTTTTATCTCCCAAGTAGTTGTAGTAGTCAGCCGGTGGCCGTGTGGTCGGTATCACCGTGGAAATGTCAGCCCTCAACACCGTGGCCGCTGCAATGTCGGTGTGTAGTTGATCGCTCATCATCTGCAAAGCCTCTTCAACTTGCCGCCTGTTCAGTGTATAGACGTTTGAGGGTAGGTAATACTTTGCAAGGCTACCAAATAATGATACACCGCTGTTTGATATGTTCACTTGGTAATCTCCCAGCCTACCTGTGCAAGTGTACCCTTGCCGCTCATTCTGTCGCTCTGTCACATCGGTAAGATAGGGGACAATGGCAAAGGTATCACCCCCAGCCATCGCCGCCCTGTCTAACCACATATTTAGGGTATCAATCATCACTCGCTTTTTTCTATAAGTAGTGTATACAAAATTTGTATACAAAATCACCTTACTATATAGACTTTGGCGTTTTCAAGTCCAGTAATCAAAGTATGTTTTAGCCGCCGCCCTCATCGTCTGCAATGCCTCATCATACACCCCCTCGGCCAATGCTATGGCATTACCCAACTTGGTACATAATCCATCGGGTATAACAAGCCATTCAATCTGTTTCCAGTCGGGGGTAATCAGGAATAGGTAGCCATCGTTTCTGCTCTCATAAAAGGGGTTGGGGTTGCCGCTTTTGAGTTCCATGTTGCCGTTGGGGTTTCCATATCCAAACAGGTTACTATCTCCATAGCCACACAATCTGCCGCCCTCAGCTGCGGTGTCAAGCAAGAAAACGCTGCTAATATTAACGCTGTCTTTGCCACATTTACCCATCAGGAAACGGTCTGCCCGCCGTTTGTCGGTGCTGTCAATAATGCCTCGCGTTTCATTCAGGTAGGCCACTACCATACCTTTGGCATTTTGTAGGTCTTTCAGCGGTTTGTAATAGCCCGCTGTGGCGGTCACATCAAAGCGGGGTATCTTTGCCCCAGCCTTACCGCCGTGGCGTTTCTTCACCTCATCGGGTAATTGTTCCAGTCTAACGTAGGCGGTGAAATCTATGTTACTCATTTTCTTGCTCCTTTCTTTGTTTTGCTGGTTACACAATGGGCTATGGCTTTCTGCTCCAGTTCCTCGGTTGTCGGCACTCGGTAGGCCAGTAGCCAGTTCTCAATTTCTTGCTTGTTGAAGTAGGTCATTTTGCCGCCCTCGCTCTTGTAGTATGGTATTTTCTTGCTCCACACCAATTTGTAAAGGTGGCTCTTGCTCAACCCTGACAACAGGCATACATCATTCATTGTGAGGGCGGTTTTTGCACCCAGCACAGCAAGTTGTTTCAGTTCTTGCAACTGCTCTAATACCTCTTGCATTTGTCATTTTTTGAGGTTGGGGCTGTCAGGTGTGAGGTGCAACGGCTCACACCGTCTTTGCCCTGAAAACCGCAGCGGGGTGTTGCACTGTTTCCCGCTCGTTTTCAAGTTGCAAAAATATTGATATTGAGGAAAATAAAAAGGCTAATTCTTTGGCTAATTAGGTAAAAATTAGCCAATCAGGAATTGAAAATCAATAAAAAGAAAACGGCCAGCGTTCAAGTTGCCAGCCGTTAAGTTATGTAATAGTTAGGTCTTTTATTTGCTTTGGGCGTTCCAAACTGCTAAAATTTTCAATAATGCTTTGTGTGTCTTTGGTTCTTCTTTACTATTACTGCTTGTATCGTCTTTTATTTTACTACGTTCCACCCTCATACTACCCACATTTGGGGTTTTGCCCTTAACGGTGAAACAAGCCTTTGTTGGTGCTTCTGAAATGCCGCCAAACAATGTTTCTATAAGTAAACCCAGTTTATTTTGTGTGCCAAGCCAATTAACAGGCTCAAAATGCTCATCTGCTGGTAATGGTGTGCCTTTACAAACCCACAGCCAAGCCGCTGCGGTTGTATGTTGTGGCACTAAACCCGCATTTTGCAACTCTTCTAACAAATCTGCATATGCCTTGTCGCTTTTGTAGCCGTTGAAATGTTGTTTTTCCGCCTCTGGTGGCGTTATCTCATCGCCGCCAGTATTGTTGCCCGCTGCGGTGTTGGTCGTGGCCTGTGTCAAAGAATTTATAGCCGCCAGTAGGTCATACTCGGTTTGCAATGCATCCAGTAACGCCGTGAGTTCTGTAATATGGTCGTTATCACCCACAATGTTGCCATTTTCATCAAATGGGGGTTCAAAATCGTCAAGCCATTCAGGTGGGGCGGGAACAGGTTCATTTTTCCATTTGTTTACAATATCCTCATCTACATAATCCCCCATCCAACTTGTCAAAAGCCCCTCATCGGGGTTGTCATAGTATGCTTTATAATCATCCCATCTCAATTTAATACTGCGGTCTTGGGGGTTGTGTGGTGTCTTTGCTTCCATATTAGGGTAATATCTATAATACAGCATTCCCATACATTGTTTCATCAGTGGCCGCTCTGTCAGTATCTTTGAAACAAGCCGCCCAATCTGCTGCATCCGCTCCCGATCGTCAGCAATCTGCATTACCTTTTCAGCCGCCGTCCTGTAAGCCGTCAGCCTGAAATTATCAATGTATAATTCTTTGCTCATTGTTACCCGCTTTTAGTGTTTGCTCAATCAGTATCAGGTAGGTCAATACTCTTTATCCCTAACGCCTTTTCAAGTTGGTTAATCCGGCGTATCAAATACCGTTCCCTATACTGGGTTATCTCCTTAATGGTATTGAAAACGGTTGTTTTCTCCATTCGCCCCCTTTCAAGTTCATTGCCGCTCAAATAATTATCCATATCAGCAATGATTGATTGTGATAGGTTGTTATACATTCCATCCCGCAGGGCGGTGAGGCAATACCAATCATTCATACCGTGGCAATCTATCGGCTCGGTGTGCAATTCTTTGTCTGTGTTTTCCATTGTTATATGTTTTTAATCATTAAATGTGTTGTTTCTGTGTGGCTGGTTAGTGTCTGCCTACATACTCATCAATCTTCATCGCCGCCTCATCTTTCTTTTGGTCGATTACCTTTGTGTAAATCTGTGTGGTTCTAACCTCGCTATGCCCCAATATCTTGCTGACGGTGTAA
>OCVV011018603.1_pt1 | contig 10535 bp, 10 predicted proteins | sample 1539721 | NCBI WGS metagenome assembly OCVV01 (sample SAMN02144230, study PRJEB22623) | gut metagenome | biome: sheep rumen | host: Ovis aries | place: New Zealand
GAATAACCGGCATCCACCATATCTTTAAGAGATGCCACTCTTACCATAAAAAACTCATCTAGGTTTGATGCCGTAATGGATAAGAATTTAACCCTCTCCATAAGTAATATATCTTTATCTCTGGCTTCACCCAGGATTCTGTCATTGAATAAAAGCCAGGACAATTCACGATTATAATAATATTCGGGATTGGAATAATCTGACATTATAATTTCCTCTTTTGCTTAATTATTGGTTTAATATTATATACTTCCTCAAAGAACTTGGCCTTATTAACGAATAAGCCCTTTTCAAGTTCAATCTCCTTGGTTGAATCCACATGGATGATAAGTTCGTTACCATCCAGATTAATTCTGATGTCCTTAAACTTCTGTTTATGGCTTCTGTCGAGTCCGTTGGCTACTCTTAATATCGCAGTAAGTTTTGCAATGGTAAGATAAGTATTTCTATCCATAAGACTGTCTTTTGCCATTTCCTCATAATAAAGAAAATCTTCATGATTAAACTTAACCACGTTGGCAATAATTTCTCTCTCTGTATGGGAGAGACCGATAATCTCGGTATTCATGACAATATTATATGAACACTCTCCAACCTGCACGAAGGATATGTATTTACCGCAGTCATGCAAAATGGCACAAAGATGAAGAAGCAACCTCTCTCTTTTACCAAGACCATGTATCTTCTTCATACAGTCAAATATGGCAAGTGAAATCTCGCTAAGAGTTTCTCCTCTTTTTCGGCTGCCCTGGTAACGCTTACATATATTCTCTGCACAGGCTATGATGTCCTGTTCAAAATTGTGAGATGGTTTAAGAATCTTCTTCTCAATTGCATAATCATATGCTATGCCGTCGCACAACGTAAATCCGGGAGCATATATTGTCTTGATTCCAAAGGTTTCAATCGCTTTTTTAACAATGCCCCCTGCAATCAAAAGAGCTTCAACATTATCTTCTTCTACCGGCAGATACTTTGGTATCTCGTGGCGACTAAGGGAATAGCCCTTTTTTACAATATCAATAAATTTCTCATCACTGATGAACTTTCTTCCATCCTTGTCATCCAGGAAAGGAGCAAGATAGATTGAAACATAATCATCAATAATAATGAGATTGGTTATTTCTTTATCCTTAATATATAATTTCTTGAATAAACTAAGCTGACTCTCCACCATTTCATCAAGAAGTGATTCCATATGATATGGAGATGAATTGATATTTCTGATATTCTCTTTAAGTCTTAATACACCCATTTTCATATTCTGGGTTGTAACCAAAGAATCTTTGTCGAATAAAGAAAGCTGAACACTACCGCCACCTATATCCATAATGGCTGTTTTATCTTCAATAATGTAGTTAAAATCATCGTTGATGGCTGCCAGTGCTTTATAATCAAGATATCTCTGTTCCGAATTACTGAGCACCGTTATATCTATACCGGTCCTTACCTTTATTCGGTCAAGAACAATTATTGTATTATCTATCTCTCTGAGAGCGCTGGTTCCGTAGGCTTTATATGTATCTACATTATAAGAATTCATAATGCTCTTAAAGTCATCAAGAATGCTGCATACTTCTTCTATTTTCTCATAAGGAATCTTTCCATATGCATAGGATGAGGAACCTAAATCTATTCTGTGTCTTAAATGTTCTAACTGTTTAATGCCATTATCAGACATCTGAAATATCTTCATGGCAATTTCATAAGAGCCTACATCAATTGCTGCAAATAAAATCTTCTTCATCAATAGCCTTTCTCAATGTGGTTATAACCACATTTTATTCTGTCGGTGGTGTTGCACCTGTTACATTGGCTGCATTGAATTCACTGTATGAACTGCTGCCAATCATGGTGTGATATGTTCTGAAATCATCCCCAAACTGTTGGAAATATAGATATCTTGAGGTTGCATTAAGATGATTAAATACCCCTTCCGCAATTACTGTAAGATTCCCGCCATCCAAATCAACTCTCACAAGTGCCGGAGTTGCCGCCATTGATGTGGAATAATAAACATAATTGCCACATACATTAAACATATCTACCCTGTCCTCGGTAAGCACTCCGATTTCATTATTAATAAGGTCATATCTGCAGAGACGGTAATCATTATCAATATCCATGAAATAAACATAATCACCTTCTCTTACAGGATTCCACATATTATATTTGACAATCTCCGTCATGCTTTGATTATCAATACTCATGGTATATAAGAAATGGCTCTTGGTATTGTCATTATAATATATCTGACCGTTATAACCGCTTGCCGGATTAATAATATCCCTGGATATTTCATGCATATCGTTTCCGCTGGTATCCATCATATACAATGATACACCATTGGTATTATCATAGTGCTGGAAAAATAAAGAATCATCCATTAAAAGAATTGTAAGAGCCTGGTCTCTGGTAAGAGTCTCAACTTCCTTGCCTTTAAGATTACATCTGTAAATGCCAACGACTTTCATTACGAATCCAAGACCTGATGATGTGGAAGAATCCTTAAGATAATAGTAAAGATGCTTCTCACCTGCGTTAATCATCTGCACATCACCATCAAGAAGTTTTGAAATGCCGGACTCGTCCGGATTCATTTTATATAATGAACCATGATCATAAGAATTGGAAAAATACACTACTCCGTTTCTTTCTGCGAAAAGACCATCATTATTGATATTGCTTCCGGTATTGCCGATTAACCCCTTAGGATTAGCCGGAACACTGTTACTATGCCTTGTAATCAGCATTGCAATAGCCGCCAAAACAATGAGCGCAGAAAAAACAATTATCAGAATAATTGCATTTTTACTGAGTCTTAATTTCCTCTTTTTTTCCATTGCCACCAATACATCCCCCTTAGAAACAATTATAAAAAATTACTGTATAATATATCTGTCTGTTAATCTGTCCAACATCTCACAGGTATTAAGTCTGTTATGTGGATTAATATGGAATGGTGAGATATCCTTAAGCGGCTGAAGCACAAAGTCTCTTCTAACCATGTCACCATGTGGAATGGTAAGATTCTCATCATCAATGATAATATCATCATAATAAATAATATCTAAGTCTAATGGTCTTGGTCCCCACTTGGATGTCTTAACCCTTCCCGCTCTTCTTTCCTCAACTTTAAGTCTGTCCAAAAGTTCATAAGGAGTACAGCAGGTTTTAAGCTTAACCATACCATTTAAGAAATTATCCTGATTCTCCTCGCCATAAGGTTTTGTCTCGTAATAATTGGATGTTTTAATGATTTTGAATTTGGTATCTGCTCCAAGATTTAAAATGGCATTCTCGATATTGCCTTCCCTGTCTCCCATATTAGAGCCGGTTGCAATATAGGCTGTATGCCATCCTCTTGTAACCTTAATTGCAACATCCTGGAAAGTTACAGGAATAGGAGCATTAGGTTTCCTGATTTCAACAGTTACATTTCTGCAATCCGTGAAAGTTGTAAGAAGCTCTACCGCCAGCTGATTAGCCAAAGTTTCAAGAAGATTAACCTGATTTTTAATCATGAATGTGCTGATAAGCTGAGTAACTTTACCATAGTCGATGCTGTCTTCAAGTTCATCGGAATTGGCAGCCTTGGATGTATCACATTCAAGATCTGCATCAATTAAGAACTTCTGACCTTCTTCTCTTTCCTTGGCATATACGCCATGATAAGCAAATACTTCCACACCTCTGATAATAATATGATCCATAACCCCTCCTATCTGCCAAGAATGGCTTCTGTCATTCTAATAGCTCTGGCATTTTCTTTAACATCATGAACTCTTACGAAGGCTGCTCCCTTCATTACTGACATAACCGTGGTTGCCAGTGTACCTTCCACTCTTTCGAATATTGGGAGGTCTAATGTAAGACCAATAACTGATTTACGTGAAGTTCCAATCAAAATCGGATATCCAAACATGTGGAACTCCTCTAAATTATTAATTATCATTAAGTTCTGCTCATAAGTCTTGCCAAAACCAACTCCAGGGTCGATGATGATTTTATCATCAGGGATTCCTGCTTTTTCAGCATTTTTAATATATTCAGATAAGTCCAGGCAAACATCATGCATAAAGTCATCATAATCAGGAGACTTGCGGTTATGCATAAGAACGCAGGCTACATCACTTTTGGCAACTACTTCTGCCATTAATTCGCTGTCCTGCAACGCCCATATGTCATTAACCAAGTCAATTCCTGCTTCGATTGCTGCCTGGGCTACTCCCGCCTTATATGTATCAATGGATACAGGAGTATCAAAATTATTCTTTATCTTTTCAATAACCGGAATAACTCTCTCTATCTGCTCAACCTCGGAAACAGGTACATATCCCGGTCTTGTTGATTCACCGCCAACATCAATAATGTCTGCGCCTTCTTTTATCATCTCTTCTGCTCTTTTTAAAGCATTATCCACCAGCATATATTTACCGCCGTCAGAAAAAGAATCGGGCGTGACATTAAGAATTCCCATAATATGTGTATGATTATCAACATCAAATTCTTTTGATCCTATACGCATAATCAATACCTCCTTACCCCTTATTTAAACAGCGTTTTAAGTCTTATCTTTTAACTATCTGCAGGAACTTCTCCTGCATCTTCTGGTTTTCTTCAAAAACTCCTCTGCATACGAAACTTACAGTCTGGCTGCCCGGTTTCTTAATGCCTCTCATGGATACGCATAAGTGCTCTGCTTCAAGCATTACCATAACCCCTTTGCACTTAAGTTCATCCATTAATGCATCTGCTATCTGTGAAGTCATTCTTTCCTGAACCTGTAATCTCTTGGCATATACTTCAACGGTTCTTGCAAGCTTGCTTATTCCAACAACCTCACCGTTTGGAATATATGCTATATGAGCCTTCCCGAAAAATGGCATCATATGATGTTCACACATAGAATAAAATACTATGTCCTTCTCGATAACCATTTCGTTGTTATCAACATGGAATCTTTTGGATAAATGAGTCTTTGCGCTGTCATCATAGCCGGCCATTATCTCTTTATACATTCTGGCTATTCTGTCAGGTGTATCTTTAAGGCCTTCTCTTTCCAAATCCTCTCCCATACCTTCAAGTATTAATTCCACACCCTGTTTAATCTTGTCTTCGTTAATCATATCGCCCTCTAATTTTAATTATTTGTTCATCTTAAGGATTTCCCTCATCTTTCCCAGGTAAGAAAGGGAACCCCAGATTAAAATATTTCCATCTTTTCCCGCCATTGCCCTGGCTAAAAATATGGCATCTTCAAGTGAATCTGCTGCCGTTACATTGGCAATATATTTATTATATTCTTCTGCAAGTTTATATCCATCAAGCGCTCTGGGATTCTCCGGCGGAGTTATTGTTATGACTGCCATAGCATGCGGATATGACAGTTTAACCATCTCCTCATAATTCTTATCTTTAAGTATTCCAACTATATAGATAAGTTTGCCTGACAAATCATAATTCTGAACGCTCTGCATAAGTTTTGATGCAGCATCCACATTGTGGGCGCCATCCATAATTATCAGTGGTTTTCTTGAAACCGTCTCGAACCTGCAAGGCCAGTAGGTTTCCTTAAATCCTTTGACTATTTGCTCATCAGATATTTCATAGCCTTTATCCCTAAGACCTTCTATTGCCTTTAATGCTGTGACAATATTACTCTTTTGATATTCGCCTGCCATTGGAACAAAGATTTTCTTAATATCCTTATATCCAAAGGTCCATCCCTTTACAGTTGATGAAGCCTTTTTTATTTCATCTTCATTAGCAACATAAATAGGTGATTCGCACTCTTTGGCCTTTTGCTTTATTACATCTAAAACTTCCTTTTCCTGAGGGGCTGTAATAACGCTTGCGCCTTTCTTAATTATCCCTGCCTTGTGAGTGGCAATCTCTTCTAAAGTCTTACCAAGAAATGCCTGATGTTCAAGGCTTATATGCGTAATAATCGCTTCTTCCTTTTTGGGAATCACATTAGTGGCATCCGTGTCACCACCCATGCCGACTTCAATTAAGCAAAAGTCGGGGATTTTACTTTTGAAATATAAAAGTGCCAGAGCAAATTCAGTTTCAAAAACTGTCGGAGTATTCTTCCCCTCTTCCTCCATAGCCTTATATTCTTCAATAATCCGGCTATAGCCTTCTGTATAAAACTTCTTTGTTATATTCTTCCTGTTATAAGTTATGGTCTCAAACTTATCCAAAACCGCAGGGGATGTAAATCTTCCAACGCTGTAGCCTGCCGCCATCAGAACGCTCTCTAATATGGCACCCACAGAGCCCTTGCCATTGGTTCCCGTAATGTGAATAAATTTAAGATCATTCTCCGGGTTTCCCAGTCTGTCAAGCAGTGCCCTAACAGCATCAAGTCCCAACACACTGCCCTTTGGCTCGATATTATCATGCAAAAACAACTGTATCTGATTATAGTTCATCTTTATCTCAATCTACATCGCATAAAAAGCACTTAACCCGCCACCTTAGGAAGTTAAGTGCTTTGAATTTAAATATCTGTAATATCATCGATGGCAGCATCAATATTGAGTGTATTAATGGTCCTTCTTTTAATTCTCTGCTGTTCTGAATATTTCAAAATGAAATCTTTAATCTCATCCGAATTTCTGATATTCTTAAGAACCAGCTCGTGATGTGTGGTATCGCCTGTATAACATACAACATCACCCAGCTTAAACCATCTCTGAGTTAAAGTCTTTCTAAGCTTAACATCCTGGATTTTATACATATAGCAATCGTCCTGCACTTTGGTAAATAATCCCGAGTCGATTGTTACTACATTCTCCTTAATTGTATATTTAGTAAACGTAAATGGAAGTCCGAAAAATCCCCACCTCTTTTTCTCTTCAAGGACGGTCCCGTTATCGTCTTCCATAATATTATTATTCTGTTCCATTTTTCCAAATCTCCCTTCTACATGGAATAAGTGAAAACACAGATTAATTATATAACAATTTTGCCCTTAAAACAACCAAAATACGCACTTTTCAAACTTTTTTACAAAACATTTTTAAATGTGTTGCACCCCACTTTTAGAGTGTGTTATTATAGCCTAGAAAGTTGCGAAATTATATCTATTTCACGAAAGGAATCTATTTATGCGACATCTTATGAGTCCCTTGGATTTCACCACCGAGGAGCTGGACAGACTCTTCGATTTAGCTGGTGATATCGAAAGAAATCCGGACAAATATTCTCACATCTGTCAGGGCAAGCAATTGGCTACCTGTTTCTACGAACCAAGTACAAGAACAAGATTAAGTTTTGAGTCGGCAATGTTAAGTCTCGGAGGCGAAGTTCTCGGTTTCTCCGAAGCGTCTTCATCTTCGGCATCAAAAGGGGAAAGCGTCTCGGATACCATCAGAATCATCTCCTGTTACGCTGATATATGTGCCATGAGACATCCCAAGGAAGGCGCTCCAATGGTTGCCATGCAGCATTCTTCCATTCCTGTGATTAACGCAGGCGACGGTGGACATCAGCATCCCACCCAGACACTCACAGATTTACTTACAATCCGCTCACTAAAGGGACGTTTAAATAATTTCACCATTGGTCTTTGTGGAGACCTCAAATTCGGACGTACTGTCCATTCTTTAATTAATGCATTAATTCGATATGACAATATCAAATTCATTTTTATTTCACCTGAAGAACTTAGAATTCCGGAATATATAACTGAAAAGTTAAAAGAGCTTAATATCGATTATGAAGAGGTAATAAGCCTTGATGATGTTATGCCAAAACTTGATTTGTTATATATGACAAGAGTTCAGAGAGAAAGATTCTTCAACGAGGAAGATTATATCCGTTTGAAAGATTTCTATATTCTCAACAAAGCCAAAATGGCCAAGGCCAAAGATGATATGTTGGTACTCCACCCTCTTCCGAGAGTTAATGAAATCTCTGTGGAAGTTGATGACGATCCAAGAGCCGTTTATTTTAAACAGGCTTTATATGGCAAGTATGTAAGAATGGCTCTCATTATTACACTGCTTGAGCTTAATTAAGGAGGGATGATATGTTAAACGTGGGTAAAATCGAAGAGGGCTACGTACTTGATCATATCGAAGCGGGACAGTCCCTTGAACTGTATAAACACCTGGGACTGGCTGATATGGATTGCACGGTAGCCATGATACAGAATGCCAAAAGCAGCAAAATGGGCAGAAAGGATATTCTGAAAGTTGAATGTGGAATCGAAGAACTGAATATGGATGTTCTCGCTGTAATCAATCATAATATTACAGTTAATGTTGTAAAGGACGGCGAAATCGTCGAGAAGAAAGAGCTTACTCTTCCAAAACAGATTAAGAATGTCTTTAAATGCACCAACCCAAGATGCATCACCAGCATAGAGCAGGAACTTCCACATATCTTTATCTTAGCAGATGAAGACAAAGGAATATACAGATGCAAATACTGTGAAGAGAAAGTCGGCAAAGGCGACGGTTCCAAGAAAAAGAACAGATAATAATAGAGCCACTCAATTGAGTGGCTCATTTTTATTCTATGCTATTCGCGCTTCGTCCAAAACTACTCTCCCAAAAGCTCATTGCAGCAGGCTGCACAGGATCGCTTTTGTGAGAGCATTTTGTCCTAGCGCTCATTATACAAGACTAATTACTTCTTCCTTCGGAGCTTTGGCTTTCTCTACTGTATCTACATAAAGTACAGGGCCGACTCCTTTGTAGTCTTTCCAGAATTCGTGCTTAACAGTTCCGGTTACATTTACCCAGTCTCCGTTATTAACTTCATCTGCCTTATCCCACTTGGCAACAAAACCAAGGAATGCAATATCTTCAGCGCAGCATGTCATAGCTGATCTTCCCGGAACAAAATGTCCTTTTTCAAAGCCTTCCGGCTTAACAACTCTACCAAGGAACTTAACTTTCTTGCCTTCATATCTGTCAGGAGTGTCCATCATATCGAAGAACCAGATTCCATAGGTTTTATCATCCAGTTCTATTAAATCAGCATTGCAGTCATATGGAAGTTCCTCGTCAATTGTGGTGGTAACTTCACCATTGGAGTCTTCAAATATAATCTCCGCATCACGATTAAGAGCCATAATATTTCTCTTATACGTAGGAAGTTCCGTTATGCCGTCGCAACGGTTGAATATAATAAGTTCAGAGCCGTTAACCATGTCATTAATAAGTGAACGCATATTACCAAAATACATTGGAAATGTGGATGCATCAATCAGGGTAACCTGCTGGTCTATCTTCCAGTGCCACGGCAGTTTAAGGTCAGATTTTTGCCACATTCCGTTATACTCTATCAAAATACGCTCCGGCTTATATTTCATTTCATATCCGATAAGTTTTGAAGCGCTGATGCCTTCCTTGTCTTCAATATACTCAACTACTGTGTGAGTCTTCTTAAGAAGTTCTTCATCATACTCCTTTTCACCCTGCTCACATACCAGTAAAAGAGTGGTTCCTCTTATCTGGAAATAATCCTGAGAAATGGTAAATGTAAGAAATTCTGTCTTACCACTTTCCAGAAAGCCATTTATCAGAAAAACTGATTTCATACTAATCTCCCGTCTTATTTTGTACCGAATAATTCAGCCAAATTATCTTCTTTAATCTCAGAACCGATTACAACAATCTTTCCTGTAACTTCCGGTGTACCCTTACGAACATTCTTCTCACCCGGTACATAATCGAAGTATATGAAGCCACCTTCCTTATCATAAATCATACCCTTGGAACGAAGAATGAATCCGTACTTACCAGCATCTTCAAGTTCATCAAGAAGTGCATTAACTTCATCCATTGAATACTTGTTGGTAGTTTCGACTCCCCAGCTTGTGAAGACTTCATCTGCATGATGATGGTGATGATCGTGGTCATGACAACCGCATGTGCACTCTTCACCATGTTCGTGATGATGATGCTCATGCTCGTCTTCATCATCGTCATCGTGGTCATGGTGATGATGATGTTCATGCTCGTCTTCATCGTCGTCGTCATCGTCATGATGGTGGTGATGATGTTCGTGCTCATCTTCGTCATCTTCGTCATCGTCATGATGGTGATGATGATGTTCATGTTCATCTTCGTCATCATGATGATGGTGGTCATGACAACCACATGTACAATTCTCATCATGCTCCTTCATAACTTCAGCCATAAGTTCATCTTCAAGACTCTTGCCGCATTCCATGGTTTCAAGTATCTGGTCACCCTTCAAATCATCCCAAGGTGTTGTAATAATTGTCGCCTTGTCATTATGTTCTCTTAACATTGCAACAACTTCTTTTAACTTATCATCAGACATATTCTGTGTTCTTGAAAGAATAATTGTCTTTGCACTTTCAACCTGGTTAATAAAGAATTCACCAAAGTTCTTCATGTACATCTTACACTTCTGTGCATCAACAACTGCAACTGCAGAATTAAGATATACATCTTCCATCTTCGCATTACCTGTTTCAACCTTTGATACAGCCTTAATTACATCGGATAATTTACCAACACCTGATGGCTCAATAATTATTCTCTCAGGTG
>OCVV011354556.1_pt1 | contig 10534 bp, 8 predicted proteins | sample 1539721 | NCBI WGS metagenome assembly OCVV01 (sample SAMN02144230, study PRJEB22623) | gut metagenome | biome: sheep rumen | host: Ovis aries | place: New Zealand
AATGTCTGTTATTGTAATATTAAGACAGCCGGAGCGCCTTACTCAGTAGCCCGTTTATTTCTAAATTGTTTATAAACTTCCATTAATTCCAAACTCTTTTAACTTAAATTTAGTTTTGTGTCTCATACTCCATATTAACAACAAACAAATAATTCCGAGAAGAACAAAGGAAACACACTCGGAATCAGAAAAAGGAGCTAATCATGAAACTAAAAGAGTTAAAAAGAATATTATCAATAGCAATGATAACTATCATGTGTACAGCTGTTACTGCATGTAGCAGCCAGACAAGCTCGGCTTCAAGTTCAGAAGAAACATCAATCACACAGGAAGTAGAGACACAGGAGAATGAAGCATCAGGTCAGGATCAGGAGGCTGAAGCCAAGGACGTAGCTGATGGCGAGATGCCTGAAGGAGAAGCACCTGATGGACAACCTGGAGAAATGCCTGATGGAGAAGCTCCCGGAAACCCTCCCGATGGTGAAGGCGGAGGTTTTGGAGGCGGCGGAAACAGTAGCGCCGACATAGACTACACAGGAGCTACAACTATAACAAGCGCTGATTCTCAGGATGGAGAGACATATGAAAGTGATACTGCTGATGAAAGCGCACTTCTTATCACAACAAGTGATGACGTGACGATCTCTAATGGCACAGTAACCAAGACAGGTGATTCAGATGGCGGAGACAACTGCAATTTCTACGGCCTTAATGCAGCAGTTCTGGTCAAAGACGGATCAACAACCACTATTACAGGGATGACCATCACATCTGATGCAGACGGAGCTAACGGCGTATTCTCATATGGCGGCAATGGCGGTCAGAACGGAGCAGAAGGCGATGGAACAACAGTTATAATAAAAGACAGTACTATCACAACCACAGGTGACGGATCCGGCGGTATCATGACAACAGGCGGTGGTATTACCAAAGCCTCTAACCTTACTGTAGAAACAAGCGGAAGATCATCAGCTGCCATCAGAACAGACAGAGGCGGCGGAACAGTTACAGTAGATGGAGGAACATATACTACTAATGGACTTGGGTCACCTGCTATATATTCGACAGCTGATATCACTGTTTCAGATGCGACTCTCGTATCCAATCTCTCTGAAGGAGTCTGCATCGAAGGCATCAATTCGATCACATTAAATGACTGCGATCTCACAGCCAATAACACAGATACTAACGGCAATGCTACATTCTATGACTCTATAATGATCTACCAGTCAATGTCAGGAGACGCTGACAGCGGTACATCAACATTCACTATGAACGGCGGATCACTTACAAGTAAGAATGGTCATGTATTCCATGTGACTAACACAACAGCTGTGATCAACCTTGAAGATGTAGAGATAGTTAACGAAGATTCAGACAATATCCTTCTTTCTGTATGCGCAGATGGTTGGACCGGTGATAACAACACAGCTACAGTTAATGCAAGTAATCAGACCTTAGAAGGAACAATCCTTGTTGGAGATGATTCTGAGCTGACACTTAATCTTACCAATGGATCAAGCTTCACAGGTACTATCAGCGGTGAGATAACCAATGCAAGCGGCGAGACAGTTTCTACAGAAGTCGGAACAGTATCTGTATCTATAGACACAGACAGCACCTGGACACTTACAGCTGACACCTACATCAGCTCTTTTGACGGAGATATTTCAAGTGTAAATACTAATGGGTACACACTTTATGTAGATGGCGTAGCTATGAATTAAGAATAATTGTAATAAAAAAGACTGATGCGTAAGCTATACTTTATGCATCAGTCTTTTTTTTATCTTGCATCACAAATGCAGATATGCTACTATCGTTTTGAGTTTGAAAAAAGAGGTAAATGAATTTTATGAGTATAAAGGTTTTCTAATCTAAGCAAACAAATATAAGAATCGCCTGATACCCAGGCTTTATTTTTGTACGCTTAAGATAGATAACCAAATGCTTATAACCTTCATTCTAAGACAGGTTTATTAATCATGGTTTATTCTGCCTTGCGTACAAATTGTGCGCAGGGTATTTTTATTGCCCTGACTTAAATATTTGCAAGATTGGAGAGAATACCTTGATTAAATACTTTTTACAAAACAAGAAAAAACTCATTACATACCTTTTATTATCCCCGGCAATGTCAATCACATCCGTGCTGTTTGCAAGCGCCCTTGAGCCCCTTGTGAATTCGGCGACTCAGAAGGACGTGGCAGTAATGCTGCGTGCAATTATGGCCTTTGGACTGATCGTAGTCGCAGACCTGACAGCATCCTTTTTTCACAAGATATCAAGAGAGAATCTGAGAAAAGAATTTCTTGTAGGCTTTAAGAATGACCTTTTTGCCGGCATCATGAGCAAAAGTTTTCAGGAATACAGAAAAGAGCCGCCATCATACTATGTATCAATGATGCAGAGGGATGTGAAAAAAGTCAGTACAGACTATTTTGACAGTGTCTGTGGCATATACAGAGTTTCCATTAGCTTTATGGTAACAGTGCTGGCTCTTATAAGAGTTAATCCTTTGATCTGTCTTATCAACGTAGTGATCGCACTTCTTTCAGTTCTGATTCCAAAGATATTTGAAAGAAAGTTAAGAAGTAATTCGCAGGATGCGTCAAAGTCAGCATCGGAGTACCAGAGCGTTATCTCAGATGCATTTATAGGCTTTAATACGATCAAGCTTTATTCTGTAATTTCAATAATCAGGAGACAAGTGCAGGACAGAAATGAAAAAAGTGAAGAAGCTGAGTGCAATCTATTAAAGACTAACTATAAGGTTTCATATATGTCCGTGATATGCACATCAGCAGGATTTGCTCTTACGATAATTGCAAGTGTAGTATTTGTTTTCCTTGGGAAGATCAGTATTGGCGGTGTGCTTGCCCTATCGCAGCTCATTGGTGGAATACTTGCTCCTTTTCAGGATGTGCCTATTTTTATTACTAATCTTAAATCTATAGCAGTTGTAATAGATAAATTGAAAAAGTATATTGAAATAGATGAGCAGGATCCGGAAGAATCAGCGCATAGCATTACGAATTATTCGTTAAGCATAGAGAACGCAATGGTTTCTTTTGATGATAAGAAGGTTCTTGATGGCGTGAATATCACCTTTGATCAGGGCAAAAAATATGTGATCATGGGTGAAAGCGGCTGCGGAAAATCCACATTGGTCAAGCTTTTTATAAAAATGTCTGAATGCGCCGGTGGAAGAGTTCTGCTTGGGAAAAGAGATATCAAGAATATTCCGGACAAAGACCTCTATAACGTTGTCAATTATATGCAGCAGGAAGTCTTTTTGTTTGATGATAGTATTAGAAATAATATCACGTTATACAAAGATTACTCACCTAAAAAGATTCGGTATGCGATTGAGTGTGCAGGCCTTAAGGACTATGTTGAAAGCCTTGAGTACGGCCTTGAAACTAAGATTAACGGTAACGGATATAACCTTTCCGGCGGTGAGAAACAGAGAATCGGCATTGCCAGAGCTCTTTTGGCAGGAGCGAAAGTATTTATATTTGATGAGATCACTTCAAATCTTGATGTTGCTACTGAGCATTTTGTTGAGAATCTTATCATGAACCTTAAGGATGTGACTGTTATCATGATCACGCACAGGATCAATGATGCGACATTAAGTAAGGCTGACGAGATTCTGGTCATGAAAGATGGCAATATCAAAGAGAAGGGAAACTTTAGAGAGCTTCTTGATGCCAGGGGCATGCTATATGGATATAAGATGATCGCAAGTACAGTATAAAAACAAAAAAACAGTTTGAACAGGAGAAAAATATGAGTACATTATTTTTGATACTATGTGGAAGCGTTGAAGAAAGCACTTCTGAGCCTCACGACAAAGTAGGCGTCGTCTCGGTTGTCTACGTCTCTAATGATAAAGAAAAAATTGACAGTAAGCTTGAAGATCTGCAGAAAACACATCCTGATAATTTCTATATGGCTTACGAAGTGCCCATGGATACTGATCTTACGACACTTGAACATTATCCGGGAATTGAGATTTCTAAAGAAGACTTAAATTAAAAAGACATAAAATAAAATCAGAATTAAAGGAATATTGACATGAAGTTTTTAAAACAATACAAAAATCTTAGTAAAGAAATATATGTCCTATTCTTTGGGCGAATAGTTACAAGCATGGGTTCTCTTATCTGGCCAATCATGACATTGATACTGAAAAACAAGCTCGGATACAGCGCAACGACTATCGCTACGATTGATATGGTCCTTGCGATAATCCAGCTTCCACTCGTCATGGTTGGAGGAAAGCTTGCTGACAGCGTCAACAGGAAGAAGATAATTGTCTGCTGCGATATGGTTACAGTAATCTGTTATTTTATCAGCGGACTTATTCCTCTGTCTTTTATCAGCGTTGCGCTATTCTATATCGCAGGCCTCTTTGCGACAATTGAAGGGCCGTCCTACGATGCACTTGTAGCAGATCTTAGCGATTCAGATAACAGAGAGCAAGCGTATAGCCTTCAGTATCTTGGCATGAACCTTGGACTTGTACTTGCACCAACACTTGGCGGATTATTATTTGAAAACTATCTGTGGCTGGCTTTTATAGTAACATCAGTTGCAACATTCTCTTCAACCCTTCTGATCCTTATTTTCATAAAAAAGCTCAGTGTTGAAAAAAAGCATGTCAGCGAATATGAGGAAAAGAAAGAAGGCGTGGGAATATTTGAGATCCTTCGTGAGAGAAAGATACTGATCCTGTACTTGGCAGTATCCGGCTTTTGTGCTCTGGTATATTCAGAGTTCAATTATCTTCTGCCGCTTCATATAGAGAATCTGTATGCGGCCAAGGGGGCAACGATATTTGGACTTCTGACAAGTACCAATGCCATAGTTGTCGTAGTTGGAACTCCACTTATTACTACATTCCTTAGTAAGATCATAGATGTCAGAAAGTTTCTTATAGGAGAAGTGCTGATAGTAACAGGGCTTGTGAGCTATACCTTTTCGGGCAGGATAATTTCTCTTTACTTTGTGCTGATGACTGTTTTCACCTTGGGTGAGATATTCTGCACCATAGCCAGCGCACCGTACATGACAAGGCGTGTTCCGTCAACTCATTGGGGCAGAGTTAACTCTGTGATCAACATCGTCTGCGGCGCAGTTACATCTATTGGCAATATCTATATCGGTAAAATAGTAGATGTATACGGCTACAAGTATGCATGGATTCTGGTGGCGGCTGTTGGATTTGTTGCCATAACATTACTTGTTGTATTAAATGTATTGGATAAGAAAAGCTTCCCACTTCTCTATAAAAGTGACGAAGAATCGGAATCAGCTGTGTCTTGAGCGGAGCAGAAGATCAATGACCTCCATATCGAAGGTATGCCGAGAGTTGATAAGCTGAAGGCGCTAATCCGGGTGTAGAGCAGTATTGACGCCGCTTTATCAATGTGATAGTGTAATAAATAGCTTAAATATGCGAGGTTGAGAACGTGAGACGTTAATTATTTGACTAAAAGTGTATAGGAGACAATGAGATAACCTGTTTTACGGGTTTGTTTGTGTACGCTTCAAGTCAGATGATTACATTTTACAGGTGCCTTATCTAAATAGGGGTTATTTGTGTGAATCAAGACTGTAATGCGTACCATTTTAGATGTGCGCACTACAGTCTTTTTGCGTACAAAACTTTTAGTAAAAATAATTAACGGAGAATATAATCATGAAAAACAAATTACATATAGACAACCTCGAAATTATGGCCTTTATGGATGGCCTGGTTTTCTTTTCACCGGTATCATTGCTTATAAGGACAAAGGCAGGACTATCGCTGGAACAGTTCTTTGTCCTGCAGGCCTTTTTATCAATAATGATATTCGTATTTGAGATTCCAACCGGTAAGATCACAGACAGAGTAGGATATAAGAAAACGCTGGTTTTGTCACAGGGAATGTGGCTTCTGGCAAGGATTCTTTTGATGCTTTCATTTTTCAGTGGAAATTTTGCGGTATTTATGATAGAGGCAGTTGTTGAAGGTATTGCCATCAGTTTTTCTTCAGGAACGTTAAGTGCCTATCTTTATCAGCAATATGAATCAGATGAGTATGTTGTAAAGAATGCCAGGATTGGCAACTGTGGAACGGCAGGATTTATCGTAAGTGCAATAACTTATGCCGGACTCTATCACTTTTTTGGACTGGAAGGCTTGCTTGTGGCAACAGTTATTTCCAGTGCATTGGGACTAGTTGCAAGCTTTGGGATTGAGAAGGAAAAGCATCTTAAGGAAAAAGAAGTTACGGAAAAGAAGGTAAAGAAGCTGGCATTCAACCTGGAGAACACGATGATCGTGGTGATCCTTGCCTGCGTCAGCATTTCTTTTATCCTGATCAATTTCTTTTATGTTGACAAGCTGGAGGCACTCGGAGTATCGGAAGAGTGGATGACTGCCATAATTTTGGGCTATTCACTGGTTCAGATGCTTTCAGAAAAAATTCTTGATGTGATTGATTCAAAGAAATATCTTCTGACCTTTATGTTGGGATTCCTGGCGGTTGGCGCGATGATGATTGGATTTGGACTAGTGGATAATGTGCTTATTATCATTCCGATCATGTTGCTGCTTCCACTATCTGTTACTGTACCGGCTTATATTTTTGATGAAATTGAAAATAAGATTATCGATGCAAACGGTCTTGAAAACTACAGAGCAGAGGTTTTATCTATTTACAATATGGGCGTCAACTTTGTGGAAATAGTATTTCTTTTTGCTTCAGCTTTCGTATCAAGAGCTGGAATGTCTTTAAGCTTCGTCCTCACAGGATGTGTTATGGGTATAATAGGAATCGTAGGGTTCCTGATTTTCGGGAAAAGGATTGTGGAATAAAATATGGATAATCAGATGAGACTGCATAAGATAGCATTAGGGGAAAGAACAGAAGAAACGGTTAGAATCTATTTTGAAAAAGCTAAGCAGCCGGAAATCCGGCTGCTAAGGCTTATTGTATTTAGGGGCAAATTATATGAGAATCGTATTGGTTTCTTATAGGTGCAAGGATAATGATATGATGATGAACAGATAATAATTGTCCAGACAAATGTACGTTGTGCCAACTTGACGTCAGATACAGACTCAACCAAAGATAGAATCAACTAAAAATACTCTCGATTGATTTGTATACAATCTGTACCTATAATCTGATTATAGAAAAGAGATGGCCATTTCTTTATAGAAAAAATCAACGTTTAGTTGAGAAAGGGCTTTATATGATAGGTAAACAGATTAAGTATTTTAGATTACAGAAACAGGCAAAGCAGGAAGAATTGGCTGAGTACCTGGGGGTATCATATCAGGCGGTTTCCAAGTGGGAGACAGGCGCTAGTGACCCGGATATATCACTTCTTCCAAGGATTGCAATATTCTTTGGGGTAAGTATCGATGAGCTTTTTGAGCTTCCCTATGAGGAACAGATGCAGCGCATCGAGAACATGATCTTTAACGAGAGAAGAATTCATCCTGATACATTCAGACAGGCAATCAGCTTTTTGGAAGATAGGCTTAAACAGGATCCAAAGGATATACGTGCCCTTGGAAACCTTGCAAGTATATACAACCACAGAGCACATAGTGATCACGAACTGGCTTCAGACTATGCACAGAAAGTATTAGAGATGGATCCGGATGACAAGGGCGGATGGGCTGACTTCCTCGAAGCTAATGGAGGCGTCTGCGGCGATGAGTGGTATGATAACCATTTTCACGTGATTCGTTTCTTTACAGAACTGTTGGATAAATATCCGGGGAATTACCGCTGTCTATATGCTCTTTTGGAAAATATGATTGCAGATGGCAGGTATGATGATGCGATTCCGTATATTGAACAGATGAAGAAAGCCAGAAAAAATCATCAATATCTCTTGTATACAGGTGATGTGGCATTTGGTAAAGGTCGCTTAGAAGAGGCAAAAGAGATCTGGGAAAAAATGGTTAAAGAGTTTCCCGATGAGTGGCAGGCATTTTGCGATTTAGGGGATGGATACGCCAAACTCGGAATGTATGATAAGGCCTTGGAAGCTTACGAAAAGTCTTTTGATATGCAGGAAAAGCCCAGAATTGCAGAGGGTCTTTGCTCAATGGCACAGCTACATGAATCACACAAGGAATACGATAAGGCTATCAAGGATTATCAGAGACTGATTGAAAATCTCAAGGAAGATTATGACGTGACCGAAGGTGAGCAGGTTGACAGATATGTCAGAGAAATTGCCAGGTTAAAGGGAATTAAAAAGAATAAATAAATTACGAAAGGGATGTGCACTTGGTATGAGTCACATCCCTTGTATGAGGAAAATATGATAAAAAGTGTTACTAAATTAAATGAATATGATGCCTTTATTAACAGCTTCTTGGAGGATTCAAAATTTTCCGATCCTCATCTGACCCAAAGACTTGAAGCAGGTGAAAAGCCTGAGGATATGCTTACTAAGAAAGACCATCACTGTTTTGTTACTGAGAATAGCGATGGAATCAATGGCTTATTCATTCTTTTGATCATTCCTGAGGAAAAGTATCTTGAGATGCTTATTGGAATTACAAGAGAAGAAAGCGCAGTTGAAGATTTACTTTCATTTATAGAAAAAAGTTATCCTGGATACGAGGCTGACTTTGTTTTCAACCCGCGTAATCATCTGATCAAGGATGGCTTAATAAAGCGCAGCGCGGATTTTGACAAAGAGCAGCTCAAGATGCTTTATACCCATAAAATGCCTGAGTGCAAGATTCCATGTATAGAGCCTCTTTCTGAAGAATATACAGAGCAGTATCTTAAGATGCACACCAAAGATGTGTATTGGATCGGTGAAAAGGTTATGGAAGCTACTGATCGTTTCAAAACCTTTGTGGCAGTTGAAGATGGCGTTGTGACTGGGTATATTGATGTTACTCATTGTTTTGCTGAGAATGAGCCATTCGACCTACTGGTAAAAGAGGAATATCGCAGAAAAGGCTACGGCAGACAGCTTTTGGCTAAGGCGCTTCTAGAGAATGAGCCTAAAGATATGATGCTTCTTGTGGACTTTGACAATGGGCTAGCGATTAACCTTTATGAATCAATGGGGTTCATAAAGAAGGAAAAAGGGAACCTGCTGACTGCTTATTGGAAAGTACCAGACAGATAAAACTAGTAATGAAAAGAGTGAGGAATAATAAAATGGGAGATTTTAAGGTAATACCATTTGAAGAAAAACATATAGATATGGTAATAGATTTCGAAAAAGAGCTTCGCAAGCAGGAACCGGACACCTACTTCTGGGAACCAGATGAAGAGTACAAAAAGGCCGTAGTCAGCTCTTTTTCAGATCCTAGATTTAATACAGCAATATCATTTATCGCTGTAAGAAAAGACAAGGTAATTGGCAGAATTGATTCGACTCTTATTGCCAGCAGGAATGATGGAGCATGTTGCAGCGCTTATCTTGACTGGATATGTGTTCTTAAGAACGAAAGACATAATAAGGTTGCACAGGCTCTTATGAAAACTCTTCGCGAAGATCTGAAGTCTAAAAATGTATCGCAGTTAATAGCGCTAATGGCTAGCAATGGCGAGGCACAGAGATTCTATAATTCCGTAGAAGATGCAGCTATCCATGATCAGGGAATTTGGATGAATATTTAGGCCATGGCTTCGAGAATTGGATTGTGATTGTTTCTTATACAACAAAAAACAAAGGTGAAAGATAATGAAAATAAAAAGATTAACTGCATCTTTTATAATATCAGCTATGGTCATTGGAACAGTTGGATGCTCAGATAAAATAGAACTTTCAAATGATTCATATGAAAATGATAGTACAGATCAGGTTACAGAAGACTTATCTGCAACTGAAGAAGCAGAAGAAAATGAAGAGATTGAAGAAAACGAAAAAGCTTTAGAAGCAGAAGAAAAGGATAATCTGGAAGATGAAGAGTCAGATGAAACAAAGGAAGATGATACCAAAGAGTCTGACGAAGCACAGGTGAACGAGGAAGACGACTTTAATGATTTCGTCGAAGTGTCGTTTGAGCATGTAGACTATCCTGAGGTTGATGATGATAATCCTGACTACAGCGGCATTTATTGTTCAGAAGGCTTTTCAACAACATACGGATATTGTGAGCTTATCAAGCAGGAAGATGGTTCATATTATTGCGATATATTTGAATACAGAGCGTATACTTTTGAAGGAGAGGCTAACTACAAGTCAGATAATCTCCTTGAGTTTAAAGATGATTATAGCGAAGGAACAATTACAATCGAAAATGATAGCGTGACTGTATCTGTGAATTCAGGCGGCTCAGAAAGCGAGTATGTTTATGACTCACAAAAGCACGAAATGCCTGAAATAGATGAGTACACAGGGATCTATACTTATACCACTAAAGATGATGAACTTGTGACTATCACAGTGGGATATGACGATAACAGAGTGCCATTTGTTACTGTAGAAAAAGGTGAAGAAACTGTATCTTTTGAGCATATGCCATCTGATCGTGGTATTTGGATTCTTGAAGACG
>OCVV011177920.1_pt1 | contig 10533 bp, 10 predicted proteins | sample 1539721 | NCBI WGS metagenome assembly OCVV01 (sample SAMN02144230, study PRJEB22623) | gut metagenome | biome: sheep rumen | host: Ovis aries | place: New Zealand
CTTTCAGTAGACTTTTCATCCATAAAATAAGTATACTCATCACCTAAAGACTTAAGCATACCTGCAATAGCAGCTTTCATTAAATCTTTATCATCTACTTCTTCATAATAATTATCTTTTACATAGTTATATACTTCTATAAAACTAGATACTTCATCATCTACTCTATAACCTAAAACTGCTCTAGTACCAACAGTAATAAAACATCCAGTTACAAGTCCAAATATGAGAACTAAGAAAGAGACAAAAAACATTTCAAAAGTAGTAAAACGTTTAGGACTTTCCTTAACAATATTCTTTTTTTCAACATATTCTTTTTCAACTTTCTCTTCTACTTCATCTTCTTCATAAAAATGAGTATCCATATAATCTTTAATTTTATCTTTTAAAGAAAACTTTTTAGTTTTATCAATAGTATCTTCACTTTTTTTTCTTCTAGCCACGTTATCACCTCAGATCGTCTAATACAATCATACCATAAAATAGTCAATTTTTATTAAACAAACAAAAAGAAGACAATTATTTGTCTTCTTATTTAACACTAATTTTGTGCACTTAAATCACTAATATATGTTTCTACTTCAGATTTACCTTGAATATATTCTTTTAATTCACCATTTGTAAATCTAATTAAAGTAGGTCCATTAATTAATAAGTCTTCTGGACTAAATGGATTAGTATTAGCTTCTTCAGTAGTAGTAAACTTCTTATTAAATTCATTTCCAATATCACAAGTATATAAAGCTACATTTGTATTTTCAGAACTATATCCACTAACTGTACTAGTAATAGATTGTGAATCTTCGTTTTCTTTATCACTTATATTATAAAAAACTACCATATAATCAGATTCACTACGATTAAATGCAGAACCTGCAAGTATCTCTTGATATTGAATAGAAGTATTCTTCTTAGAACTCTTATCACTACTAAATCCACCTAAACGGAATACTGTAATTAAATAGAAAATTAAAAATACTACTAAAACAATTACAACTACCCAAATAGCATTCTTAACACCATCAGGTACACCATATCTATATTTATCTACAAGACTTATCTTATTAGTATTCTTCTTATTCTTCTTTTTTTTACTTTCAGTTTCTTCTTTCTTTTCTTCTTTAACTAATTTTATTTTTGCCATCTCTACCACCCTGAAAACATTATATCATAACGATTTTTTTAGGTAAAGACCTATTTCATAGTAGGCAAAGTATATATAGATTCAGCAATTTTTACCATCTCATCACTAGACAAAACATCACTAACTAAATAATACTCTATACCATTACTAACCCATGATAAAGAATTATCAGTCATTACACCTAAAGTATCCATTAATCTATATGGCTCACCATTAGTTGGAATAACAGTAAATTCATCTAAAACATTGGCAGTTTCCTCAACTAAGAAGAATGGACTATCACCCTCAAAAGTCATTAAAATACGCTCACCATCAGACTTTTTAATCTTTTCCTCATTAGAAAGCTTAGTATTATCAGGTAGTATTAAAGGATAAATAGTATCTTGTAATTCTAAAGTTTCTTTAACTTCAGGTTTCTCTTGATCACCCATTATAGTATCTAATTCAAAGTAGTTCTTAGAAAAAGAAGGCGAATAATCAATTCCTTTAATAGAAAGTTCCATAGAAGGAATTTCATCTTTATCAAAGACTACTACCTTCTTAAGTTCTCCTTTATTATTAAAATATATTTTTTGTGATACTAAATCTTTATTATTAGGATAATCAACAGGAGTATTAAAAACAATTTCTTTATCAGACTTCTTCATAGTAACAGATTCATTCTTTAAATCACGTATTAAAGCTTCTAATAAATATATTTGAGAATTCTTATATGGCCAATCACTTTGAAACTTAAAACTACGATTCAATGAAGGAGTAAGAATATATACTCCATCTTCATTTTTAAGAATAATTTGAGTAGAAGAATTACTCTCATTTGTAAGAGATACCTTATAATTAGAGCTTTTTTCAAAGCAGACCTCTACTTTATATTTATAAATATCATCTTTATTACGCAATTCTAAATCCCCTAATAATCGATAAGAATCAGCATTTTTTAGTTTCTTATTAAACTTACGTATAAAATCACTTTTCCCCATCTTAGAACATCCACATAAAGTAAAACAACATAATAGTACAATTAATAATTTCTTCATATTTCATCCATCCTATCTAATACAATGTATGAAATAAAAGATTAAATATTCAAAAAAAATAGGCCTAAGCCTATTTTTCTGTAATACGTACCTTAACTTTCTTTGTCTTAGATGTATAAGTTAACTTCAAGTCATCGCCAGTAACTTTAACATCTACTTCATGTTCTCCAACACCATACTTAGATAGATCAATATATGGGTGAATTGAAGAAGCATCTACACTATTAACGATTTCCTCACTACCCTTAACAACAACAGTAACTGCACGATCTGCTTCAGATAATGCCTGTACCTTGTATTTAGGATCTAGTCCATCAGTTAAAATAGAGATATTAGCAAATTCTTTACTAATAGAAGTATCTAACTTAACATTAACTGTAACTGTCTTAGAACTTAAATCAGTAATGCCAGCAGGTTTCTTAATAGTTACTTTATAATCTTTATCTTTATCTAACTTATCAACATCAACATTTACTTCAATTTGTTCTATTGAATCAACTACTTCTTGTTTACCATAAATTGTTACAGTAGAAACACTTGTAGTCATAGATTTAATTGCTTTACCAAATGCGATTGTTCCCTTAGGTACAACTTTAATTGGAACAGTCTTACTTGGAGAAGTAATAGTTAACTTAGCTGTTACAGTAGAAGGAACAATTTCAACATCTACAATCTTACCATCAGCATCATAAGCAACTAGTGGTACATCTTTCAATGTAATTTCACCAGCTTGTTGTTTAGGAATACTATCTACATCAACTAATGCTTTTACAGTAGCAACTTTTTCAAGTTTATATTTAGCTCCCTTAATAATAGCCGTAGTACGATCTAATTCAATATTACTAATATATAATTTAGAATCTAAATTATCTTGATGTAATACATCATAAGTTAAAGTCTTATTCTTACTTTCTTTTTCGTAAATCGTAACTGTTACATTAGATGGATCTAGTTTATAATCTAATGATTTTAATGTTTGTGTATATTTTAAACGAACTCTATGGTTACCAGGTTTCAATCCAGTTAAATCAACTGATACTGATTGAGATGGACTTTGTTTAGCTAAAAAGATATGTCTCTTTTGTCCAACTAATGTAATATCAACTGTTTCAGGTAAACCTTCAACAACATATAATTCTTCATTAAATACAGCTGTTACTGGTCGATCATATAATATTTCAGCGTATTGATCAATCATAATATTTGATTCTTTATCAACAACTACATAAGTACAGAATGCTAAAACCAAACTAATAATTAATAAAGTTGATTTTTTAGAAGCTATCTTATCTAATGTTTTAGCATGTTCATTAATATAATCTAATATTTTAATTAAAAAACGAGTTATTGGGGTGATGACTATTTTATCAATAATAGATGCGAAGGGTTTAAAAATTGCTAGAATAATTTTACTTATTGTCTTCATATATCTCTTCCTCATCTATAATATTATCATCATCCGCATCTTGTTTAGGTTTTAACTCATCAATTAACATCATTCTTACATCATCAAGAGTTAAGTTATATAGCATATCACCCTTCATTGCTATAGAAACTCTACCAGTCTCTTCAGAAACTACTATACAGATTGCATCTGTTTCTTCTGCCAAACCTAAAGCAGCTCTATGTCTTGTACCAAGACGTCTATTTAACTTAGTACTATTACTTGTTGGGAATACAGCTCCAGCACAAGTAATTCTATCTCCTTGAATAATAACACCACCATCATGTAATGGATTTCCTTCATAGAAAATAGCTATTAATAAATCACTGGATAAATCAGCATATAATTTTTTAGCCTTATCAATATAATTAGCTAAACTCATGTCTCTTTCAATAACGATTAAAGCACCAATTCTTTCTTTTCTTAAATAATCGATTGCATTAACCATCTCATATACCATACGTTCACGTTCATCAACTGTTAATACTTTATGTCTACCTAATAATTGGCTTCTTCCTAATTGCTCTAAAATTGTACGAATTTCTGGTTGGAAAATTACTATTAAAGCAATAGGTCCCCATTGAATTACATACTCTAGTAATAATCCAACAGTAACAAAACCAATCTTATCACTTATAAGTTTAAGAATAATGATAAAAGCTACACCTTTAAATAATAAAGATAACTTCAAATTATTCTTAATATTTTTTAATATATAATAAAAGATAAACCAAACTAAAGATATATCTACTAATTCTTTAATTATCGATAAAACATCACTCATCGTAACAGACATTACATCATCTCCCTATTTTTATTGAACTATGTTTCTTAAGTTTGTTGAGGAACAGATAATAATAAATAAAGGACTAATATTCATAATAGAATACTATATCCAATACACCCCTATTCTCATAATATATGATAACATTTTAAAAGAAAATTATCAACCTATAGTCTAGACTTTTTTAATACCTTAGAATTATTTTTAGTGATAGAATTAATCTTTTGTATTGGCTGAAATTCAATAGATTTATCATCTTTTGAAGAACGTACTAGACGCATATTTAATACATCGCCAACATGATAATCATCTTTACCGGAAATAGAAATCAATGAAAAGTCTCCTTCTTGATAATAATCTCCAGGCATATCTTTAAGTTTAATACGCCCCTCAACATAATTATCTAATTGAACATCCATCCCTTTTTCATTAATTCCAGTAATAACACCTTGAAATTCTTCTCCAACAAAAGAAGAATAATATTCTGCAAGTCTCATACGAAGAGTATTATCTTCAGCTTCAGCAGCAATACGTTCCATCTTAGAACTTTGAATTCCAATTTCTTCTAAATGTGTAATTATTTCCCTATTATCAGTATGATCTATTATACTCTTTAATAATCTATGTATTGTTAAATCAGGATATCTACGAATTGGAGAAGTAAAATGACAATAATAATCCTTTGCTAAACCAAAATGACCAATATTATTAGGACTATATTTTGCACGAGACATACATCTAATTAGATTAGAAGATAAAACATTAGATAAACTACCACTCTTTCTAATAAATTCTTCCAATTCTTGTAACGCATGAGGATTAGTACTACATGTTAAGTAATCAGATTTTTGATAATCATTACCTAAAGCATGAAGTAATTTAAAAAACTCTTCCATCCTCTCTTCATTAGGATAATCATGAATACGATGAAGACAAGGAACATTAAGAGATACTAAATGCTTATCAACAGTTTCATTAGCAAGAAGCATAAATTCTTCAATCAAGTTCTCTGCTAGATCTTGTTTTCGTATCTTAATGCCATCAACTTGTCCCAAAGAATCAATAGAAACAGATATTTCAGGTTTATCAAAAGTTATAGCACCATTCTTTTTACGATTCTTTTCTAGTTTTATAGCCAACTTATTCAATTCCTTCAATGTAGTAGTAAAAGGAGCATATTCCGTAGAATAATCTCTATTATATAAAACGTTATTAACCTCATCATAAGTCATTTTAAGTCTTGAATGGATTATACTCTTAACAACATCATGATGGACAACCTCTCCATTTGGAGTAACTTCCATAATACAAGATAACGCTAAACGATCAACACCAGGATTTAATGAGCATATACCATTAGATAACTCTTTAGGTAACATTGGAATAACAGCACCAGGAAGATATACACTAGTTCCTCTTTTATATGCATCTGCCTCCATTGCCGAATGAAGTGGAACATAATGACTAACATCAGCAATATGAACACCTATTAAATAATTGCCATTATCAAGCATTCTACAACTTAAAGCATCATCAATATCTTTAGTATCCGCACCATCAATAGTAAATATTTCCCAATCAGTTAAGTCCATCCTTCCAATTCTATCAGAATCTAATACTTCAGCTGGAACCCTTTTAGCTTCTTCCTTAGTTTCAAAAGAAAATTCATAATCAACACCACATTTAAAAGCCTCAAGTAAAATATCCTCACGAGAATCAAACTTATTATGAAAAACACGAGTTACCTCTCCAAGATATTCCCTATCACCTAATTGTTTTCCAACAGAAACAGCAACTCTACTTCCCTCAACTGCATAATTATTTAATTTAATAATAACCTTCTTACGTTTATCAAGTGGTTTAACATAGTAAGAAGTACCATTACGAAATACTTCACCGACTATATTATCTAATTTTCTTTTAACAACGCTTTGAACACTACCTTTTAGTGGACTATTACGATGTTCAGAATATAAATTAATTAAAACAATATCTCCATCTATAGCACCATGAGTATGATTAGACAAAACATCATACACATTACTCTTAGAGTAAGTCTTGCCATCTCTTTCATAAGAATATGTAACTGAAACTTTTCCATCACCATTTCTACTAGCAAAATATCTACCTATCCTAAATGATGTCTTTTCAAGCAAAATAAAACGATCCTTAGAGGTTTTGATAATAGAGTAATCCTTTAATCCTTTATTTAAAGCTTCAATAAATTCCTCTCTATCCTCTAAAGATCCCAATTGTGCCTTATCTATTAGTTGCTCTAAAGAAATTGCTTTCTTCTCTTTTTTTAATATTGAAAATAATTTATCTTTCATAATAACCACCCACCCTTAAAACCATTATAAATTAATAAACAAAAAAAAGATAGAACTTAATCTACCCTTTCTATGTTATTAAATAAAATACCTATATTAACAATACCTGCAACAGCTATAACGGTATAGATAACTCTAGTTAGAAGAGAACTTCCAAATAGAGAGGTAACTAAGTTTAAATCTAATAAACCAACTAATCCCCAGTTTATAGCACCTACAATTGTTAATACCAATAAGCTTTTTTGAAATGTTTCCATATTTTACCTCCTATCAATAGTTTTGACAGGTTTTAAATATTTATACATTAATTAACCTACAACTCTTCTTACATATAAAACTTGAACGTCACTTCCACGTTCCCATCCTGATACACTACTTAAAATAACTCCAGTTGATGGATTAGCAGCATGAATCATCATATCATTTCCTACATATAAAGATGAATGTGTTACATAACCACCAGGATAACCCCATAGAATTATATCTCCAGGTTGTGCATCGCTTCGATTAACTCCAACACCATCATAAACTTGAGTTGAAGTACTACGACTTATATATTTACCATTTAAACCATATACATATTGAACAAATCCACTGCAATCAAATCCAGCAGGACTATTTCCTCCACCTACATATGGACTACCTAATAATGAGTAAGCAGTACTAACTATACCACCAGCACTACCATTAGCCCCAGCAGGTGCATAAATTTGTTCACGATATACAGGTTTAGGTTTTTCTTCAACTTTAACATTGAAAGAAGAAACACTAACGTTATTTGACTTATCTACTGCCTTAACTTCTAATGTATAAGTACCAGCATTGTTTTTATCAAACGAACCATTAATTGTATAAGTGTTTGAATCTTCCTTATCACTATAAGAAAGATCACCATCTACAGCATCTTTTACAGAAGCTATATTATCTAGTAGATCTAAAGATTCTCCCTCTTTAATTGTAATATCATTATTTTTAAGTTCAATTACAGGAGCTACCTTATCAACTACATTTACAGAGAATGTTACATCCTTAGATAAATTATACTTTAATAAAGTAACTTTAACATCTTGCTTACCTACTTTACTAGTATCAATATCACCTATTTCTATAATATCTCCATTACTATCTAAAATAAAATCTTTAAGGTTATACTTTTCATCTCCATATTCTATAACCTTATCTTTGTCCACCTTTATATCCATTTTTGAATAAATAAAGTTACAAAAAATTCCATAACCAATTATGCCTATTATTAATATTCCTAAATCGAACATTAATAACATTGGCTTAACCGATTCACCTTTGCTATTCATAATTCTTTCCTCCAAAGACACCTTACTATAGTAACACAAAGAAAAATCTTTGTCAAAAATAGGATACCCCTAAGAGGAATAATTATACTAATTAAAAGCAATTTCAACACTTAAATCATCATTTACAAAAGATATATATAAGTATATAAAACCACTTATCGCAATTAATAAAGATGCAATAAAAGACAGAACAACTAAACACTTCTTATTATTAGAATCCGTACCATTTAAATTACGCAAAGAATCTACAGAATCCTTTAAAAAATATAAATAAACAACAATAAGTATAGAAAATATTAGTTGTGTTATTCGTAAATATTTATTCTTACTAATTCTATCATTATTAATATAATAATTACGTTCCAATATATTCGAATACAAACTTAAGATAATTATTCCAATATAAATAATCCAAATAAAGTCTTCTATATCCAATTGTTTAAGTTTAATAGAAAGATCATCCATACTAGACTATATGTAATAGCACATATTTATTTTCTCCATATAATACAACGAAAGGAGAATTTCTATGTACGGATATCAACCTTACTATAACAATAACAACAACAGTTATTGGTTATGGATAATAGTCATTATATTTATATTATTCTTCCTATTTAACAATAATAATGGTAATAATCACTGCTAACAAAAAAAAGATATCACTTGATATCTTTTTTTAATACTTTCTTTTGCCAACTCTTTTGTCCACATTCAGGACATTTCATATAACGAGTTCTACCAAAATGCGGAGCAAATAATACATCAATATATTTTTCAGGAACATAAGTATTATCACATTTACTACATTTATAGTATCCTGCTTCTTTTTCAATCTTTAAACAATACCCTACTCCTACAGCAAATAAAACTGAACTAGATACAATAACTACTGCTCTTAATGAATCACTCATCTCTAAACTACTAGCACCCAAAACAGAACCAATAAACATTGCAGCAGAAGTAAAACCTAACACATTTTCAGTATCAAGAAGTAATTTATCTTTCTCTTCCTTAGTTAATTCATAATTTCTCATTATCATCACCCTTTGACATTACTTTCTTAGCCCAGCTTTTCTTTCCACACTTAGGACATTTTAAATGTCTAGTAGTAGACATATGCATAGACATCAAAGCCTCAAAATAAGAAGGAATAAATCTATGATGGCATTTATGACATTCATAATATCCTGCATCAACTTCAAACTTTAATGATAAGAATCCAGCAATAATAAATAACATAGTAGATACACAAATAATTGTACCTAGAAGTAAACCTTCTTCTAATAAACTAACAGAAATAAATAATATACCAAGATAGAATAAAGCACTAATAATTAACAATGTCCACATACACATCATTAACTTCTTATTCTTTAATTCATCTTTTTTAGCTAATTCTACCAACAATTCATTGGTTGTTTTTTCATAATCTTTCATATCAATCTTTTCACCATTTAAAAGTTCATTTACATTAATACCTAATATATTACAAAGATCAAACATTTTATCAGCATCAGGTAAAGATAATCCTCTCTCCCATTTAGATACCGCTCTATCTGTAATAAATAACTTTTCAGCTAATTGTTCTTGTGTTAACTTTTTTTTCTTTCGACAATCAGCAATAAACTTTCCAATTTTAACTAAATCCATGAACTTTATCTCCTTTCATGACTTAAATATACTCTAAACCACTGCTAAATTACACATACCAATGGTTGAGTTAATATAAATACTATTTAAAACAATATACAAAAAGTTATAACAAAAGAAAAGAACTAAAGGTTTCTTTTTTTATATAAAAAAAACGAACCATACGGTCCGTAATATTCCTCATGGTGGAGTTGAGGAGAATCGAACTCCTGTCCGAAAATCGAGCTACATAAACTTCTACAGGCTTAGTCAACTAATTGTTCTCATATACCTCTCAAGTAATTGACGACCAAAGAGATATACCAGTCTAAAAATTCTTTCTATTATCTAGACAAATAATAGATATACCCCAATAAAATGAACCTCAAATTATCCCTTAGGGAAAGATAAAGTGAAGTGTATCCCCTATTTTAAATTAGGCAAAAGCAACAGCTTGGTTTCCACCAAACATGTTTGCGAATACTTCTTTTACTTTGTTTGCATTTATTTTTTTTGTTCGTAACGTGAAACACCCGACCTGCGATCTATGCTCTCATATTCCCGTCGAAACCGGAACAACCCCATGTGTACATAAATATACCATAAAATAAGGAAAAAGTCCAGTTAGAAGCTCATCTTGATTTTTGAATTGTCAATAAAAAGCTTATCTCCTTTACAAAAAACTTTATAATCATCTTGTCCTTTTAATAACTCATCAAATGAAAGAACCGCAATCTCATTTCTAACTCCAATACATTTTTTAGAATAACATTCAGCACATGACTCAAATATAATTACTAAATCATTGTTAAATGTACTAATTTGTTCAGACATACAAGGAAAAACATT
>OCVV011070931.1_pt1 | contig 10531 bp, 9 predicted proteins | sample 1539721 | NCBI WGS metagenome assembly OCVV01 (sample SAMN02144230, study PRJEB22623) | gut metagenome | biome: sheep rumen | host: Ovis aries | place: New Zealand
TAAACCTTCACTTGTTGCATCAAATTTATCTTCCGAACAGATCGACGGTTTCGGTCAGGAAGATATTAGCAGACTTGTAGCTCAAGGAGTAACAACAATAATAATATCTGCCGATGATAAATTATTGCAAGACAAATCACAAGCTTTAAAAGGTTTATTGCAAGCTGCACATGATAACGGGTTAAAAGTAATGTTTAATTATACTTTTGATCTTAATAATATGACAATACAAGAATTAGAAAATTGGATATCGTCATTTGATGATACTTTCCAACAGTTTAAAGAAAACGGCGGAATTGACGGATTACAAGTCGATTTATCACAAAGCGGAGTATTGGCAAGCAATCCTAAAGTATTGTCTCTCATTTCCGATCTTTCCAAAATTATAAACGAACAAAATGTAGGTTCCTTTTTAGCAATGAAAATGCCTTCGGATATTTATCCTACCGAATTTTTAATTACTTTTAATAATGAAGGCATTAAATTAGTTGCGGACTACGATTCTCCGTTAGTATCTGTCGGAATTGCAAATTTGAAGACAGAAAATATGATAATAAATATTTCCGCAGATAAAAACGGTTTTATATCCATACCGAAATTATCGACACTCTTTGAAAACAATAAAGTATCCATGTTATCGTTTGATTCACCTATTCTTGAAGCAATAGATACCTCCGACGGATTTTCTTTTAACGGATTATCAATAACAAAATTTATATCTTCGATATTTGAAACTACTCCGGAAGGACAAAGTATGAGAGGAATAAATAAAGGAAGAAATTTTGTTATAAACAGAGAATCTATTATAAATGAGGATCTTTTACAAAGCTTATGTACAATGTATATCAGCGACAAGCTCGATGTTACACAAATAAATGCAATGCTTGCAACAAATTTCAAAGAAAATATATCAAAATATGAATTGAAAGGTTTTGTAGAAGGATTATTGGAAGCTTCGGAATTAAAGAAAATAAATGCAACTGATGTTTCTTTCGATAAAGAAGAATATTCTAATTTGTTGATGCAAACCTTATTGAATTACAGAATAGCAAAAGGAACAAGCTTCCAAGAAAGTGACATCAATAAAGACTTGGAACAAGCATTGGATATTGATAAATTCAGAGCCGAATTCCAACCAAAGATAAGAGAAGTATACAATATCCTAAACGGAAGATTTGAAAACAAAGTTGATACCGTAATAAACACTTTATCGGCATTAAGCGATAATCCGGAATTAAACTCTCAAGAAAGAGCCATGGTTCTTGAAGGATTATTGTTGTTATTGCTCGGATATGCAAAACAAGATATTATAGATATGAGTAACTTAACCGGTGAAGAAAGTCTTGAAAATATCAAAGCAATACTTAGAGCAGCATAATCAATTTACGAAAGAAAATGCACTCCTCTCAAAAAGAGGGGTGCATTTTTTATTTGTAAAAAGTCAATTCCTATATCAAAACAAAATCAAAATGTCAAGAAAATTTTCCTTGACAAAATCAATATGTATGTTATATTATTACAACAAAACACAACATATAGTATAAATTCAACATTATACTTTCATTACAAAAAATGAGGTTTAAACTATGAAATGTCCTTTTTGCGGTAGCTTTGACGGTCAAGTTTTAGATTCCAGACCCATAGAACACACTTCAGCTATTAGAAGAAGAAGACAATGTAATCAATGTAAAAAAAGATATACTACCTATGAAAAACCGGAAGATATAACTCTTATGGTTATCAAATCGGACAGCAGAAGAGAACCTTTTGACAGGAAAAAGCTTTGGGCTGCTATATCAAGAGCTTGCGTAAAAAGACCTGTTTCTACCGAAACTATAGAAAAAATGGTTTCAGAGGTGGAAACGGAAATAAGTGATTATATTATGGAAGTACCGTCTTCCGTAATAGGTCAAAAAACATTACAAAAGTTATTGGATATAGATACGGTTGCATATATAAGATTTGCTTCCGTATACAATAAATTTGCAGACATGAATGATTTTATGACGGAATTAAAGAAATTAAAGAAAGAACACGATAAAAACAAAACAAAGAAAAATAAAGAAAAAAATTAATATATTTTGGAGGAAAAATGCCTACACTAAAGGAAAAGCTGTTAGAGAAAAGTAAACCGGCTCTAAACGAAAACGCAATGAAGGTTTTATCGAAAAGATATCTAAAAAAAGATAACGACGGAAATCCTATAGAAGAACCTAATGATTTGTTTTTCAGAGTTGCCGAAAATATTGCTCAAGCCGATAAAATTTATGATAAAAATGCAAAACTTGACGACGTAATAGAAGAATTTTTTACAATGATGTCTTCTTTGGACTTTTTACCCAATTCTCCTACATTGATGAATGCGGGAAGACCGTTACAACAACTTTCAGCATGTTTCGTTTTGCCTGTTGAAGATTCAATGGATTCCATATTTGAAACTTTAAAAAATACAGCATTGATTCATAAATCCGGCGGAGGAACAGGATTTTCTTTTTCAAGATTAAGACCGTCTAACGATAGTGTAAAATCAACAAACGGTGTATCTTCAGGTCCCGTATCTTTTATGCAGGTATTTAATGCCGCAACGGAAGCTATCAAACAAGGGGGAACAAGAAGAGGAGCAAACATGGGTATGCTCAGAATAGACCACCCCGATATAATGCAATTTATTACATGTAAAGATATAACGACAAATCTTACCAACTTTAATATATCTGTTGCATTGACGAAAGAATTTATGGATGCAGTTGAAGCGGACAAAGATTATAATTTATATAATCCGAGAACAAAAGAAGTTTCCGGAAGATTAAAAGCAAGAGAAGTATTCGATAAAATCGTAACTCAGGCATGGAAAAACGGTGAACCCGGAATCGTGTTTATCGACAGAATGAATGATGCAAATCCTACTCCCGAAATAGGAATGATAGAATCCACTAATCCTTGCGGAGAACAACCGTTACTTCCTTACGAAGCGTGTAATTTAGGTTCCATAAACTTATCTCATTTTGTTAAAAATGATAAAATCGAGTGGAAAAGATTGGAAAAAACGGTAAAATCCGCCGTTCATTTCTTGGATAATGTTATTGATATGAACAATTATCCTATACCTAAAATCGGAGAAATTACAAGATCCAACAGAAAAATAGGTTTAGGTGTTATGGGTTGGGCAGATATGTTGTTCCAACTTAAAATACCTTATAATTCCAAAGAAGGCGTAATGTTAGCCGAAAAAGTAATGTCTTTTATTGAAGATGTATCTCATAAAGAATCGGAAGAAATAGCATCAAAAAGAGGAGCTTTCCCTAATTTCGAAAAAAGTGTATATAAAGACGGAAATCCTATAAGAAATGCAACAACTACAACAATCGCTCCTACCGGAACAATCGGTCTTATAGCAAATGCTTCCGGCGGTGTAGAACCTTTGTTTGCTTTGGTTTATAAGAGAGCAAATTGCTTGGATAAAGCAGAAATGTTTATTGTAAATCCTTACTTTGAAAAAGCAATAAAAGATGCGGGAATTTATTCGGAAGAATTGATGACAAAAATAGCACAGGAAGGAACAATTCAACATATTAAAGAAATTCCCGAAGAAATAAAAAGAGTGTTTGTTACCGCTCACGATATTTTACCTGAAGATCACATAAGAATGCAGGCTGCATTCCAAAAATATGTAGATAATGCCGTATCAAAAACAGTTAATTTTACACACGATGCAACAAAAGAAGATGTAAGTAAAGCTTATATTTTATCTTATAAATTAGGTTGTAAAGGTGTTACCGTTTACAGAGACGGTTCAAGACAGGATCAGGTATTAATATCAGCAAACACGAATAAAGATAAGAAAGAAGAAAAACCGATAGCTGCAGCCGAAGCGGAAGTAAAGAAAGCCAGAATCAGACCGAAGAGAGTTATGGGCTCAACGTTGTTAATGCATACAGGTTGCGGAAAAATGTATGTAACGATAAACGAAGATAAAGAAGGTGTTTTTGAAGTATTCACTCAGCTCGGTAAATCCGGCGGATGTACGGCAACACAATCCGAAGCTATCGCAAGACTTATTTCCTTAGCTTTAAGATCAAGAGTTGATACTGCAAAAATAATAGAACAGTTGAAAGGAATAAGATGTCCTTCTCCTACACTTACGGAAGGCGGAGCAATTCTTTCCTGTCCGGATGCTATAGCAAAAGCGCTTGAATCTTATATTTCCGAAAGAGAAATGCCAAACTTATTTAATAATGAGCAGTCTGCAAATTCCGTTGCACAAACATCAGTGAAAAAAGCTGAAGTAAAAGTATATCAGTCTAAAGGAACGGGGAACTCGGAAGGAACTTGTCCTCAATGTCCCGAATGCGGAGAAATGTTGGAATTTGCCGAAGGTTGCGTTGTTTGCAAATCTTGCGGTTATTCGAAATGTTTCTAAAATATTTTTATAAATAAATTATATAGGTTACGGTTTTGTATTAAGAACCGTAACCTATATCCATGTGGTATCTCATGGAATAACACAAACAGCACTGTCGTGATGCTTAATGTTATAAAGGATAAGAGTATTCAGCAAATAAATTTATATATTATCGGAGGGGAACAAAATGGCAAAAAGTGATAAATGGATAAAGAAAATGGCCATAGAGAAAAAAATGATAGAACCGTTCGAACCGGAACAGGTCAGAAAAGGAATTTCTTACGGGACATCTTCTTACGGATACGATTTCCGTATTTCCAACGAATTTAAAATAATGCAGAAAAATACCGACGGTTCTTTTATTGATCCAAAAAAAATAGATCCGAATTTATTCAAAGATGTAAAAGTTGATGATTTTATAATTTTACAACCGCAAACCGTAGTCCTTGCAAAAACCGTAGAATATTTTAGAATTCCGAGAGACATTATAACAATAGCTTTCGGTAAATCCACTTACGCAAGATGCGGTATTATGGTTAATATAACACCTTTTGAACCGGAATGGGAAGGATATGCGACAATCGCAATATCAAATATAAGTTCCATGCCGGTAAAAATTTATGCCAACGAGGGCATAGGACAACTTTTGTTTTTAGGCGCGGACGAAATATGCGAAACTTCTTATGCGGACAAAAAGGGAAAATATCAGGCACAGAAAGCGATAACGACAGCCAAAATTTAAAACTAAAATTAGCAATTAGTAATTAGCAATTAGTAATTAACGAAAATATCATCAGTTTTCAGTTGAAAAAACATACATAAAATAATAGAATAGATACAATATGCATAATACTAAAATTCATATTGCGTTTCTTGCCGTATTTTGCATTCTTTTTTCTTGTTCCAATCAACAGGGAAAGAATGTTAATGCCGGTATGCAAATAAAAGGTTCGGATACCATAGTAAATTTAGTTCAGGTATGGGCAGAAAAATTCAGTCAAATTAACGACGGAAAAAATGTAGGTGTTACCGGTGGCGGTACGGGAACGGGTTTTGCCGCTTTGTTGAATAACACTTGCGATATTGCAATGGCTTCAAGACAGGTTGAAGAAAACGAAATCAATTTAGCTAAAAAACAAAATATAACTTACAAAGAGTTTATTGTCGGTCTTGACGGATTAGCCGTTTTGGTTAACAAAGATAATCCTATAAATTATATTTCAATCGATCAACTTCGCGATATCTTTATGGCAAAAATTACCAATTGGAAAGAAATAGGCGGAGAAGACAGACCTATAGTTTTACTATCGAGAGAAAGTAATTCCGGAACTCATATGTTTTTTAAAGAAACCGTTATAAGATTAAATGATATTAACAGTAAAGACGAATTTTCTCCTAAAGCATTACTTATGCCTTCTTCTCAAGCAATAGTTGATGAAATTTATCAAAACCCAAATGCTATAGGGTATGCGGGAATAGGTTTTATGAACGATCAAACAAAGGCCCTTTCCGTATCGGCACAAAATTCAATAGAATATTTTTACCCGACAATAGAAAATGTTATGTATGGAAGATATCCTATTTCAAGACCGTTATATTTATATACTAACGGAGAACCGAAAGGAATAGTAAAAGATTTTATAGATTACGCATTATCCGAAGAAGGACAGAAAGTTGTGGTTGAAACAGCTTTCGTACCTATAAAGACAGAAGGATAGAAGATTGGAAGATTAGAATAATTGTAACAAAAATAATAAAACAACAACAGTAAAAATGAACAGTAAAATAACTGATTACATTATAGAAAAAATAATTTTTTTGTGCGGTATCATTGCAATAGTTTTTGTTGTATTGATATTCGGTTTTCTTTTAAAAGAAGGTTTTGCTTTTTTTAAAGAATACGGAGTATTTAATTTTATATTCGGTAAATATTGGTACCCGACATCAAATCCTGCCTCTTACGGAGTATTCTCTTTAATAATAGGATCTTTGCTTGTTACTTTAGGTGCTGCAATAATTGCGGTTCCTTTCGGTATTATGACGGCATTATTTATTGCGGAACTTGCTCCGAAAGGTATCAGAGACGTTTTAAAATCTATAGTTGAGCTTATGGCAGCAATTCCGAGTGTTGTGCTTGGTTTTGTAGGAATGGTAACACTTGTTCCTTTAGTTCGTTCGGTTTTGGATATACCTACCGGTTTAACTGCTTTTTCAGGCTCTATAGTGTTGGGCTTTATGGCTATGCCTACGATAGTTTCAATATCGGAAGATGCAATAAGATCTGTTCCATGGCAGTATAAGGAAGGTGCTTATGCTTTGGGTGCAACAAAATGGCAAACGATAAGAAGAGTTGTTTTAAAAGCCGCCATGCCGGGAATAATAGCAGCCGTAATGCTTGGAATCGGCAGAGTTATAGGAGAAACTATGGCAGTTCTTATGGTAACGGGAAATGCCGCGGCGATTCCGTCTTCAATATTTGATCCTGTCAGAACATTAACGGCAACCATTGCAGCCGAAATGGGAGAAACAGTAAGAGGCGGACTTCATTACAGAGCATTGTTCGGTATAGGTTTAGTATTATTTACAATAACATTTATAATAAATTTTGTAGCGGATTTATTTTTGAATAAAAAGAGATGAACTTTAAATTAAGTCCTAAATTATCACAAAAAATAGCTTATACATTGCTGGTTATATCAACTATCATTGTAATAGTTCCCGTTCTTACCGTTATTATTATTATTATTAAGAACGGTTGGTCTGCACTGTCTTGGGAATTTTTAACAACTATGCCTAAAGACGGTATGAGAGCCGGAGGAATCCTTCCCGCAATATTGGGAACACTTGCAATAGTATCTTGTGCAATATGTGTTACTTTGCCTGTAGGTGTTTGTGCCGCAATATATCTTAACGAATATGCAAAAGATAATCTTTTAACAAGAATAATAAAACTTGCAATAGTTAATTTAGCCGGAGTTCCGTCGGTAGTTTACGGTTTATTCGGACTTGGAATATTTGTTATGTTACTCGGTTTCGGAGTATCTATCCTTGCCGGAGCATTAACTTTATCTATAATGGAATTACCTGTAATAATAACAACCGCTCGGGGAGCTTTAAGCAGTGTTCCTTATTCTTTCAGAGAAGCAAGTTGGTCTCTCGGTGTAAGCAAATGGCAAACAATAAGAAGAGTTGTTTTGCCGAATGCTCTGCCCGGAATTATGACAGGAGCAATTTTAAGTATATCAAGAATATCCGGAGAAACGGCTCCGATATTGTTTACGGCTGCCGCATTTTATGTTCCGCATTTACCGAAATCGATGTTCGATCAGGTTATGGCTTTGCCGTATCACTTGTATATTATATCGACGCAAATACCTAATATGCCTAAAAATATAATTTTCGGAACGGCATTGGTATTATTATTGATGGTATTATCAATGAGTTTGATAGCAATAGTTGCAAGACTTTATTTTAGGAAAATCAGAAAATGGTAGATAAAATAAAAGTTGAAAATCTTAATTGTTTTTACAGCGGAAAACAGGTATTGAAAAATCTTAACTTAACCGTTAAGAAAAATGAAATACTTTCCATTATAGGACCGTCTAACAGCGGAAAAACTTCTTTTTTAAGAACATTAAACAGAATGAACGATATGAATGTATCGTTTTCAAGAAAAGGAGATGTTTTTCTTGACGATGATAATATTTTCGAAATGAATCCGGAAAAATTAAGAACAAGAATCGGCATGCTTTTTGCAATGCCTATACCGTTACCGATGTCAATCTACGATAATATCGCCTATGCTCCAAAAGTTTTAGGTTTAAAGAACAAAAAGAATATGGACGAAGTTGTAGAACAATCTTTAAGAGATGCATCGTTATGGGATGAAGTAAAAGACAGATTGGATTCTTCGGCCATAAAAATGTCCGGGGGACAACAGCAAAGATTATGTATCGCAAGAATTTTAGCAATAGAACCCGAAGTAATTCTGTTCGATGAGCCGTGTTCCGGGCTTGATCCCATATCTACGGCAAAAGTAGAAGAAGCAATGTTAAAATTAAAAGAAAAATATACGATAGTTTTAGTTACAAATAACGTTAAACAGGCATCGAGAGTGGGAACAAGAACCGCTTTCTTTTTAATGGGTGAATTGATAGAAATAGATAAAACTCAAAATATTTTCTTGACTCCGAAAAATAAATTGACGGAAGATTATATTACGGGAAGATTCGGATAGGGGATTGTTCTTTTAAAATTTCTCATTTTCAAGCAAAAAAGCCATTCGCTTGAAATTTTTAAAGCCGTGCTCCAACTTGATTTTTCCTAACGAACTAATGTAACGGAAAAATCTTCAATCATGTTCGCACTAAAAAGCTTTTTAAATTTATAGCTTTTTACTTTAAAAATTTCTGCACTCATAGGCGGCTTTAATCATGCTTTTCAAATGAAAATTTTAAAAGAAGTTAGAAGTTGGTAGGGTTAAAAGGAAAAGGAATGGTAAAGAAAAAAGGCGAAGTAAAAATTCAAATTAAAGATTTAAATTTATATTATTCTGATTTTCACGCATTGAAAAATATAAATATGGATATCAGAGCAAACAGGATAACCGCTTTAATAGGTCCTTCCGGTTGCGGTAAATCCACTTTACTCAGAACACTAAACAGAATAAACGATACGATTGACGGTGTAAGAATTACCGGAGAAATTCTTATTAACGGTAAAAATATTTACGGTGAAGATATGCAGGTTGACAGAGTAAGAAAAGAAGTCGGTATGGTTTTCCAAAGACCGAATCCTTTTCCTTTATCAATTTATAATAACATTGCTTTCGGTCTTGAAATAAACAGAATGGTAAAAAGTTCAAAAGAAACGGCAAAAATCGTTCAGGAAAGCCTGGAAGATGTTTTGTTATGGGATGACTTAAAAAACAATTTAAAAATGTCTGCATTAAATTTATCTCTCGAACAACAACAAAGACTTTGCGTTGCAAGAGTTATAGCAATAAAGCCTCAAATAATTTTATTGGATGAACCATGTTCGGCATTAGATCCGAAATCGACAACAAACTTGGAAGAATTAATGCAGGAAATGAAACAAAAATATACACTTGTTATAGTAACACATAATATGCAACAGGCAGCAAGATTATCGGATGATACAGCATATATGTTTATGGGAAATTTGATAGAATTTGACGAAACATCTACAATATTTACTAATCCGTCGAAAAAAGAAACGGATGATTATGTTTCGGGAAGATTTGGATAGAGTTTGTTCTTTTAAAATTTTACATTTTCAAGCAAAAAAGCCATTCGCTTGAAATTTTTAAAAGAAGTAGTTAGTAGTGTTGTTAGTTATAAATTAAAGTTAGGGGAGGTATATATGAGACACTTTGATTTGGAAATGAACGATTTAAAGAAAAGACTTGTTGATATGGCTGAAATAGTTCAGCAAATGATAAAATTTTCGGTAGACATGATAGTTAAAAGAGATTTAGCCATGTCTAAAGAAGTTTTTAACAGAGAAAGAGAAGCCAACCTTACGGAGATAGTTGTTGACGATACATGTTTAAAACTTATTGCATTAAATCAGCCGGTAGGAACAGATTTAAGATTTATAACATCCGCAATGAGAATAAACAGCGATTTGGAAAGAATGGGAGATGAAGCTGTAAATATTTGCGAGATAGGGGAAGAACTTTTAAAATATCCCGATTTAAAACCGTTAATCGATATTCCTAAAATGGCTACAGCCGTAAATGATATGGTTAGAGACAGTATTCAGGCTTTTAATTTGAACGATCCCGATCTTGCAGACAAAGTATTATCAAAAGACGATGAAGTTGATGAATTAAAAAGGATAATTATAAAAGATTTGTTGGCTTTTATGACAAACACTTCCGACCAAACAACACTTATAAGAGCAATAGATTTAATGTTTATAGCAAAAAGTCTTGAAAGGTTGGGAGACCATGCAACAAATATCGCCGAAGATGTAATATTTATGGTTCACGGCAAAGATATAAGACATTTGAAGAGCATTTAGAACGACAATGTACAATTTATAGTTTATAATTTCGGAGTGCCTACGGCAAAAATGTTTTATAGATTCTAAATCAAGTTCAGAATG
>OCVV012844458.1_pt1 | contig 10531 bp, 9 predicted proteins | sample 1539721 | NCBI WGS metagenome assembly OCVV01 (sample SAMN02144230, study PRJEB22623) | gut metagenome | biome: sheep rumen | host: Ovis aries | place: New Zealand
TACCAGTGAGAGGTCGCGGTCAAAGAGCCAGCAGACCAGTCCGAGGGCAAACATATTACGGCACTTCAAAATGGCTTTGTTATCCATTCCCGTATCAGCGAGACAGTCCTTCACCATTGTGGTCAAGGGGCATTGGATGACACGGTCGGGGTCGATGCCCAACTCGCCCAGGTAGTCATCGCTTTTGAACTCAGCTTTCTTCAAGTCATTAGGACCGAAGGAGTCGGTATCGATGATGATGGTAGCCTGTGGCTTAGAATACTTCAACTGTGTCTTCAGGGCAGCAGCGTTCATTGCTACCAACACGTCACACTTGTCACCTGGCGTATACACTTTACCTGCACCGATATGTACCTGGAAGCCACTCACACCAGTCAGTGAACCTTGCGGGGCGCGGATGTCAGCAGGATAGTCGGGAAACGTAGAAATACCATTACCAACGGTAGCACTTACCGTGGAAAAAATGTTACCAGCAAGTTGCATACCGTCTCCAGAGTCACCTGAAAAACGAACAACCACCTGGTCAAGTTCTTTTACTTCTAATTCAGCCATAATTATATATCAATGTATTCTCTTCCGATTAAAAACCGTGCAAAGTTCGCAAATATTCATTGAATAGCCAAACATTTTGCAATAAAAATGCAGTTCCTGCCTGTTTTTAAGGGAGGAACTGCATGATTATACAAAAAATCTTATTTCAACAAACCTTGTATGAATGACCATTCACTCTCATACGACTTCACCTTGATGAGAGCCTGATGTGTAACAATATACTCAGAAAGCCCCTCGCGGTTAGCTCCCTCATGCCAATCGTAGGTATAGCCAAGTTGAGTCCAAGGTAGTGGGCTGTCATCCTCGTATGCCGAAGCAAAGCTATAGCGATACCACTCTCGGAAATTTGTCTCACCCACCGTATAAGTTGTATCCGCATAGGCAGGAAATTCAAGTCCTGCTGATGTTGTAGTGATATCAGGGTCATGGGCAGGACGGAACATATAGGTGGGGTCGGCATAAAACTGCACCATGATGTTATAGTCACAATCGGGACTCAGTCCATACATCTGTATCATTCGCATGTGGGCAGCCACACTGTCAAGCCCTTCGTAGGCATCCTTTTTGCGTAACCAGTCAACAGGCAGTGTAGCCCAGGTACCCAGTTCTCGGTCGATACGATAAACACCTTCTTTCCCGAAAAAACGCTGTAATCGACTGGAATCCACCAGTGTCACCAACAGCACCATGTCCTTACCATCAATGGTAGCCCATTCCTCTCCTGGCGTACCTTTTTTCACGGGCATCAGGTTTTTAGAAATCTTCGATGCATCAAGAACCTTAGCATCTTGAATGGCAGCATCCAGTTGAGCCAGCAGTAAAGAGTCGTTCTCATACCATGGAGTAGTCTCTCCTGCTATATTTGTCTGTGCTTGTTTATTACCACATGCACAGAATGCCAATAACACGACAAAGAGTCCTATCAAATTTCTCATCTTATCTTTTTGTTTAAAGTTCTTCTTTCTGTTCTTTTTTACTCATAGTAAAGGTTTTCTCACCATCAGTGATCAACCATCCGTGATAGTTGGTCTTGCGTAGGTTAGTCCACATCTGACTGATCAACATCGCCCATAACATCGGCAGGATGGAGTCCTGGTTCTACAGCCTCCTCGCTCTTGATGAGTTCCATGTTGGTCTGCTCGATGATGTTGAGCTTGATGGCAGCATTGCTCGTTCCTGGCTTATACCACCATTTTTTGCTGAAATAATCTCGCAAGTCTTCCGTTTGGAAGGTATAGCCATGCCGAGCCAAAATCTCGTTGCGCATCAGTCGCAACTGCTCTCTCGGAATATTCATCAGATAAGGGGTGTTCAGCAGGGTGTTATTGATAACATCCTCCCAATTAGTATTGATGAGATTAGCCTGCTGAGCGTCACAATGGTTCTCATTGTCGGGTGTCAGCAACATCGTCCACATAGCATCACCATTGGGCTTACGAACAGCCAGAAAATACATGCCGTCCTTGCGGACATACTGTACACGCCATCCGAACTCGGCAAAACGGATAGGGCAATCCTCAGCCTGCCTACTGGGTATGATCTTATACTCGCCATTTTTACCCGTCACCTTCTCAAGGGTCAACTCATTGTCTTGGGCTGTAGTCATATATACGATGGTACCCATTCTCACCTCCTGGACGGTATATAGACTTCGTCCGTCCCAAAACTTATCTCCCTTCTTAATAGTCTGTGCCTGTAGGCTGAGTGTAGCCATCAAAGCCATGAACAGAAATAGTACTTTTTTCATATATCGTATAGTTTTTTAAAGTTTAGGCAAAATAATAGAAACGAATCACATAGAATCCCTTATGGTACTCCTCGTCGTATTCCAATTTCTCCATCGAAGTCAGGATCCTATAGTCACTAAAAGAGTTGACCTTGACGGTGCCGTTAGGCAATTTCTCTTCATTGACATGGTATGTACCATCCATCTCGACGAGTCCGTATGCCAAAGCTTTCTCCATAAAGCGTTCGGCATCGGCTTTGTTCTTAAAGCACATGGCTGCCTGTCGGGAGGTGTCTGCCTGATAGTAGAAATAGCAGGCATGGGGTGAGGTCGTTTTCAGTTCGTAACCGAAATCCAGTTTCTTTCCTTTTTCGACGCCCCATCCAAAGACGTCTGCAGACATATCGGCATCACCATCACCAGGGTCGTAAGCATGATAGATAAGGGAGAGTCCGCATTTTTTTGCATTTTCATCAGTCTGGCTTTTCAGCAGTTCCACGAAATCACCGAAAATCAGCTGGTCGAAGAACTGGTTGAAGGCCTGGTCGTCCTCGTTGGGTGCTTCCACTACAGTGATGCTGTCTTGGTTTGCAAGGGTAGAATCAGCACCTGCCGTGCTGCTCTCTGCCTGTGTAGATTTGTTGCTGCATGCAACTACTATCATCGAAATGGTTAAGAATAAATAGGTTTTCTTCATATCTTGCATCGGTTTTGGTTTGTTGGCAAAGATATAACAAATGTTCGAATTCTCCAAATATTATCTTGAATTTTCTACATATTTTATTAATTCGATGTTCAGTTGCCTCCGTCAACCTGTGCCTGCGCACCCAGTGTGGCACACAGACACAACAAGATAGTTGTTATGACGGATTAATGCATAGTTTATTTTACTACAATCGATTTAATAAACGGTTCTACAGCGGCTTCATACTTATTGGAGGCTTCTGGTTTGTAAGCGAAGTTGCCGAAGACTGTATTACCACTTGTGCCAAGAACATAGAAGAACTCGACAATCATACCCCGTTGGTCGTCTTTGCAGCGAATAGTCACAGATTTGTCATCCACTTTGGGCTCTTGAAGGACTTCAAAATATCTTTTTTTCTCGGCAATCTTCTTTTCAGCAAACTGTTTGAAAGTCTCTGCAGTAGGCTTGTCGTCTGTTATGAGGTTGACCGAGATATTTGCATCTCTATCTGGAGCATTACTTAAGAAAATCGTATCGTTAATTTTACCTTGCTTGAGAGCTTCAGGACAATCAAATGTGTAACATGCACTTTCATAATGCACAAAATCGGAAGGAATTTGTCCCTCAGCTACTTCGGTAGAGTCTGCCCCCTCACCATTTGCCGCACTTTTGTTTCCACATGATGCTACCAGCAACCCTGCTGCTACAATAGCGATACTGAATAATACTTTTTTCATAACACTTTGTTTTTAAAAATGGTTAATACTTTATTTATTATTAATAAGTTTTTTCATCTTCTCTTCAATAAGTTTCTCGATTTTCGGTTCCATCTGCTTCAACTTCCTATCCACCATGCGCTCCACCACGCCTTCCTGCTCCATCAGGTAGTCGAGATAGTCGAAGGAGAACTTCGTCGATTCTTGTTGCCGTACCGTCTTGCTCATGCATACAATTAAGATTTTCAAGTTTCTGTTGCAAAATTACGACAAATAGCACCAAGTTATTTGTTTAAATCTTCCAATGTGTTGTTATTTTCTTCCAAAGTGCAGAATAAACCTTCGGAAGAGGCAAAAAAGGGGGTCTCGAGCCAAAACGGGTATTGGCTCGAGCCAATTCACAATTTGGCTCGAGCTAAATCATCCATTCCTAAATTGCGAAGGTGAAATACCGTAAACTCGCTTGAAGGTATGGGTGAACGAACTGGCTTCCTCGAAACCACATTGCATGGCGATGTCGAGGATAGTGAGTTCTGAATTGTTCTTCAGCAACTTGCCCGCTTTCTCCATTTGGATAGCAGAGACGAAGGCTTTTGGTGTCTCACCAGCGGCTGTCTGTAAACGGCGACGGAATGTCTGCGTACTCATATTCAGTTCCGAGGCGATATATTCCACATTTGTCTTCCCAACTGCCATTCCCTCGTTGACAACCTCCACGACACGCATCAGGAACTTACGGTCCTCGTCAGCCATCTGGGTGGTCGTTTCCTCCTGTTGTTCCGCTTGGTCTGCCACCAACTTATCCTCTACTATCTCTCTCTTCAGTACCTCTATCTCGCTCATCAGAGCTTCTATATGCTCTTTCTCCTTCTGATGAAGTCGGCGCACATACCACCAGCCGCCAACCACAAGTAACAGGATGAAAGCAATGCCAACGAGGATGGTAGTGCGATGCGACTGGCGCACCTCTTCATTTTCCTGCTGCAACTGATTGTTGCCAAACTCAGCATTATATCGAGACAGGGCTTCTGCCGAACTTTGGCTGTAGAGCGAGTCTTTGAGCAAATCGAAATAATCCAGTTCCATCTTCGCTGAATCGGGATTTAGCTTCCAATAACTCTCGTAGAGTCCACGATGCGAATGTATCTCGTTATAGAGGTCGCCCATCTTCGAAAAAAGATTGGCTGCCTCCCTGTAGTAAGGTATTGCTTCCTTCTTTCGCTCCTGGCAGAGCAGTGCCATGCCCAAGCGGTTCAATGCAATAGCATACGAATGGTAGTCACCTATCTCCTTGAACTGTGGTATTATCTGGCGATAGATGTCCTCAGCCTCCTTATAGCGATGCAGACCGAGCAGGGCAGAACCTTTCTGCGACATACGGATGGCGAGTTTAGGTTGGCGGCCTAACTGCTCTTCTATCTTCATGGCCTGTTCCGCATAGGTGAGTGCTTTCTGATCGTTGCCCAGTGTATGGTATATTTCTGATGCCATACCCAATATGATGGCTTTGCGCCCAGGATTGTCCGCTTGATTGGCATGATCAATGGCCTGAAGGATAATCTTTTCTGCCTCCTTTGCCTGATATCCAGCCATATAGATGCCTGCCAAGGTGTTAAGACTCGATGAGATGTCGTCGTGATTACCACTGCGCATCACGACTTCCACACTCTGACGTGCATAGTCTGCAGCCTTCTTGAAGTCGCTTAGTCGGATGTAAATGCAGGCCAAGGTGTTCTGGCAATCGGCTAGTTCGGGGTTTTGCGGATGATATTTCTGCACCGCCTTCAGTGCATAATGTTCTGCTTCTTGATATTGCTGCTGATCGTAGAGCCATTCGGCTGCCCAGTACCAGACTTGCTGCTGCAATGAATCTTTAGGAGTGTTGGTATCAAACTGGATGGGACTGTCGGTAAACTGCTCTTGGTGTAACTGTTGGAAAAACTGATTGGCTGATGCTACGTCCTGTTTCTGGTCAAACTGGCTCAACAAGGAAGTGACGGCTGCAAGTAAAAGATAATGGAAGGTCATATTTGGAAAGTTTTAGGTTAAAAATCAAAGGATAGTTGGCCATCACCTAACAGATTGAAAGTTTTGCGATGGTAAGGGGTAATGCCGTATTGACGAATAGCCTCTCGATGTTTCTTGGTGGGATAGCCCTTGTTTGAGAGCCAGTCGTAGGACGGATATTCCACGGCAAGCCGGTCCATATAGTCATCACGGTAGGTCTTGGCAAGGATGGAGGCAGCAGCGATAGACAGATATTTGCCGTCGCCTTTGACAATGGTGGTATAGGGGAGTTGCTGGTAGGGTTTAAAGCGGTTGCCGTCAACAATAATGGTTTCTGGTCGCACCTGAAGTTGATCGAGGGCGCGGTGCATAGCCAAGATGGAGGCGTTGAGGATGTTTATCTTGTCAATCTCTTCGGGGGTGACAATGCCCACTGCCCATGCTAAGGCATCGCGTTCGATGATTTCGCGCAACTGATGGCGGCGCTTGTCAGTAAGCTGCTTGGAGTCGTTGAGCTCCGCATTCTGATAGTCTTCCGGAAAAATAACAGCAGCGGCATATACGCTGCCTGCCAAGCAGCCTCGGCCAGCCTCGTCGCAGCCTGCCTCTATTTTCCCTTTGTAATAATGGCTTGCCAGCATAGGTTTAGAACATCTGTGATACACGCCGGATGCCTGCTACGAGGGCATCTACTTCTTCTTTCGTATTATAGAGGGCAAAGGAGGCCCGGACGGTGCCCTGAATGCCCAAGCGGTGCATCAACGGCTGGGCACAATGATGACCTGTGCGCACGGCTATGCCCAAACGGTCAAGAAGGGTACCCATATCCAAATGATGAATATCGCCGACATTAAAACTGACTACGGCATCTTTGAAACCTGCATTCTGAGGCCCGTATATCTGCATGCCGGGAATGGTCTGCAGCTGCTCCATGCAATAGCGCGTAAGAGCCTGCTCGTGGGCTTCGATTCCGTCGAAGCCAAGCGAACAGAGATAATCGATGGCGGTAGCCAACCCATGGGTAGCGACATAGTCGGGGGTGCCTGCCTCAAACTTAAAGGGCAAACGCTCGAAGGTGGTTTTCTCCCATGTCACCTTATCAATCATCTCGCCTCCACCCTGATAGGGGGGCAGTTTCTCCAACCATTCCTCCTTGCCATAAAGCACACCGACTCCCGTCGGTCCATACATCTTATGACCACTGAAGGCAAAGAAATCGCAATCCATCGCCTGCACATCAATCTTCATGTGGGGAGCGCTTTGGGCTCCATCCACCATGACGGGAATGCCGCGCTCGTGAGCCATCTTGACAATGGTTTCAACAGGATTAACCGTTCCCAGCACATTGCTGACATGGGCAATACTCAGGAGCTTGGTCTTGCTTGTCAAGTATGCTGCTATTTCATCGCTACCACCCAGCCGCCCATCATCAGTGATAGGCAGATGGCGCACGACGATACCCCGCTTCTGGGCTTGCAACTGCCAGGGCACGATATTTGAATGGTGTTCCATCTCTGTAACCAGCACTTCATCGCCTGCCTTCATCTGACTTTCGCAGAAAGAACTGGCCACGAGATTGATAGCCTCCGTGGTGCCTCGCGTGAAAACGATTTCTTCCGTCTTGCGGGCATTGATGAACTGGCGCACTTTCTCACGGGCTGCCTCATGCAGGTCGGTAGCCTGCTGTGACAGGTAATGCACGCCACGATGCACATTGGCATTCACATTGAGATACTCCTCGCGCATGGCATCCAGAACACAAAGCGGTTTCTGGGTAGTTGCCGCATTATCGAGATAGACCAAGGGCTTTCCATATACCTCACGAGAGAGAATAGGGAAATCCTTGCGTACCTTATCTATATTAAGTAAACTCATACTTATTGCTTGTCGAATTTTAGTTCCATCATCGTCAGGTCGTCGTTGGGCAAAGCGCCATTGCGATGCTTTTCGACGGCTTCCTTCATGTACTCAATCAACTGGCGGGCACTGTCGAACTTCATGGTGTGCAGAATGTTCAGCAGATGGTCGTCGCCAAACTGTTCCTGCTCTTTGTTCTCTGCCTCGTTGAGTCCGTCGCTATAGAGGAACAGCGATTTGCCGATGATGTTGTCAACATGTTCACCTACAAACTCAAGACCTGGCCACAAACCAATGGGGGCATTGGTCTCTATCTCCATGAACTGGTCGCCCAATACGGGAGGATTATGCCCTGCGTTACAGAAGTCCATAGCGCCTGTTTCCAAATTAATCAGGGCGAGGAACATCGTCACAAACATACCGTTCTCATTACCCTCGCAAAGCTCGTCGTTCAAACGGGTCGCTATGTCGGCAGGCATCATCTGCTGTTTCGCCATGGCACGGAACAGGCGAGCCGCCTGAGCCATAAAGAGCGAGGCAGGAACACCCTTTCCCGAAACGTCGCCCAGACATACATAGATGTGCTTATCATCCAGCAGATAGTCGTAAAGGTCGCCACCCACCTCTTTGGCTGGCATCATGTAGGCATAGATGTCCAAGCCATTGTATTGGGGGAATACACTGGGGACGATAGACTGCTGGATATTACGGGCAATACGCAACTCACTTTCTATGCGCTCTTTGGCTGCCGTAGTCTCTTCCAACTGGTCGTATGCCACCTTCAGTTTCTGGTGGGCCTCCTCCAACTTGGTATGGGCAGCACGGATGCGCTGGGTGGCACGCCGACGATGCAACGTATAGATGGTGAAGAAGATGATAACCAAAGCCAGTGCTACACCTGTACTGATGAGTCGTTGATGACTGAGGTCTGCCTGCTGGCGGGCTATCTCTGCCTCCTTGCCTTGTGTGTCGTATATGGTAGCCAATTCTGCCGTAGCACTGTTCTTCTGTTCGACAATGGCAGTATCCAGCAATTCGAAGATGTGTTCGGCTATGACACGGGCAGAGTCTTTCCGTCCTGCTTTGTCATTGGCAAAGAACTTAGGCAGCATGTAGAGTTGGATGTTGTCAAGCGAAGCCTCCATACCCCAATCGTGCATGGTCTTGTCAAGCACCTGATAGTTGTCGGCTGCCTCAGCGTAGCGTTTGGCAGCTACCAGATACTCGTTGGCATTGATACGACCTGGCCCTGTTTTCGAATAATTAGTCTTCAGAAAACGGAGGTAAGCCTCACGCGCCTCTTTGGGCTTGTCGAGTCCTTGCTGAGCCACAGCACGCATAATCTCAATGCGCCCCTGATACTCATCGAAGTATTCGGTTCGGGCATCGGGACGTTCGCGATATTTGTCGAGCAACATCTCCGTACGGTCAATCCAATAGATCGACTCTGCATAGCGACGCATATTGATATAGGCCATACTGGTATATACGGTACCGATGACTGCCTCCTGGAAGCCACGACTGGTCGAGTCGGTCTGCCAGCGATTGGCATAGTGACCACGGGCTGTCAGGAAGCTCTTGTTGGCTTCCCCGTCACGGCCCAGATTCAGCTGGCAACAACCAATATTGTTGAGCAGAATGGCATAGTCAATATCGGAACCTACGTGCTTCTCGTCCATCTTGGCAACGGCAGGAATCGCTACACGCAATGATCCCTCGTAGTCGCCTTTGACCAACAGCAGTTCTGACAGACGGCGAGCCACCTTGATATAACTGATCAAATCTTGATCGGACTTAATATCACCCTCTAAGGCCTTGCGATAGTAAATCTCAGCCAGGCGATATTGTCCTTGCCGATAATAGGACACGCCACGCCAGCGGTTAGCATCGAGCGACGAAATGTCCTTTGAAAGTTCAAAACTGTCCGACAAAGCCCGCATCAGCTCATAATCCTTGCTGGCTCCAGCGTTGAAAATCACGCTGTCGGCACGAGCCATCTTGGGCTCGCTGGATGGTCTTACCTTGTCGCATGCACTAAACACGACGGATAACAATACTGCCAAAAGGACAATACGGAGATGACTCTTGTTATTCATTACCTGCAGAGTTTACATCCTTCACATTTGTTCAATTCACCACGGAAGCGCTTTTCTACCAAATAGTGCAATCGGTCGCGAAGGGGTTCCAGTTCCATGTGACCAATGACTTCGTTAATAAAAGCAGACTGTAATAGCAGTTGGGCTTCCTTGCGAGAGATTCCTCGTTGCTGCATGTAGAACAAGGCAGCATCGTTGAGTTGTCCTACCGTGGAGCCATGGGCACACTTCACGTCGTCGGCATAGATTTCCAACATCGGTTGGGTGTACATGCGGGCATTCTTAGTAGCACAGAGGTTTTGGTTGGTCATCTGCGAAATAGTCTTTTGGGCATCTTTTGCCACATAGACCTTACCAGCAAAGGCCCCCGTTGCCTCATCGTTCAACACATATTTATATAGTTCCTGACTGGTGCAGTGAGGAACATGGTGAGTAATCAGCGTATTGTTATCTACATGCTGCTGCTTGTCGGCTATCACACAGCCATTGCATGAGCATTCGGCTCCCTCGCCTCTCAGATTGAGATCCAGCTTATTGCGGGTCAGGCCATTATGAAGCGTAATAACGTTATGGTTCACACGGCTATTTGCCTCTTGGTCTATATACACATTGCTCACACGCACGTTCTTAGCATGTGTCTCTTCCAGACAATACAAATCGAGTTTGGCATTCTGACCCACATAGGCTTCAATGACCTGAGTGGTTAGGAAATGGCGGTCGTCCATGGCGTGGTCGCAGAACAGGAATTTGGCTTCTGCGCCTTCTTCAAGAATAATCAAGACACGGCGGTTTACCATCAGATCAACATCCGAACGGAGGATGTTAATCACCTGAATGGCTTTATCCAGCACCACACCTCGGGGGACATAGACATAAAGTCCATCCTGTGCCA
>OCVV011299673.1_pt1 | contig 10530 bp, 12 predicted proteins | sample 1539721 | NCBI WGS metagenome assembly OCVV01 (sample SAMN02144230, study PRJEB22623) | gut metagenome | biome: sheep rumen | host: Ovis aries | place: New Zealand
AATTTGGTGAGAGGTTGATTTTTTATTAGCTTCACTCTGTTGAGAAATGTTCTACAACTGTATCCGGATCATCTAATAATTCATTTAGGTGATTGATAATGCTTGTGCCTAATACAAGGTTTAAACTTTCTACCTGATCTTTGAGATAACCGATTTTGGAAATCTTGCCCAGACTCTTGTAACAGTCTCCCAGCAAAATATAGTTTTGACTTACATCAGTTTTGATGCCCACACCAAATTCTAATACTGCGATTGCTTCTTCTATCATATCAGCATTTATTAGAGCAGTAGCATAATCCTTGAGCAGGACTGTAAGCTTGTCGTAGTCATCTCCATATGATGCTACAGTATCTAAGTTGCCAACGCCGTAAGTCTCTTTTAATTCTGTATTGGTTTTGCCTGTGAGATTTAACATGCGATGTGTAGATAACTCACGAAGTTTATTTTCCATTTCCAGAATAGCAGGCTCATGGCTGAAACCAAGTGGAAATTTATCCAAAGGAATGGTAATATATGTAAGGTTATCTAAATCGATTTGAGGAGTAATATTAGCTTGTGCTTCTCTCTCCCAGAAATCGTCTTGCATTTTCTGGACTTTGGCATCAGTTGATTTATAGCGAATGGCCAAAAAGATAACAAAAGCTAAAAATAATGCTAAAAATGGAAATGCCATGATGGCTCCTTTCGTTTTATGTATATATAAATTCAACCTATAGGAGGTCTAATATGTCAAATTATAGAGGTTCTAAAAAAAGACAGAGATTATCAGCAATAATCATAGTTATTGTCATTGCTTGTATGGTGGCAACAACACTGATTGGTGCTTTCATATAAATATACTAAAATGGCAAGTTCACTGTCAATTATATTCGTCTGTTTGCACCTTGAAAAAAACGAGTTTTTTGAAGTAAAATGACAAATGTAGTGTTAAAGTGAAAGTTGTTAGAAAAATATATTTTCTTATATGATCAGCATGAGAATAATGCTGGAATGGAGTGACATGAAAACGAGATATTTATCAAAAATATTATGTGGATTGGCAGTGGCAGCAGTAACATTCACATCTGCTACATCTGGTGCAGTATATGCAGAGGAAAATGATGTTATTGCAAATGATAGTGATATCAAAGTTACTAACAATGCATCGGATGATGAAGCTAATGTAGAAGAAACAGAGGATGCTGGTGAAACAGAATCCGGAGTTGGCACAAAGCCGGCAGAGTTTGTAGACAACATGGAAGGAACTATTCCTTCTGGAATATATATTGGTGAGAATGATGCATCTGGTATGAATGCTGCAGATGCCCAGAAAATCGTAGATGATTATTTATCAAAATATGATGATGTGGCATTTACACTGACAGTTGGTGAGAATTCAATCCAAGCAGATTCTAAGGATTTGGGATTGTGCGCTAGAAACTCAGATGTAGTTGCCAGAGCATTGAACTATGGCAAAGAAGGTAATCCTATTGAGGAATACAAAGCCAGCACTGATTTAGAGAATAATGAGAAAAAGGTATTTGCCCTTTCTCTTACAGCTGATATTGGAACAGCAGCAAGTTACTTGGAGAAGAACAAGGCTGAGTTGGTACAGGAAGCTGTAGACAACACAGTGAAGCGTGTGGACGGTAAGTTCGAGTTCGTAGAAGGAACTCCAGGCGTTGCTCTTATGAGTGGTAAGTCTGCTATGAAGATTGCTGAATTTGTAGAAGGCAATTGGGATGGCAAGGATGCTTCTCTTGAGATGCTCACTGCAGAGGATAAGCCACAGGGCTCTCGCGAAGAACTTGCACAGATTCAGGATCAGTTATCTGGATTCAGCACAAACTTCGGTACAGTAGACAATGGCCGTACAAGAAATGTTAAGGTTGGTGCAAGCAAGCTTGATGGATTGGTTGTATATCCTGGACAGGTTGTTTCTGTTGCAGATACAATCGGACCTACAACAGAGGAAAATGGATACTTCCTCGCTGGCTCATATGAGAATGGAACAACAGTAGAGACTTATGGTGGTGGAATCTGTCAGGTGTCATCTACTCTGTACAATGCAGTTATCAGAGCGGAATTAGAAGTTGTTACACGTTCAGCTCATTCCATGATAGTAAATTATGTGGAGCCTTCAATGGATGCAGCTATTGCTGATGGAGTGAAGGATTTCCAGTTCAGAAATAATGGTGAGTATCCTATTTATATAGAAGGCTATACCTCAGGTGGTAATCTCTTCTTTAATATTTATGGAAAAGAGACAAGACCTGCCAATAGAAAGATTGAGTTTGTAAGCGAGGTTACATCTCAGGAGGACCCTGAGAAGGAATTTGTTCCAGCTCCTGATCAACCAATTGGATATATTGAGACTACTACCAAGCCACATATTGGTTATACAGCCAGACTCTGGAAGATTGAATATGTGGATGGTGTTGAAGTAAGCAGAACAGTATTCAACAATAGTAAATATAAACCATCTGCAGAGATTATCTCAGTTGGTGTTATGACAGGAAATGCTGATGCTCAAAATGCAGTTCTTGCAGCAATTGAGTCCAAGGATGAGATGGCTATTTTAACTGCGGTTGCCAATAACAGTGATGAGGCAATTGCAGCAGCACAACAGGCGGCACAGGAAGCACAGGATGCACAGCAAGCGCAGCAGGCGGCACAACAGGCAGCACAGGCTGCACAGAATTCCCAATCTGCAGATCCAAATGCAGCAGCAGGTTCACAGCCGGCAGATACAGCTGCTCCTGTTACACAATAATGCAGTGGACCCTGACATTTTCATATGTTCTGGGAGTTTACAAATGAATGACTAATGGTCTGATAATGAAATAGAGGCTACCCGTGTATTCGGGTGGCCTTGTAGTGTATTTATTATAGAATGGAAGCAAGCTATGAAAATTGGAAAGATACCAGAGAATATTTTAAAACGCTCAGTTATGAAACAGCTACATTACAAGCGAGATGAAGTGCTTATGGGACCTAGCGTAGGCGAGGATTGTACAGCTGTGAAACTTGCGGAAGATGAGATACTGGTTATGTCTACTGATCCTATAACCGGTACGGCAAATGATATTGGAAATCTGGCTATACAGATTACGGCAAATGATTTGGCTAGCTCAGGAGCAGAACCTTTTGGAGTGATGCTGACCATATTGTTGCCAGATGGTACTCGCGAGATTAAGCTGAAAAATATAATGGAACAGATGGAAGTGGCTTGTGCTGCAGCTCATATTCAGATTATGGGTGGACATACTGAGGTGACTTCAGCAGTTACCAGACCGGTGGTCAATGTGGTTGGAGTCGGCAAGACCAAGGTGGGACGCATGATTTCCACAGCGGGAGCCAAGGCTGGCATGGATATTGTGGTGACCAAGTGGATTGGCATAGAGGGAACTACTATTATTGCCAAGGAGAAGGAAGATGAATTAAAACAACATTTTCCATCTGAATATATAGACGGGGCCAAGGAACTGGATAAATATTTATCCGTAGTGCCGGAGGCAATGATTGCTGTTGAAAATGGTGTGGCTGCCATGCATGATATAACAGAAGGCGGAATATATGGTGCTCTGTGGGAAATGGCTGAAGCTTCAGGAGTTGGTCTTGAGGTTGATTTGAAGGCTATTCCTGTGAAGCAGGAGACTATAGAAATATGTGAATATTATGATGTGAATCCATATGGATTAATCTCCAGCGGTTCTATGTTGATGGCGGCAGAGGATGGCGCTAAGCTGGCGGCGGCAATTGAAGCCGGTGGAATTAAAGCGACAGTTATCGGCAAGTTTACTGATTCTAATGATAGAGTGATAGTGAGGGATGAGGATAGAAGATTCTTGGAATCCCCAAAGGCAGATGAATTATATAAGGTTTGTTAACAAAAGGAGGGTTATATAAATGAGAGAGAAAATTTTGGCGCATATTGAGAAGAATAGCAAAATCGACATGGCGGAGTTGGCCTTGGTTTTGAACATGCCGGAAGCTGATATTATGAATGAGCTTGAGGCTATGGAGCAGGAAAATATTATTTGCGGTTATCCTACACTTATTAACTGGGATAAGGTAGGAGTGGAAAAGGTTACTGCTCTTATTGAAGTTAGAGTTACACCACAGAGAGGCATGGGCTTTGATGTTGTTGCAGAGAGAATATATAACTATCCAGAAGTTGATTCTGTATATCTTATCTCTGGTGGATTTGATCTTATGGTTACTTTGGAAGGACGTACTATCAGAGAGGTATCTTCATTTGTATCTGATAAGTTGTCTCCTATGGATACTGTCCTCAGTACCAAGACTAATTTTATTTTGAAGAAGTATAAAGACCACGGTGTTGTTATGGCAGGACCACACAGAGATGAGAGGGAGATGATTTGCTAATGAGAGATCCATTATCTAAAACAATTAAGACCATACAACCATCTGGTATTAGAAAGTTCTTTGATATAGTAAGCGAGATGGAAGATGCTATCTCTCTCGGCGTGGGTGAGCCTGATTTTGATACACCTTGGCGTGTTCGTGATGAGGCTATTTATTCCCTGGAGAAGGGACGCACATTTTATACTTCAAACGCTGGTTTGAAGGAGTTGAAGGTGGAGATTGCCAATTATCTGGATAGAAGATATGATCTCCATTATGATTACAAAAACGAGATGATTATAACAGTAGGTGGAAGTGAGGCTATTGATATAGCTCTCCGTGCTATGCTTGATCCTGGAGATGAAGTTTTGATTCCTCAGCCAAGCTATGTATCTTACCTGCCATGTACTGTTTTGGCAAATGGTACTCCTGTAATTATCAACTTAAAGGAGGAAAATCAGTTTAGACTGACTCCGGAAGAGTTAGAAGAAGCAATTACAGACAAGACCAAGATTCTTATTATGCCTTTCCCAAACAATCCCACAGGAGCTGTAATGGAGCGTGAGGATCTGGAGAAGATTGCAGAGGTTGTGAAGAAGCACGATCTGTATGTTCTCAGTGATGAGATTTATTCAGAACTTACTTATCTGGAACAGCATGTATCAATTGCATCTCTGCCAGGGATGAAGGAGAGAACAGTTCTGATAAATGGTTTCTCAAAATCTCATGCTATGACAGGATGGAGATTGGGATATGCCTGTGCACCTGAGGTGATTATTCAGCAGATGCTCAAGATTCACCAGTTTGCTATTATGTGTGCTCCAACCACCAGCCAGTATGCTGCAGTTGAGGCTATCAAGAACTGTGATGAAGATGTGGCTATGATGAGAGAACAATATGATGCTCGTCGTAGATATTTATTAAAGAGATTTAGAGAGATGGGATTACAGTGCTTTGAACCATTTGGAGCATTTTACATATTCCCATCCATCAAGGAGTTTGGCATGACTTCAGATGAATTTGCCACCAGATTGCTAAAGGAACAGAAGGTGGCTGTAGTGCCGGGAACAGCCTTTGGTGATTGTGGCGAGGGATTCCTGCGAATATCTTATGCGTACTCACTTGAGAATTTAAGAACTGCTCTGGATAGAATTCAGATATTTGTTGATGAGCTTAGAGCAGAACAAGGAAAATAATAATAGAAGGAGACATGTGAAGTGTCGGAGTTAAATATTATATTACATGAGCCTGAAATACCGGCTAATACTGGAAATATTGGTAGAACCTGTGTTGCAACAGGAACAAAATTGCATCTTATAGAGCCTCTTGGCTTTCTGTTAAATGATAAAACAGTAAAGCGTGCTGGCATGGATTATTGGGATAAACTGGAAGTGTATCGATATGATGACTGGAATGATTTCATGGAAAAGAATCCTAATGCCAAGATATATTTTGCAACTACCAAAGGGAAGCATGTATATAGCGATGTGAAATTTGAGCCAGACTGCTTCATTATGTTTGGAAAAGAAAGTGCTGGTATTCCTGAGGAGATTCTTGTGGAGCATCCTGAAGAGTGCATCCGTATTCCTATGGTGGGAGACACCAGATCACTGAATTTATCTAATTCCGTAGCTGTTGTATTATATGAAGCTCTTCGTCAGAATGGATTTGACCATATGACTTTAGAAGGCGAGTTGCATCATTTACATTGGTAGGTGGCATATATGAGTTTTATTGAAGCAAAAGATTTGGTACATGAATATATAATGCGGGATGAGGAAGGCAATGTGGAAGGAGTACAGGTGGCGTTGGATCATCTGGACTTAAATGTGGAGCAGGGACAGTTCATTGCTGTACTTGGACATAATGGCTCCGGTAAATCTACATTTGCCAAGCACTTAAATGCCTTGCTTGTGCCTAGCGAAGGTACTCTGTATGTAGGCGGTATGGATGTAAGTGATGGAAGTCTGACATATGATATTCGTCAGACTGCCGGAATGGTATTTCAGAATCCTGACAATCAGATTATTGCTAGCGTGATACAGGAAGATGTAGGATTTGGTCCTGAAAATATTGGTGTTCCTACTGAGGATATATGGGCCAGAGTGGAGAAGAGCCTCAAGGCTGTAGGCATGTGGGCTTACCGCGAACACTCACCTAATAAGCTGTCAGGTGGACAGAAGCAGAGAGTGGCAATAGCCGGAGTTATGGCTATGGAACCGAAATGTATAATACTTGATGAGCCTACTGCTATGCTTGACCCAGACGGACGCAAGGATGTATTGGCAGCAGTTCATGAGTTGAACAAGACCAAGGGTGTTACCATAATTCTAATCACTCATTACATGGAGGAAGTGGTTGACGCGGATTATGTATATGTAATGGACAAGGGCAAGGTTGTAATGGAAGGGAATCCTACTGGGATTTTCTCCCAGGTGGAGACTTTGAAGGAGCATCATCTGGATGTACCACAGATTACAATGCTGGCTCACGAACTGAAACAGGAAGGACTTCCTCTCAAGGATGGTATATTAACCAGAGAGGAGCTTATTCAGGAGATAGATAGAATATGTCATTGATTTTAGATAACATTTCACACATATACAGTCGGGGAGATGCCTATGAGAAGAAGGCTCTCGACGGTGTGAGTCTGAAAATTGAAGATGGAGAGTTCATTGGAATAATTGGACATACCGGTTCTGGAAAATCCACATTGATTCAGCATCTCAATGGATTGCTCAAGGCTACTGAGGGAAATATTTATTTCAATGGCCAGGATATATATGACAAGGATTATGATTTAAGAGACCTGAGAATGCAGGTGGGAATGGTATTTCAATATCCGGAACATCAGCTCTTCGATGAGACTGTGTTCAAGGATGTATGCTTCGGACCTAGAAATCAGGGCTTGCCAGAGAAGGATGTAACCTTGAGAGCTTATGAGGCTTTGAAAAATGTAGGCCTGGATGAGAAATATTATGATGTATCACCTTTTGAACTATCAGGAGGTCAGAAACGTCGAGCTGCAATAGCTGGAGTTATTGCCATGAAGCCACAGGTATTGGTGCTTGATGAGCCTACTGCTGGATTGGATCCCCAGGGTAGAGATGAAATTTTGGATATGATTGCTGAAAATCATCAGAGATATGGCAATACTGTAATTTTAGTATCTCACAGTATGGAAGATGTGGCCAAATATGTGGACCGCATAATTGTAATGGATGATGGACGGGTGCGATTTGACGGCGAGCCAAAGGAAGTCTTTAGACATTACAAGGAGCTGGAAGAGATAGGCTTAGCTGCACCACAGGTTACATATCTGATGCATGATTTAAAGGATGCGGGTTATGCTGTGTCCTGCGATGCCACAACAGTGGAGGAAGCTAAGGATGAGATTATGAAAATGCTTGGCAGAAGATAGTGAAATAGTGTGTTCATTACATGGTAAATGTGATGACGCATAACATTAGATTATTTGAGAAGAGAGACTATGTTAAGAGAGATAACTTTAGGTCAATATTATCCAGCGGATTCACCGATTCATAAGCTGGATCCAAGAACCAAATTATTTACCACAATGATATATATAATAAGCATCTTTTGTTTCAAAGGACCTGCGGCATTTGTTGTAATAACTGTGGCATTGGCTGCGGTTATATACTTAAGCAAGGTGCCATTTTCCTATATGGTTAGAGGCTTGAAGACTATTGTATTCATTCTGATATTTGCTGGTATTCTGAATCTGTTTATGACTCCGGGAAGAGAGCTGGTAAGCTTCTGGAAACTTACAATATCATATGAGGGTGCCAAGAATGCATCCCTTATGTTATTTAGAATGATTTATCTCATAGTAGGTACTTCGGTAATGACATTGACCACCACTCCAAATCAATTGACAGATGGTTTGGAAGCTGCTTTAAAACCTATGAAGAAAATCAAGGTTCCAGTTCATGAGATTGCTATGATGATGTCAATTGCTCTTCGATTTATTCCGATTCTAATTGAGGAGACTGACAAGATTATGAAGGCACAGATGGCCAGAGGAGCTGACTTTGAAAGTGGTGGATTGATTAAGAAAACCAAGGCTATGATTCCACTTTTGGTTCCGCTTTTTGTATCTGCATTTCGCAGGGCAAATGATTTGGCCCTTGCCATGGAGGCCAGATGTTATAGCGGTGGAGAGGGAAGAACCAAGATGCTTCCTTTGAAATATGAGAACAGAGACAGAATTACTTATGTGATTTCTATTGTATATCTGGTAGCAATTTGTGTTCTCAGAAGATTTCCATTTTAACTGGTGGCATTTTCGCTGGCTATATACTTTGGGAAAATGCGTAAAGTCAAAATATGAAATAATAGAAAGATTATAGAGCATGAGAGTGAAAATGGTTGTGGCCTATGATGGCACAAATTATTGCGGCTGGCAGATTCAGCCCAATGGCATAACAATTGAAGAGGTGCTCAATACACATTTATCCCAGCTGTTGGGAGAGGAAATTGTGGTAAAGGGAGCGTCAAGAACGGACTCTGGTGTTCATTCTATGGGAAATATTGCTTTCTTTGATACCAATACCAGAATGGCTGCGGACAAAATCAGTTTTGCTTTGAATCAGAGATTGCCGGAGGATATTGTGGTGCAATCATCTGAACAGGTGGATGATGATTGGAATCCCCATAATGTTGATAGTACCAAGGTCTATGAATATAGAATTAGAAATTCCAAGATGCGTATGCCCCTTGATAGGCTATATACTTATTTCTATCATTATGATTTGGATGTGGAGGCCATGGACAAGGCGGCGAAGTATCTGGTGGGAGAGCATGATTTTACAAGCTTTGCTTCTGTTAAGTCTCAGGTGAATTCATTTGTGAGAACTCTCTATGATGTGAGTGTGAGCCGGGATGGAGATATAATTATCATCCGATGTGAGGGTAATGGATTCTTGTACAATATGGTGAGAATTATTGCAGGCACTTTGATTCAGGTGGGATGTCATAAGATTGAGCCTGAGAATGTGAAGGAAATTCTTGAGGCAAAGGACAGAGAGGCAGCAGGACCAACAGCGCCGGCAGAAGGACTGATAATGATATCCTGGACAGAGGATTGTTGATAAATGATATTTAGATAAATGATGTATGTGTATAAATACAAAGATTATCTGGTGAAATGCCAGATTGCCGAGTAAATTGGCTTGACATCATTTGACAGCCATAGTAAAATGGTAGGGCTGATGTAGTGAGTGGGCGTGTGTCTCAATAGCCCCGAGACATCGCTTAGACTATATAAATGCGACGGAATCACGTTTCGGACATTTCGTGTGGAAGTTGCGTAGTTAATGATTAAGGAGGAAAATCCATATGAAGACTTATATGCCAAACCCAGCTGAAGTTGAGAGAAAATGGTATGTAGTAGACGCAGAGGGACAGACACTTGGACGTCTTTGCTCTGAAGTTGCAAAAGTATTAAGAGGTAAGAACAAGGCTATCTTCACACCTCACGCTGATTGCGGTGACTTTGTAATCGTAGTAAACGCTGAGAAGATCAAGGTGACAGGTAAGAAGTTAGATCAGAAGATTTATTATCACCATTCAGATTACGTTGGTGGTATGAAAGAGACAACTTTGAAGGAAATGCTTGCTAAGCATCCTGAAAGAGTTATCGAGCATGCCGTTAAGGGAATGCTTCCAAAGGGACCTTTGGGAAGAGAAATGTACAAGAAGTTATTCGTTTATGCTGGCCCAGATCACAAGCATGCTGCTCAGAAGCCAGAAGCATTGACATTTTAATTCGTGAAGGAGGTAAATAACATTGGCTAATACAAAGTATTACGGAACAGGAAGAAGAAAATCATCTGTTGCTAGAGTATATCTTGTACCAGGAACAGGTAAGATTACAATTAATAAAAGAGATATCGATGAGTATCTTGGATTAGAGACACTTAAGGTTGTAGTTCGTCAGCCACTCGTTGCTACTGATACATTAGATAAGTTTGATGTTTTAGTAAACGTTAAGGGTGGTGGATACACAGGACAGGCTGGAGCAATCCGCCATGGTATCGCTAGAGCATTACTTACAGTAGATGCTGAGTACAGACCAACACTTAAGGCTGCTGGATATCTTACAAGAGATCCTCGTATGAAGGAACGTAAGAAGTACGGTTTAAAGGGAGCACGTCGTGCACC
>OCVV011067119.1_pt1 | contig 10529 bp, 9 predicted proteins | sample 1539721 | NCBI WGS metagenome assembly OCVV01 (sample SAMN02144230, study PRJEB22623) | gut metagenome | biome: sheep rumen | host: Ovis aries | place: New Zealand
TGCCTAAATTCGACGCAGGCTTGCTGACGCAAGTCAAGGAGAATTTGGGTAATATGACGGAAAGCTGGCAAGCAGATGATGTGCAGAGGCATTAGCCGCGGGGCGTGCGGTGTTGCCTTAATCATGAGTACTTGCACAATTCAACATAATGTGTTATAATTAATGAATCATCAAGGAGGGACAGCTATGAAAGCTATGCTTAATAAACTTGAAGAACTCGGTCCGCTTTTTGTACTGGCTGTGATCGCTTTTATTATAGGGCATATTCTTACCCGTATCGTTATGAGAATAATGGATCGTGCCTCTTCTCTTAATCGTGTGGATATTACAGTACATAAGTTCATAATGTCTGTTGTGCGTGTTATTATGCTCAGTTTAACGATCATAATCTGTCTGTCAATTATGAAAGTGCCTATGGCATCGATTATTGCAGCCATCTCAGCCGCCGGTCTGGCAGTTTGCCTTGCGCTCAAAAGCAGTCTTTCTAACATAGCCGGAGGATTTGTTATTCTGTTTACCAAGCCTCTTAAAGCAGATGACTATGTTCAGATAGGCAATGATGAGGGCGTAGTTGAAGAAATATCTATTTTCTATACAAAGCTCAGAACCTTTGACGGAAGAGAAATACACATTCCGAACGGAAATGTAGCCTCAAAGAGCATTATTAACATGACAAATGAAGGCAGAAGGCTGCTTATCCACCGTATACAGATAAGCTACTCGGACGATTTTAACAAGGCCTGCTCCATTGTAAAGGGAGTTCTGCTCAACGAAGACTACACACTCCACGAGCCTAAAGAGCCTGTTGTATGTATGGGCGGTCACAGAGACAGTTCAATCGAGATACTTGTAAAGGTCTGGGTTCCGCTTGACAGATACTTATTTGCAACCTCTGATATACTTGAAAAGGTAAAGACTGCATTTGATGTAAACGGTATTACTATTCCCTTCCAGCAAATTGATCTTCATTATCCGGATAACCACTGATAACAGTTCAGGCTGTCTCAATTGAGGCAGCCTTTTTTATTACTATTTTTCAGTATTAGCTATTGCCATAACTATTACCTTTTCAGCTCCGAGCTCTTTTAACAGGTCGGTACAGCTGTTGAGAGTTGCACCTGTTGTATATACATCATCGCATAAAACAACAGTCTTCCCTTTTATATCATTGTGCTTGGGAGAAATATAGAACACGTTGTCTGCAAAAGCTCTTCTGTCTGAGACACTCTTTTTATGCTGAACCTGAAAGCCTCTTTTCTTTTTCAGCAAACTGAAATCATACGGCTTTTCCAGCTCACGAGCCATATATCTTGCTATAGCTTCTGCCTGATTTATGCTTTTATCTTCCTTTTTAAGCCAGTACATGGGTACTGCTGTTACAAGATCAACCTGCTCAGCTATCCCGTCATCCTTCATCCGTTTGGCTATCTCCACGGAAGCATACTCGGCAAGGTTCAGTATAAGACCATCTTTCAGGTCATATATTGCAGTAATAACAGGATACTCATACTGTACAAGAGTGTATACTGCATCAAAATGAATTGCAGAATGGTCAAGGCACTGCTTTTTTCCGCATACAGGACAGATTTTCTCATCATTGTACGGAAGATTATCTATACAGTCATCACACAAAAGCCCGTCATATTCAAGGACTTCTCCGCATATAGGGCACTGTGTAGGCCAGATTAAACTTGCATATTTACGAAATATCGCCGTCTTCCTGTCCATCATTGACATCACCTGTTCCGTTTATCTGCTCTAAGAGCATATTACATAGCGCTGTATAACGAAGTACTCGTCTTTCATTATCAATCATATAGTTTACACGATTTTTTGAGCCGACAATTATAAGCATCTTTTTAGCTCTTGTAACAGCCGTATACAAGAGATTTCTGTAATATAGCTTATCGTATCCGCCCAAAACCGACAGTATGACAACATCATATTCAGAGCCCTGACTTTTATGAACGGTAATTGCATATGCAAGCTCAAGATTAGCAAACATAGAGTCAACATATACACATTCCCTGCCGTCGAAATCTATGGTCGCTGTCCTGAGAACACTGTTTATTTCAAGGATAATGCCGATATCTCCATTGAAAATGCCTGCTCCGCTTTCTGTTGTGCCGTCAGGGTTCTTTTTCTTCCAGGTAATATCGTAGTCATTCCTGGTCTGCATGACCTTATCACCCTTACGAAAAGTATACAATGGAAATTTAAGCTCTGATTTTTTCTTAGAATACGGATTAAGTTCGCTCTGAAGTTTTTTATTAAGCTCTACAGTTCCTGCAGGACCCATTTTAGTAGGCGAAATCACCTGTATGTTCTCAAAAGAATTATACCCATAGGCTTTATTAAGTCTGTCCTTTGACAAATCAACTATTAATTCCTGCAGGTCATTGAAATTCAGCCTTTGAAAAAAGAAGAAATCCTTATCACGCTTTGTAAATTCGATATGCTCACCTTTGATTATTTTATGAGCATTCATAATAATATCTGACTCCTGTGCCTGTCTGAATATTTCCTTGAGCGTAACTACAGGCATAACTCCGCTGTTGATAATATCTCCAAGGACATTTCCTGCACCAACTGACGGAAGCTGGTCTGTATCACCTACAAGAATAAGCTTACAGGTTACACTTATAGCTCTGAGCACGGCTTCAAAAAGCAGACTGTCAACCATAGACATTTCATCAATTATCAAAACATCACAGTCAAGAGGCTCGTTCTCATTATGTACAAACGAAGATGTATCATCAGAATTAAATTTTACTTCCAGAAGTCTGTGTATTGTCTTAGCTTCAAAGCCTGTAAGCTCTGTCAGTCTTTTAGCTGCCCTTCCGGTAGGCGCACACAGCATTACATTCATTTCCTGCTGAGTAAACAATGAAAGAATAGCATTCAGCGTTGTAGTCTTTCCTGTACCCGGACCTCCGGTCATTACAAGGAAACCCTTAGACAGCGCCTGATTGATAGCCTGACGCTGTAAAGATTCATATTTGATATTATTATTCTCTTCTTCAAGGTCAATTACAGCAGTATAATCAATTTTGCTGTCATATAATATACTGTTCATTATTGACAGCCGCCTTGAAATAAAGTCCTCAGCTCTGAAATATGATGCAAGCATGACATATCTGCGCTTGCCTTTATAATAATAGAACAGGTTTTCGTCTTCGATCTCTTCTGCCAGTACTGACTGTACAAGCCCCTTATCAAGGCTCAGATACTCACTTGTTATCTTTAAGAGCGTCTCCTCAGGCAGACAAGTATGTCCCGATAATGCATTATCCCTCAGAACATAAGTTATTCCTGCCTTGATTCTATACTTACTGTCCTCAGGAATATCGTTTCTTGCGGCTATCTCATCTGCTTTAGAAAAAGCAAGATCAATCCCCTCACTGCATAGAACGTATGGATTTTTCTTTATAAGAGCCTCAGCGCCATCTCCCCAGCGATTCCATGCCTTTATACTTTGAGAGGCCGTAACACTGTATTTACCAAGATAAGACATCAGTGAGCGTACAGCAAATGTTTTTCTGAATTCTTCAGAAAACTCTTTTGCCTTTTTTATAGTAATATCTTTTATCTCACAGAGCTTTTCAGGCTCGTTCTCTATTACCGAAAGTGTATCTATTCCGAATTTGCTGACTATTCGTTTAGCAAGAACAGGTCCTATACCTGTTATAGCTCCGCTTGCAAGATAGCGCTGTATAGCTGCTGACGTTGTCGGAAGAGACCTTTCAAACACAGACACCTTAAACTGGTCTCCAAAGCGCTTATGTACAGTGAATTCACCTGTGCATACAAGGTCTTCACCCTCTTCAACATCGCCCATTTCACCTACAACAGTAATAAGCTCATTTTCATAATTAAGCAGCAAAACGCAAAAGCCTGTGTTAGGGTCTTTATGTATTATGCTGTCAACCTCACCATTTATAGTTTTCAGTTCCGACATCCGTTCTTCTCTTTTCTGAATATGTTAATCTCTAAAAACAGTACCTACCAGTTGAGTTTCATTAACGATTTTTATACTCGGATATTTGTTTGATATATAAGCGATCTCAGATTTTTCTCCATCATGACAGGAAACTATAATAGCACGTCTGTATTCGGCACTCTCAAACATTTCTTCATAATAATATGCACGAACAGCGGCTTCCAAAGAATTAATTTCTCCGTCATAAGGAATAACTATATAGGCTCTATGTTCGCTGAACTGTCTCCGCCTGCTTAAACCAAACAAAAGCAATAATGTAACTACACACAAAAATATCGCTGCTGCCAGACCTGCCATAGCTGCTCACCTCACAATAAAGATAACACATACTATGCTTACTAATCATGGTCTGACACTATTATTTTACTACATAACCCGAAAAAAAGCAAGTAAAAAGCCGTTTTTTCAAACGGCTTTTTATATTAATCTGTTATTTTGATTGTTTTATCCCATTTTCTGAATTTGCTCTCATAATCCGAACGGTCATCCTCATTGCACATAAACATTGAGAAGTAGAAAGCATTGTCTTCCTGACGGCAGGCTGCAAAAATATAAACACGCTTTGCCTCATATAAGGTTATCAAACTTGCCTTAGCATCTGACTCATCTTCTGATGTAGACAAATTCTTGAAACTTGAATCCTTCATTCTCATCTGCTGTATCCACATATTAAGGAAGGTATTAGCATCAGTACCCGAAAGATCTTCGGCAGTAAGTGTAGGATATGAAAGCTTCATATATACAAAAGCTGCATCGTCGCCCTGCTCGTAGAATTCTGTTACAACGTCCATAACTGACGAATCATATCTGCCGATAAAACTATCCTCATTAAAATCATCATTTTTTTCCATTGCTGATGACATCTTGACAGAAATACATTTCATTTCAAAAAGCTTATCTGCCGAATTTTTTTTAGAATACTTCAATGCCATGAAAACAAAGAAAGCAATTACACAAATCAGAGCAATTATTGCAATAAGAACACCCGTGTATGATTTTTTCCTTACGGCTGCACCGCCTGCTCTGCCCATACCAAAGCCATTATACGAGGGATTGGCAAAGCCATTCGCAGGGTCATTGAAAGCAGCATTATTCTGCTGAAAGCCGGTTGCCTGATACGGCTGCTGAGCATAACCCTGCTGATTAAAATTATTCTGCGCATATGATTGCTGATAGTTCTGCTGACCATACCCCGAATTTGCCTGAGCACCGCCAAAATTGTTGGTTGCATAAGGATCATTCATATTGCCTGCAGGTCTCTGCTGATACGCAGGCTGTTGATATGTCTGCTGCGGCTGCTGATATACAGGCTGTGGCTGTACAGGCGGTATTGGCTGCTGAGCTGCCTGCTCGGCAGTATTCCTTTTGCCAAAGCCGTTATTAAGCTGGGAATTCAGGTCAAGATTTGATGTATCTATTCCATCCATAAAGCCGCTGGTCGAATCCTGCAATGCAGTTCCGCAGAATGTACAGAACGCAGCATTGTTATTATTCTCCCCTGAACAAATAGGACACCTCATAATATACTCCTTTCAAAAAAAGGTCGGCAGTAAGCAGCCGCCGACCTGTATTTCATTGTATCAGGATAACTATTATCCAATAGATACAGTCTTCATCCACTTGTCAATTTTAGACTGATATTTGCTCATATCGTCTTCTCTGCAGCCCATAGCCAAAATATAGAATGCTTTATCTTTCTTCTTGATAGTAAGGTTCATATACATAAGATTATCTTCAGCTGTTCTGTACTGGCACTTCAGATTGTCACTTCCGCTTGAAATAAGCTTGTAATCTGCTCTGCTCTTCATCATAGTTTCGCAGGCAGACAGATATGTATCAGCAGACATAGCATTAAGAGTAAGACCGCCGGTAGCAACCTCCTGATAGCCGCTATAATCAAGAATAATATATGCAAAAACTACATCATCATTTTCATAACCATCTGCAATTACAGAAATTCCGTCCTGAGAAAATGAATTTACGCTTCCAAACACCTCATCAGCTGCAGAGGCGGTTTCCATAGTCTTCGGCATTTCAATTGAAAAGCCGTCAAGCTCAAATATTTTTGTCTGATACGGTCTGATAAAGAACCAGTATGCACAAAATACTCCTGCACCGATAAGAAGAAACACAACCAGAAGAATTGCTCCTATCTTGTTTCCCGAGGCACTATCAGACTTTTTATTGATACCGAGATTATTGTAATCCTTTGTAAAATTCAACTGGTTCTGATACTGGCTTGCCTGCATCTGTTCATTATGAATACCAAAGGTGCTTCCGTTATGCTTTCCGCCGCCGGGCATCTCCACAAGCTTTGTTCCGCAATTAGGGCAAAAATCCTTGCCACGCTCCAATTGAGCACCGCATATAGTACAATTCATATAACAGCCGCCTTTCAATTCATTTTACACTAAAAGATAAAAATTACCTATCACAATTCTAACACATATTTTACAGTTTGTCAATAAAAAAGGCAGATTTTTTTCAATCTGCCTTAAATAATTTTAATAATGTCAGATCAGTATATCAAGCGTTAGCATTTTTCTTTGCTTCTATGTCAGCAAGAGCATCTTTTCTTGAAAGATTGATCCTGCCCTGATCGTCGATCTCCATAACCTTTACAACAATCTCATCGCCAACGGATACAATATCCTCAACCTTCTCAACTCTGCTCTTATCAAGCTTGGAGATGTGTACAAGTCCGTCCTTTCCGGGAGCGATCTCAACAAAAGCACCGAAATTCATGATCTTGACTACCTTACCTCTGTAAATAGCACCGATCTCAGGATCATTAGCTATTGTATTGATAATATCAATTGCCATCTGGCACTTATCCTTATCAATACCGGATACAAATACACTTCCGTCTTCGTTGATGTCGATCTTTACATCACACTCTGCAGAAATCTTCTGGATAACCTTTCCGCCTGAGCCGATAACCTCTCTGATCTTATCAACAGGCACCTTAGTACTGAGCATCTTAGGAGCCCACTTGCTTACCTCAGGTCTTACCTCAGGAATAGCCTTGAGCATAATCTCATCAAGAATATAATCTCTTGCCTTATGAGTCTTAGCAAAAGCACTCTCGATAATATCATAGGTCAGTCCGTCAACCTTAATATCTACCTGAATAGCTGTGATTCCGTTCTTGGTACCGCCAACCTTAAAGTCCATATCGCCGTAGAAGTCCTCAAGTCCCTGAATATCCACCATAGTCATCCAGCTGCCGTCTTCCTTAGTAATAAGGCCGCATGAGATACCTGCTACAGGAGCTTTGATCGGAACACCTGCTGCCATGAGTGCAAGCGTAGAGCCGCAGATAGAAGCCTGTGAAGTAGAACCGTTCGAGGAAAGCACCTCAGATACGCATCTGATAGCATAAGGGAAATCCTCAACTGAAGGAAGTACAGGAACAATAGCTCTTTCAGCGAGAGCTCCGTGACCGATCTCTCTTCTTCCGGGGCCTCTTGAAGGTCTTGTCTCACCTACAGAGTAGGACGGGAAATTATACTGGTGCATATATCTCTTTGTAGTCTCTTCATCAATTCCGTCAAGCTTCTGAGCATCGGAAACAGGACCGAGAGTACAAACAGTCAGCACCTGAGTCTGACCTCTGGTGAAGATACCTGAGCCGTGAACTCTGGGCAGTACGTCAACCTCAGCTGCGAGAGGTCTGATCTCATCTATACCTCTGCCGTCAACTCTCTTGCCCTCATAGAGCCAGTCTCTTACTATTGTCTTCTGAGCCTTATACATAACCTCTCCGATAATTTCGGGAAGATTCTCATACTCTTCGGAGAATGTCTCAAGAATCTCGTCCTGAATAGGAACAAGTCTTGCATCTCTTACAGTCTTATCATCGGTATCAAGTGCATACTTGAGCTTTTCACCAAACTGAGCTGCGATCTTGTCCATAAGGTCATGATCAAGCTCCATAGACTCAAACTCAAACTTAGGCTTACCGATCTGAGCCTGAATATCTTTAATGAATGCAACCATTTTCTTGATCTCTGCATGACCGAACTTGATAGCCTCAAGCATAAGGTCATCAGGGATCTCATCAGCGCCTGCCTCGATCATTACGACCTTATCCTCTGAGCCTGCAACTGTAAGGTTAAGTCTGTTGTTCTGTCTCTGCTCAAGAGTAGGGTTAAGAACAAGCTCACCGTCAACATAGCCTACATTAATTGAAGCTACAGGTCCGTTCCAAGGAATGTCAGAGATAGAGATAGCAACTGCTGCACCGATCATACCTGCAATTTCAGGCGAATTATCAGGGTCAACTGAAAGTACTGTCATTACAACAGATACATCATTTCTCATATCCTTAGGGAAAAGAGGTCTGATAGGTCTGTCTACGCATCTGGAAGCAAGAATAGCCTTATCGGAAGCCTTTCCTTCTCTCTTTGTGAAAGAGCCGGGTATTCTGCCGACTGAGTACATTTTCTCCTCAAAATCAACTGAAAGAGGGAAAAAGTCTACACCCTCTCTGGGCTTTGCAGAAGCTGTTACGTTTGCCATAACTACAGTCTCGCCGTATCTTACCCAGCAAGAACCGTTAGCAAGGCCGCAGGTCTTTCCTGTTTCAATCACAACAGGTCTGCCTGCATAAGTAGTTTCAAAAGTTCTGAAATTTTCAAACATACTGTTATCCTCCGTTAATTTATTTTCAGCTGCGGTGATAACATTAGCAATAAACACAATCCTCATTAGCTGAGGGCTCTGTTTGTTGCTAAATGATGTCTCCGCAAGCTTTTTAACAACACCTTAAATAAACACCAAAAGGCAGAGACAATTATCCTGCCCTGCCTTGGTGTTACATCTGAATTACTTACGAATTCCGAGTTTTTCGATAGTAGCTCTGTATCTCTCGATATCGTTGTTCTTGAGATACTTAAGAAGGTTTCTTCTCTTACCGATCATCTTGAACAGACCGCTTCTGGAGTGGTTATCCTTCTTATGTGTCTTGAGGTGTTCAGTAAGGTCGCTGATTCTCTTTGTAAGGATAGCGATCTGAACCTCGGGTGAGCCTGTGTCGGTCTCGTGAGTTCTGTTGGCTTCAATAATAGCCGTCTTCTCGTCTTTTCTGAGCATTTTCATTACCTCTTTCTGAATTATTATCCTCTGAAAAAGAATATGGCAGGTAACATTCTCACTATGGAGCGCAGCCCATATTCTGTCGCAGGGAACGCTGTATATACACAGCTTTTTTATTATACACTAAATCCCCCGAATTGTAAAGAGTGTTTACACTTTTTTTACAATTATTATTATCCGAGAGAATAATGCTATAATTATTATAGCATACATACATTTATAGTGTCAAGATATCAAGTTCAAATTTTTCAAAATCAGTACTTGACAAAACAAAAAAACTGTGCTATAATTAATCCTGTTAAATTTGCAGGTGTGGCGGAATTGGCAGACGCGCTAGCTTCAGGTGCTAGTGTTCGCAAGGACGTGTGGGTTCAAGTCCCACCATCTGCACTGAGAGGCCTCTGAATTTTTTGTTCAGAGGCTTGTTTTTTTCTTGATTTTTTGACAAAATTGTGATATTATTATGTTGTAGGATCAATTTGAGAGGCAGGCTTTTGTATGAAATACTCTACAACAGAATTATTGTCTGAACTGAAAAGTACCGAAGAGTACGATTCTTTTCTTGAAGAAAACAAAGATGAACTGCTAAAAAGAAACGTTGCAAATATGCTCAATGAGATCATAGTCCGTAAAAAGATTTCTAAGAGTCAGCTTATTAATGATTCTCAGATAAACCGTATTTATGCTTATCAGATTTTATCAGGTGCGAAAAGCTCTCCGACCAGAGACAAGCTGTTATGTCTGCTTATTGCATTACACCTATCATTAGATGAGATACAGGCATTCCTGAAATCAAACGGCTATCCGCAATTATATCCAAGAATAAAAAGAGACAGCATAATTATTTTCTGTATAAACAAAGGGTCCACTGTTGTTGAAACGAATTACGAGCTGTTTTCACACGAGGAAAAGGCATTGTTATGATATAAAGAGCACAGCTGCACAGCTATGCTCTTTTCTTATTTCATTGCAACTATCCAGTATGCCAGACATTCGCCTGTCTTTCCGACATTGGGGGCAAAATTATCTCCGGCCGGATCTCTTCTGCATACAACAGACAGATAATTGTAGTCTTTGATCCCATATGAAAGGTTGGTCTGATTTATATTTACGTAATCTAGCCATTCAAAATCATCAGGGTATGAGCCTACGGTCATAAAATCTCTTTTGACCCAATTAATAAATACTTCTTTATCGTCTTTGCCTTTTTCGTTCCTCCAAAAGCACCATACAATAACAAACTGCACCTCATGGTCCAATGAAAGGCCTACCTCTTCAAAATAAGGCAAGGGATTAATTTCCTGATCAAGATGGTTTTCTGACAGAGCATCTACCGCCTTTTGACAAGCTCTGTCAAGCTGACCGCTTGCATGAAGAAGATTTGCACCATATTTTTCTCTCATAGGGTTGACAAAATCACACAGAGCATTTG
>OCVV011272259.1_pt1 | contig 10529 bp, 2 predicted proteins | sample 1539721 | NCBI WGS metagenome assembly OCVV01 (sample SAMN02144230, study PRJEB22623) | gut metagenome | biome: sheep rumen | host: Ovis aries | place: New Zealand
CTAGCCAAAACCACTTCTTCAAAAGTAGCATTTGTAACTACTTTTGTTGTCTTAATTGGCTGATTGTTATCTTTATCTAGATATCTTATCTCATATCTTAAATCTGTACGTCTTTGGTAATAGAATGTCACTTCATTATTTCCAGTTGTTATAGTTAGGCTATCTTTATCTGCGCTATCGAAGTTAAATCCATTTATTTCTTCTGCAATAGTATCTGTATCAATAATGCTTTCAAATGTTTGTCCTGTTACTGTCTTTGCACTCTTGATAGTTTCATTTGTTCCTTTTTCAATATAGTTTATTTTATAACTTAAATCAGTTCTTCTATTATAATAGATATTTATCTCATTATTGTCTGCTTCAATAATTAAACTATTTTTATCAACAGAATCATATGTAAATCCGTCTATTGAAATTATCTCCGGAATAACATCAACTACTTCTTTTAAAGTTTTACCAGTTACTACTTTAGAATCTTTAATTGTATCTCCAGTATCTTTTTCTAGATAGTTAACTTTATAACTCAAGTCTGTTCTTTTTGCATATTTTAATGTAAGAGTATTCTCATTTACACCTATTATTAATTCTGGCTTGTCCGCACTAGAATATGTATAACCTGGAATGTCTATTGCCTCATCTTGAGGATTAATTATGTCCTCAAATGTGTTATTTTGTTTTGTAATAGGATCATGAATTGTCTCTAAAGTATCTTTATCTACAAAATTAACTGTATAACTTAAATTGTTTAATCTTGAATAATATAGATTAATTTCATTTCCTGTTTCACCTATAGTTAGAATGTCTTTATCAGCTCTTACATATTCAAATCCTTCTATATCTATTATTTCATCTGCTGAATTTACACTTGTTCCCCAAATCAAGTTGTTTCCTGTTTTTCTTTCAGAAACCACCGTATCCTTACCTTCTTCTATGTAATTAACTGTATAAGGATAAGATTTTAATCTGTAGTAATATGTAACTTCTATAGGTTCTAATGTCATCGTTCCATGATTATTTACAGGAGTAGATACTAATTCATAGTAACCTACTTTATCTTCAGCTATTTGGGTTTGATATTCATCATCAACCCTACCATTTATAATTACATCTTCAACATTTCCACCATTTATGCTTGGAATAGGCTCTTGTGTTCCCTCAATATAATGATGAACTGTAACAGTTGCATCTTTTAATTTATACCAGAAGAATACTTCTATATCTTCAGGTGTAAATGTTCCTGAAATATTTGCTGGATATCTTGCAACCTCATATTTATCTAAAGTCTCAACAGGAACTGCAGAATAATTATCATCTATTACACCGGTCATTACAACGGGTTCTGCCTGAGTCCCATCTGCTAGGTATACATTTTCACCAGTAGGATCTATTGTATGATATACAGTTACTTTTCCTGGTTGCTCTTTGTAATAGTATGTAACTTCTATTGGCTGCATACCATATATACCAGATGCATTATCTGGTATTACAGATAATTTATATCTTCTAGCTAAATTTTCTTTAGGGTTTGTGATATAAATACTATCAATTTTTCCAGAAATTGTTTCATCTTGAACTTCAGTTCCATCCTGAAGTTTAACTCTTTCATTTGTCTTTGTACCATCTAATTTTTCTACATAGTGATGTACTATAACATCTCCATTATCCTTTTCTGCATAAACATTTGCCCTTACAACATCATCTGATTTTAATACTGTAATTATTGCTGAAGATTCTGCAGGTACATAGCCAAATGGAAGACCTTTTATAGAAACTATATATGTACCAGTTTCTAATCTGGTTTTTGCTTTACCAAATACATCAGATGTATATTCTCCAACCTTAGTTCCTTCTACGCCACCATTATATTTCTTAACTTCTACAATTACATTTTCTATAAAGTTTGTAGGTTCTGGTCTATTTTTATCTAATGTAAATATTTCTACATCCCTTACAACTTTTCTGTATGTGTATGTTACATCTACATATGGTTTCTTGTATGTACCTACTCCATTATATGGTACATCTGATAGTTCATATTCATCACTAAGAAGGCTATCTTCAATAGGTTCTGTAATATAGCTTGAATTTTCTTCTCCACTCATTACAACATCTTGCGCTTGCCCACCATTTTTAAGTGGAACTTTGGTTGCCGTACCTTCAATGTAATGGTGAACAGTTAATGTTATTTTTCTTGGTACATAGTAATATATTACCTCTTGAGGTGTTCTTTCAAACAATCCTGTACTATTGTCAGGTAAAATATATGCACCAGTTTCTTCGCCTTGTTCTAATTCATATTCTGGAATATCTAACTTAGGATTAGTAAAGTATTCCTCTCCAGAATTTCCTTCTATTAATTCATCTTCCGCAACTTTTTCTTCAGTTCCTTTTAGATAATGGTGAACAATTACTTTTGCTGTTTCTTCATCTTCTATTGTATATTCGTGGTTTTCGCCTTCTCTAAAATCTATTATTTTAGGTGTTTGATCTAATTTATATCCTGTAGGTGATACAGTTTCAACAACACTATATCTACCAAATGGTAATTGATAAATAGCTTTTCCTTTAGAATTTGTTGTAAGTTCTACATGATATGGATTAAACAATTCTATTGTGTTATTTTCATCAATTATTCTATCTATTGTAAATGTAGCTCCACTTAATGGAACAAATGACATATCATCAACTTTATTAATTGTAAACTTATTACTTGATAAACAGAACATAACTTCTATATGTATATTATTTTTTACATTTTCGAATGAATCAATTACATATGAGCCATCTGCAAGTGGTTCAAAATCCCATTCTTCTCCATTTACTTTAACATCAATTATTTCATAACCAGTATCTGGTGTCATAACTATTGGATTTACTGAATTATCACCATACCTTACTTTTTCATAGTATTCTAAATCCTCACCTGTTATAGTTCCACCTTTATTGCCATCTATTTCTATAACATCTGTTGTAATTAAAAGTTCACTTCTATGATTTCCAAGTATTAGGTCTTCATCATAATCAATGTATGGATAATTTCCAACTTCTATTCCACCTACAGAGAAATAATATGTTGCATCACTAATATCATATTTTTCACTGCTTGCTTGAAGCTCTACAAGCTTATAAGCTCCTTCTGGAAGATCTGGTATTATTTCACCATAAGAATTAGTTGTAAGTACATAATAATTTGTACCATCTATTGTTTCACTTCTTCCTAAGAATGCATCCTTACTATCTTTTGCTGGTTCTCCTGAACGTAAATCATAAATAGCAAATTTTGCACCTGGTAATCTTTCTAAAGTCTCTGCATCTTGTTTTACTATTCTAAGCAATGGTGAATCTTCAATTCTCAAAGAAATAGTATCTGTATCATTATCTACTGTGTAATAATGTTGCGTGTCTTTTTCTATCAATCTTAAACCATTTGCATCTTTTTGGGCTTTAAAAGAAATATCTTGTGCCTTAGTAAATCCAGCAGGTGTACCTATTTCAGATAATACATATGTCTGTTCTATGTTTCTATCTTCTTCAAACAAATGTAAATCATATAAGTAAATCTTTCCTTCAGCATCAGATTCAAAATCATCTATCACTTCATATCCTTTATATAGTCTAAACTTAGCTCCAGGAAGAGGTTCTGTTGTTCCTTCAATTACTTTATTAACCTCTATATTATATGTTGGAATCTTATCATCTATTATTGTTATATTTCCTGTTGGAATTGAATTAATTTCAGTCATACTCATAGAAGAAATAGTATTATCTTGCACTCCAACTCTTTGAATTGAATAGCCGCCCATATTTTCAACAATCTTAATCGTAATAGGTTCTATCAAATAATATCCTGATGCATTAGTTTCAGTTAATGTGTATTCTTCACCAATTGACAGTCCAGAAACATATATTTGACCATATGCATTAGTTTTAAATGCTTTATCAATTCCTTTACCTGTAACTTGGAATTTAGCTCCATATACTGAATTGTCTGTTTCTCTGTCTTTCTTAGTTATTATCAGTCTTGCTTTTGGCTTATCTTCAACTGCAACAACAGCATCTTTGCCATTTCCTGAACTTGAAATTTCAATATTTCCTCTTGTTATTCCTGATAACTTCTCAACTTCTAATTCTCCTGAATCATTAATATGTCCAATGATTCTAATAACATTATCATTTAATTCATAATCAGTTGGAGCTGTTATCTCTTTTATTTCATAAACAGTTTCAACATAAAGATTATTAAAAGTTGCTTCTCCTAAGTAATTTGTATAACTTACCATTGAATCACTAAGAATTTCTGTTCCATTTACATTTTTTACTTCTGATACACTATATATTGCTTCTGGAATATATTTAGGACTATCTTCCTGGAATTTATTAATAATCAAATTATAGTTTTCAGAAACATGTAAGCCAATCTTTGTAGAAGTTTTTTGAGTTCTATACAATCCTTCATCAGTAACTAATGCATAATAAGCTGTAAATGTTGCATATGAATATTCATTATAATCCAAACCATTTGGAATACTTATATCATAGCTAAATTGATAATTATCTCCAATAATTAAGGATTCATCTTCCAATTCTATCAAATATGTCCTTATGTTAGACCAATCTCTAACATTCTCAGCAGTAACCCATCCATTACTTAATTCATCTTTGAATCTTGATGGATTTTCATTTTCTGAATAATAAACAGTTGCATTTAAGCCACTTGGGACTGTTATTCCTGGAGCTTTCATTTTGCTATCAAAACTTGATCCTAAATCTTGACCTGTTGAAATCTCCTTATTTCCAATAAAAGGAATTTTTCCAAGTATTAATATATCTTTAACAATTTCTGTATGATTATCATAAATCTTTATACCAATCTTTGCTGTTTTTTCTGCTTCTCCTTCTCTTCCAACCAATACATCTCCAACTTGAGGAGAAACTACTACATCACCTTGTTCATTAAATTCTGATAGTGTTTGGTGAACAAGCAATACATTTGGTGTATAAATATTAATTCCTACGTCTGAATATCCTACTCTTTGTCCAATAATACCATCATTGTTAATATCATAAATATCTTCTGTCTCATTATAGTAAGCAACCCCAACCTCATTGAAAGCATATAAATCTATTCCTGTATATATACTTCTTGTTTCAGGATTTGGTGTAATATCTGCTATTATTGATATATTGTATGCTTCTTGACTATCATTTGTTGTATATACTCTAATAAATTTTCCATTACTGTTTTCAACATATTCATATGTTTTCAAAGATACATTAGGATTATCTATCTCTACAGACTTAATATTAGTCTCTACTATTTCATCTGGAAGACTAATAGCAAATGAACCGTTAACCCATCCAATATCTTTATTTTTTTGTTCATATCCTGCATGAATATTAAACTCAAAGTTTTCATTAACAGAACCTGTCTCTATACTTTCTTTTGATAAGCTTAATTCTACAGGAGACTTTGGAAGTTCATATAAAGCTCTTCCTGTAATATCATTTTGATTTTCGCCTTTAACAGTTCTTAAATATGTTTGAATTTGCTGCATATATGAAAATTCACTAGACCCATACATTGATGTTAACAACTCATCATTTATTTGTTTTATACTTGTAACTTCAATTGTTCTATCTGGATTTATTCCTGATATTTCTACATAAATGTGACTTATTGGAATATTATAATAATATGGGTTCTCTTTTGTATATGTGTTAAAGTTGGATTTATCAATTGTTAATAATAAATTTCCAAGCTCTTTATCATATACATTTATCACTCCATCTTCAGGCATTATGTTTTCCAAGTTATTAAAATATATTCCTATGTTGTTTGTATATTCTTCCATTGAGAATAATTCATCATCTATGTTTATAAAATCATCAGAATAAGTATAATCATCTTCAATTGTTTCTTCTAAAATAACACTAGAATTCTCACTATTTATTCCTCTATAATATGTCCATTTAACTTCATAATTGTCATCTTTTTCATAATTGCTTGAACCATTATAAATTCTCATTGGTTTTAATTTTGAAACAACATAATCTGAATATGGATTTACTCTAAATGTTCCAACTATTGCTTCACTACGATCTTCTTGAGAAGTAATATGATCATAAATTACTCTTACTGTTCCATCTTCAATATTAGATATACATGAGTTTTCAAAATCAGTTCCATTATTGTTGTATCCTAAGTAATATTCATGAACTGGAATTTGCATCTCAAATTCCCTATTTCCATTTGATTGATATGCTTCTATAGGATATGTAACATTTACTTTATAATTATTTGAACTTGAAATACTGCTTATTACATCTCCTTGTTCATTTGTGATAGCAGATCTTGAAAGATGTAAAACTCTAGTTTCATCATTATAATCTACATCAACATTACTACTTGTAACAGCAACATTTGTTGGTTCATAGCCATTCATCAAAGGTATTGTTGCATCTACTGTATTATTTTTTAACATCAATTGATTTTGAGTTTCTACTGTCAAGATATCAAAAACCATTGTAGCTGTTTGTTCATTATAATCTTTGATAATGTCTTGACTATTTCTTACTTGGAAAGTATTGTCAATTCTAGTATTTAGAGAGCCATACCAGTCAACTGTTAAATTTATTGATTTTGTTATTCTTCTTTCGTTTCCATTTATATCTTCATAAATCGCATCTAAAGTAACACTATTATCATTTCTAGAATAATTATTTATATTGTTTTCTAACGCACTATTTTTTCCAGATTCATTAGCATATGATCCACTTCTAATTTGTCCAGTAATAGTTTTAGTAGTACCTGTTTCAATATTTTCAAGTTCAATTTCTTTTATTTCTGTACCAATAACATTTGTCTTTAATACTTTATCTTTTGGTAATGATGTTGCCATGTCAAAGTTGTTATCAGCAAAATAAATATGTCCTTCTTTAAGCTTTCCACCATTTATGACACTTAAATCTATATAAAGGGTATCTTGCGCGCCAACTTCTTTACAAGTTCCTTTTACTTTTTCATCTACTCCATCATCGTTTGTATCGCATAGGAAATAAGCACTAAATTTAACATTATCTGTACCATCTACTACATCATCCCCATCATTAACAATCTCATAAGTTAAAGCTTTTAATAACTCTATGTTTGATGTTTGATTTGACTTATTTAATTTAACATTTTCAAAGCTTCCAAAAGAAACTAAAACTGTAGCTGCAATTATAGCAGTTGTAGCAACTGTTGCTACATCAGCAATTCGCTTCTTTATCGACTCATTCTTTTTCCTAATTTTTTCCAGAGAAATCTTAACTTTCTCTTTAATATTATTTTTAAAATCAAACATAGCTTTTATCCTCCAATTTTTTAAAAGCTTTATCTATATGAAAACGAAGTAGCTTTTTCTTTTTTAGTTCTAATCACAGTTTAGAACCTCTTTTAGCTCCATTCGATAATCATTTTTTATTATTAATATTTATATATATAAATACCGAATTTATAATATTTTTATTATTATAAGAAGATTATTAGGCAAAGAATAAAAAAGAAGGCTTACACCTCAAGGGTTTTAGCCTTCTTTTTTTCCTATTTTATTCTTATATTATGATTTAAGTATATTTTGTTTAATTTTTAGTAACAAAATGTTCTTTTTTTAGGGAAATAGCTACATTGGGATAACAAGTTTTCCAATTTTGGTCTTTATATAGTTTTCTAGTTTTCCCATAAAGACATCTGGTTGTATTTCCTTTTTAGCCACCATATCTAATCCTTTTTCCCAACTTGCTGTTAGTTCTGGATTTAACATATCTGGCATACTCATTAAAACCACATCATATATTGCTTCACCTTTCTCAGTTGGAGTTATTATTTGTGTTTTAGAATTTATTTTTATGTATCCTATTCTTTCTAACTTTTTTATAATCTCAGCTCTAGTTGCAGATGTACCAATTCCAGCACCTTTTATTTGCTCCCTTAAAGCCTCATCTTCAATTAGTTTTCCTGCATTTTCCATAGCTAAAATCATTGAACCTGAATTATATCTAGAAGGTGGTGAAGTTTCTGCATCTTTAGTAGTAAGTTCAACAATATTTATTTTAGAACCCTTCTTAAGTTTTTCAAGAAGTTCTATATTACTTTCTTTTTCATCTTCTTCACCTTTTATTACGTCTAAATAGCCTCTCTTTACACAAATCTTCTCATTTGCTGTAAACTCTTCATTTTCTATCTTTATTGTTACTTGAACTTTATTAAACTCTGCAGCAGGATAGAAGATACTTAAAAATCTTTTAACTATTAGTAAATAAATATTCTTCTTTAAATCAGATAATTTATCAAAATTTTCTAAGCCTTGACCAGTAGGAATAATTGCATAGTGATCTGTTATTTTAGAATCATTAACATATTTAGTTTTCACAAGATTTGTTTGATATTTTTCATCTCTCATTTTCTTTAAAATGTTTTGAATTTCATCATCTTTGCAATTCTTAAAAAGTCCATTTAAATTTTTATTAATTTCCTTCGCAACAGCCGTAGATAAAACTCTAGCATCTGTTCTAGGGTAAGTTACAAGCTTCTTTTCATATAATTCTTGTATTATTTCAAGAGTTTCATCCGGTTTTATTTTGAATCTTTTGGTACATTCATTTTGAGCTTCAGCTAAGTTAAATAATAAAGGCGCATTTTCTTTTTGTTTTGACTTTTTAACACTATCTATAACAGCTTCCTTTGGTAATAAATATTCAATGAATTTTTGGGCATTCTCGAGCTTTTTAAAGCCTGTTTCATTATATAGATGTGGAGAATTAAACATTTTAGATTTTTCTGTTACTTTCCACTCAGCACTGAAAGGATTTTCCTTTTCTCCAAAAGCTCCTGTAATTTTGTAATACTTTGTTTTCTTAAAATTTCTTATTTCCCTTTCTCTAGAGACAACCATTCCAAGAACACAAGTCATTACTCTACCAATAGAAATTGAAACTTTATCTTCATTTATTTGTTTAGCAACTCTTCTACCAAAAATTATAGACATTAATCTAGAAAAATTTATACCAATTAAATAGTCTTCTTTTGCTCTTAAGTATGCAGAATCAGAAAGACTATCATACTCTTTAATATCTTTAGCCTCTCTAATACCTTTAAGAATTTCTTCTTCTGTTTGTGAATCTATCCATACCCTTTTTATTGGAATCTTAGGGTCTGGTTTAGTCATCATAAATACAAGCCTTTGTATATATTCTCCTTCTCGTCCAGAGTCACCAGCATTATAAATAACTTCTAAATCATCTCTATGCATTAATGTATTTATAACATTATATTGATTCTCTACTTGAGGAATAATCTCATATTTCCATTCTTCTGGTATAAAAGGAAGAGTATCTAGCCTCCAAAGTTTAAGATTTTCATCATACTTTTCAGGGTATGACATAGTAACCAAGTGTCCAACACACCAGGTTATTATCCATTCTTCAGATTCAAGATAACCATTTTTTCTAGTTGTATTTATTTTAAGTGCTTTTGCAAATTCCATTGCAACGCTTGGTTTTTCTGTTATTAGTAATTTCTTTGCCATTTTCCAACTTCCTTTTTATTACAAAACCAATTATAACAAACTAGATTTTTATGGGCAACAAAAAAAGCTAAGTTTTATTAACTTAGCTTTTTATAATATATTTAATTCAAAGATTAGTCTATTTTCTTGTAATTTACAAATGAGATTAATCCTAATGCTGCAATTGCTATCATTAAAGGAATTATATAATCTTCGCTACCTGTACTTGGCATATCTTGTTCAGCTCTTGTTGTTGGTGCTGAAGGTGATTGTGTTTTTTCTTCTCCACCTGTACCTGGTAATTGTGAAGCAGATGGTCTAGCACTGTTTGAAGGTGTAGTTGATGTTGATTGTGATGGACTTGGTGATTCACTAGGTGATTCACTTGGTTCAGTACTTTCGCTAGGATCATTGTTTCCACCTACGCTAACTACAGTTTTGATAGAAGAAATTTTGATTGGATCTGTTAGATTTGGATCTGAATTTCCTCCTTCAATGTTATTAAATTCAATTTGTGCAACTTTTGCAGATGTTCTGTCTTTTACTTTAAATGTAAATGTTGCTATTTCAGTATCATTTTTTGTTGCTTCTGCACTATCTAGTGCTAATTTTCCATTATCTTTGTTATAAGTAGCAGCAAATCCATTTAAACCTTCAACTTTGTCGTTAACAAGTTCAACTATATCATCATTGTAGTTTAAAACACCTGTTATACCACTTATACCTTGATCAACTTTGATACTTGATATTTTTAAAGTTACTTTAAAAGTTCCTCCAAGTGGAACCCTATCACTTGCTGATGAAGTAAGTGATGCTGAAAAAGATCCAGCAGCATATGTAGTTCCTCTTAATAATACTATTAATGCTAAAGCCATTAATAATGCAATTACAATTTTTCTAATCTTCATAAAAAATCTCCTTTTACCTTATATATTATACAACAGCAAGGGTTTTACGTCAACCCCATAATAATTTCTTTTATTT
>OCVV011354022.1_pt1 | contig 10525 bp, 13 predicted proteins | sample 1539721 | NCBI WGS metagenome assembly OCVV01 (sample SAMN02144230, study PRJEB22623) | gut metagenome | biome: sheep rumen | host: Ovis aries | place: New Zealand
AACCACAGCGAACCCTGACGGGTTCGCGAGGATTTTAACAATGGGCAGGCGGAAATATGCCCGTCAAAACCACGGTTCGGATTATTCCTGTCACCCTAACGACTGCTCCCCTCAAAACCAACCGCCGATCACTAATACAACTAATCACTGACCACTGTCGGCTGTCCACTTTCCACTGTCCACTTTCCACTGTCCACTGTCCACTGAAAAAACAGCCCTGTCTTTTCCGCTTTGTGAAAAGACAGGGCTGTTTATTATCAGAATTTAACCGCGGAGCATTAACCGTGCTCGACCATATAGCGGACGATCTTAGCACAGCGCTTCGCCGCCTGTTCCTCAAAGACCTTATACTCAACGATCTCAGTCTCATCGGGCTTATCGGAGATCGCGCGGATGACGACGAACGGCGTATTGTTCAGATAGCACGTCTGCGCGATCGCGGCGCCCTCCATCTCACAGCACATACCGCCGAAATCGGTGATGATCTTGTCCTTTTGTTCTTTTTTAGAAATAAACTGGTCACCCGAGCAGACCCTGCCCTCAAACACATGGATATCGGGCGCGGAGGTCTTGACTGCCTCGACAGCCTCCTTGCGCATGGCTTCATCCGCTTCAAAGGCTATCTTGCCGGTATAGGGGATCTCTCCCTTCTTGAAGCCGATCGCCTCGACGTCGAAATCGTGCTGTACCGCGTCGGTGGATACCACGATATCGCCGATATCGATCTTGCTGTCCAGCGAGCCCGCCACGCCGGTGTTGATGATCCTGGTGCAGCCGAATTCATTGATCAGGGTGTTCGCGCAGATACCCGCGTTGACCTTGCCCATGCCGCACTTGACGATGACAACGTCCTTTTCACCGATCTTGCCCTTGCAGAACTCCATCTCGGCGATCTTTTTGGACTCGCTGATCTTGGCGGATTCCTTGAGCGAATTGACCTCGACGTCCATCGCGCCGATGATGCCGATGATCTCCTTCTTCTCGGTATTCTCGGTGTTCTCCGTCTTATTACACCCGACCAGCGTTGCGCTCATCAGGATAGCCATTGCGCCGATCACGGCGATAATCTTTTTCTTCATACTCGTTTCCTCTCTTGATAAATGATATGCTATTATTGTACCATCAACGATTTACATTTGCAATAGGTCGTTTCAAGTTTTCATGTATACCGCTATTTTGCCTGCTTGGGCGTGATCTCATAAGTATCGCGCCGTATCTCGATGTCATAATGCTTCTCTGTACCGTCAGGCGCTTTCAATACAACCTCTGTTTGACCCGCTTTGCGCATCTCGGCATGTACCATATAGGATTCGATCGCGTCTTCATAGCGGATCGACAGCGTGCCAAAGGAGGGATCGACAAAGCTCGCCTGATAGGTATTGTCGAACGCCGTGCCCTGCTCATCGCCGCTGTACAGGATATCCGTGTCGTAGACGGGCGGATTGATGATCGTCCAGATCGTCAGCGCAACGATCATCACCGCGCTGATGACCACGCCCGCGATACGGACGCGCTTCTCACTGAAGATGGCGACGGGATAGATCAGCATGGTCGCCGCGCAGAAGATCGTGCTGTACAAATGGCGCGGGAACGAAAAGAACGTTTGCCCGAGATAACCCCCGTAGTGGAACGCGAGCAGCACCAGCATCGGCGCAAGGATCAGCAATCCCCACCACTTATTCTTCTTCATATAATAGCCGACAAAGCCCATCGGGAAGGTCAGGATCGTCCAGAGGATCCAGTTGCGGTAATAGCCCATGACCGACCAGCCGAGGAACGGCACCTCGACCAGATAGATCAGCGGCTGGCTGATCAAAAAGAACACAAAGCATTTCAGCGCGGAATCGAGATTGCTTTTTGCGTTCATGATGATCAGGATGCCGCACAGCACCCAGCGGTCAAAATAGATCGCGGGGTCGGTCAGCGAGGTATCGTGCAAAAACGGCACCTGATTGATCAGCCCCGTATACACACCCGCGATCACCGCGAACAAAATCAGCTTCCACCATGTCAGGTTCAGCCCGCCAAACAGTTTTTTAAGCACTTTCATCAAATCACCCGTATTTCGTTAAGGTTTTGGTTTCTCGACTATGATTCTACCATAATGTTCGGCGAGTTGCAAGACGGGAAGGATATTTATACTAAGTAGCAATAAAACAACAAGCCGCTCCGCCATCGGACGGCATATATCCGATAGGCAGAGCGGTTTTATTATTTCAACTGTTTTTCTTAGCGGTATTGATCGAAGAGATCAATAGGATGCGGAGTGTGCCGCATTTGGTATCCAAATCCTTATACTGAACAGCATTGATATACCCTGTTGAGGAATAATATCATTCCAAGAAGTTTGCCTACGGCAAATGAAGCAATGACGCGTGGCGTCATCATGAAGTTTTCTGCGAAAATGAAGTTAAGTGTTCACCAATGTGCGAAGCACACTTCACACGCGAAGCAAACTTCATATCGAAGATACTTCACGTTTTGAAGGAACACTTAATTGCAAAAGGACTTCCGAAGAAGTCCTTTTGCATGGAAAGCCCGAACAAAAAAGATATATTTTTGAAAAGGTACTGGGGGGAACTGAACCCGCGTCTGCTTTTCTTATGATACAATAACAAACTCCACGTTCGGCGTATTGACCGGACAAGCCCTTCTAACATATCAAATTTAAGCTTTCTGAACCTTTTTCTTTGTCAGTTGTGCCAAAAACAGTTCCAGATTTGTCGCATTAGCATCAATAATAAATTTATGCTTTTGAGTACGCAATACGATTACGTTATCTGTAGATCGGTAATTCAAACATTCGTCATACTTTACAATATATTTTTTTCCAAAACAATTACGATACACAAAATAATTATCCTTTTTAGAAAAAGTAATTCTCCAAAATATAGTAACAAATATCGGAATAAAACCCAGTAAAGAAAAAGCAAAGAAACCGATGTACACCCAGTAGCCTCTGCCGGTACCATAGTCGGGGAAAAGCATATAAACCAGTAGAAAAATTGCGCAAACGCATAAAAAAAGTATTCCAACAACCAAATAGGATTTAGGCAATTTCACTGCAACGTTCTCTTTAGTTAATGAGTTGATCAATATCTGAGCGTTTTTCGATTCTATATGCTCAAATAATAATCGTACTACCCCTATGATAATAATCGGAGTAATTATTAATAGTAGTATTCTCATAAATGTCTCCTTATATAGCCGATCAACGGGTCACAGCTTTCTTATCGTTTATTGTCCTTCGCTGTTTTCAGAGAGGATATCAATATTTTCTTGATTTCCAAACAATCATCTATCATTGACTGTGCAAGCTTTTCATCAATATAGTCAGACAGCAGCAACAGCCTGAGCCAGTATTCCGTCTCTGCTGTTTCTTTCAGGGAGATTTGAAGCTTTGCGATAAAATCAGCCTGACTGACGCCGTATACCGCCTCATTTGCGTTCGCACCGATAGATGTACCGCTGCGGATGATCTGCTTGGATATAATGCTTTCGTGTTTTTCTTTAGAAAGGTATTGATAGAGTTTTACGATGCGCGCGGCAAAATGCAAGGATTTTTCTAATAAAGGGCTGTTGTATGACATAACAATTATTCCTCCTATTTCAGAGAATAAAGAATAGTGAATAGTGAATAACGAATAATACACCAGAAACGCCCAAAGGTTCATCTGTTATAAACTATTCTTTATTCTCTATTCACTATTCGTTGAGCCGGAACGGCGATTCCGGCGTTTCTGGTGGAGCAGACGAATTCATAGTCGAACACTGCTCCGTGCAGGTTTTATCGGTGTTAAAGGCTTCTTCAATTTCCTCTAACGGTATGTCATCAATGCTCACAGGCTTCTTGCTGGCGTTGATGATCAATGTAAAGTGGTCATCGTAAAGATACACGGAATGTACGAGGATATTGATGATGGCTCTGCGCTTGTTGACATCATCCAATGGCATATCGCAAACAAAATCGAGAAAAGCGAGTATCTGCGCTTCCGAAAGACAGATACGTTTGTTTTCTTCAATTGCAAGCTGTTCCTCCAGCGCTTCTTTTTCAGCCTGACGCTTGTTAAGGCGTTCCGTTAGCATTGAAACGAATTGTCCTTGCTCAATACCTCTCCATAAATTTTCTATGGCGATATCCGCTTCTCGGATAGCTTTCTTTAACTGCTTGACCGAAAGATTATCAGGGCTTTTATTACATTCCTCAGCTACCTTTTTGGCTATGAATTTGATGTTTTCATCTGTAAGTAGTTTTAAACATTCCGCAATCACTCTGTCCTCGATTTTCTTTTTGCCAACGATTGTTTTATCACAGTGCTTCTTTCGGGCTTCCTTGCAGATGTAATAGTGATACTGTTTTCCGGTTTTGCTTGTGCCGCCGTAACCGACCATCATATTCTTACAGTGACCGCAAAACAGCTTTGTCGTCAACAGATACTCACCCTCGCCGTGCGTTCTGGCTGGAGCCTTTTTGTTTTTGTTCAGAATATCCTGAACCTTGTTGAATAAATCGTCGTCTAAAATCCTCGGCATACCGCCCGGCGTTTCCTGTCCCTTATACATATAAACTCCTATATATCGTTTGTTGCTCAGCATACGGCTGAGACTGTTGTAAGTAAAATCGTTACCTAAAGACGTTTTGACTTGACGACGTTTTAAATCCTTTACAATTTCTGCTTTGGTCTCGCCGCTTGCATATCGCTCAAATATCTCACGCACGATTTTGGCTTCGTCCTCGTCAACATAAAAGCGTCTGTCTTTATCCACCTTAAACCCAAGACCGGGATTGCTGCCGTTGGACAAACATTTTTGTGCGTTGATCTCCATCCCTCGGTGGATCTTCTGAGAAAGCTCGGCGGAATAATACTCCGCCATACTCTCTAACACGCCCTCGACAAGAATACCCGATGCGTCATCAGTAATGTTCTCCTTTGCCGACAAAACTCTAACGCCGTTCTTTTTTAGCTTTGCTTTATATATAGCGCTGTCGTAGCGGTTACGGGCGAATCGGTCAAGCTGATAGACCAACACCCCCTCAAATGTGTGTTTATCGCTGTCGGAAATCATGCGCTGAAAATCGGCACGATTATCGTATTTACCACTCATAGCTCTATCTATGTACTCTCCGACTACAGTATAATGATTCTGCTCCGCATATTCGTAACACACCTTTAACTGACCTTCAATGGACTGTTCTGTTTGGCTGTGGCTCGAAAATCGGGCATAGATTACTACATTCATAATTGACCTCCTTTGCTCTCCGCCGTAACGACGGAGAGTTTTGATATAATATTACAGGATTTGTAGAAAACAGTCGATTGTGTCAAATTTACGCAATCCTTTTTCCGTCCTGATATTCGGGGTGAGCCTTTAGCCATTTTTCATAATATTCTTTGCCAAAATCACTGTTGTAAAATTCGATGATATCGGGAACAAGCGCTTTGGCGAGAAGTATTAAGGCTTCTTCTGAGTATTCTGCGGTTTTTAATTCATTTTTCAATAGGCTCACCTCATCTTTCTCGATCTCGCTGACGCTTGAGATAGCGTTGGTAATAATCGCAGGCTTTCAGAACAAAATCCTCAAGCTGATTGTCGGTCGCTTTCGGAGCATATTTTCTCACCTTATCTACTGGGATTTTAAGCGTTTCTCGCTGGTTGGCTTTCTCCTCAGACATTATATGCTCGATATACTTCGGAGAGATAAGCCCATCACGAATCGCCTTGTGCATACGGAATGCTTGTGAATAGGACGGAGTGCAGTCGTTCTGCTCGATAATATTAAGCAGAGTGTATTGTAAGTCTTCGTCCAAATAAGAAAGCTCAACACCAACGGAAAAAGCAATCTTGCCCTCGTCCATCAGGTTGAGCAGTTCGGGAATGAGATTTGTCAGGCGAATGTAGCGATGAATCTGTCTTGCACTTTCGTTAGTCGATTCCGCAACTTGTTCTACGCTCCACTTCTCGCCGATTTGGCGAGAAGCGCCTTGATGTGCCAGAGCCTCCATCTTCAATTTATATGCAAACGCTTTCTCCGACGGCAGGATATGCTCTCGGTGGAGATTGCTATCTACCAGCATAACCGCCGCTTCGTCACGGCTGACGGAACGAATAAAGGCAGGAATTTCTGTAAGCCCTGCCTTCAGCGCCGCACGGAAACGGCGGTGTCCTGATATTATTTCATACTCGTCTGTCTTACCTTCAAGCGGACGAACGATAAGCGGCGACATTATGCCCTGCTCCTGAACGCTCTCAATCAAGCTGTTCATCTCGTCGTTGTCCAGCACCTTGTAGGGATGGTCTTTGAATTCGTGTAATTTGTTGATTGATATATTAGTCATCGTTCATAACTCCTTTGTTTTGATTTAGTTTGTTGATAATATTTGTACTTGTATCTGCCTTGCTCCAGTTGTTTTTCCTGTTCAATCAAAGCTTGGAGCCGAGGCACTTTGTTTTCAATGCGCTCGCAGATTTTTAGCTGTCGGCGCAAGGGTGTCAGTTTCTTTGTGATTTCTCTGCATTGTTCTTTTAGAGAATTATCTTCTTCGGGCGTTTTCGCTCTGCGGATTTGATTTCTGATATGCTGCCGCTCGGCTTCATAACTCTCAATTTTCCCAACAATCTCTGTTTTGCACTCTACAAAATCCTCCGCAGAGTTAATGAATTGATCGCAGAGGAAATGGTATTCTTCGAGAGTCCGGTCAAGGTTTATAATTTCTGCTCTCAGTTCAGGCGACAATGGACGGTAATCAGCCTTCTTGATATTCGAGCCCGTGCAGATTTTAGCGATAGTGATAATCAGCTCAAATAGCGAAGTAATCAGGTCGGGCGTATGCTCCTTTTCATAGTTCCGTATCACTAAAATCAATGGCGTTCTGCGGACTACAGGTCTCGGCGTGTAGAAATCCATAAAGTATCTGTCCTCGTGTTGTGTGCGCAGGCGAGTTAAGATAGCTTGCCTTGAATAATCCTTACCGAGACTGCTTATCCTCACAGGCTTCTGCCAATCGGGAGCAACAACCGACGGATGTTCGTATTTGAAGCTCCTCACAAACATATAACCGAGAGAACGCAGATACACTTCAAAGTCCACCGGGTTACAGGTATTGGCGAGCGCTTCATCAACGTCCTTACGCAGCAAATCCTTGTGCGGTAGCTGTCCGCTTTTCCGTATCCAATACGCTTTATCCCCGCCGTAGAACGGAGCGTTTTCAAGGATAGATTTACCGTATTCACGGCAGACCTCGTCGGAAATCTCACGCAGCTTGTAGTGGTCGGAAATATGATTTTCAAACTTTCGTCCGGTGCGGAACGATACACTATTTACGACGATATGATTGTGAATGTTTGCCGTATTTAGATGTGTCGTCACGACAATCTCATAATCATCGCTCCACATACGCTTGGCGGTTTCAATGCCGATACGGTGCGCTTCTTCGGGTGTGACTTCTCCTGCCTGAAAGCTCTGATAACCGTGATACGCTACATTTCCGCCGAGTTTACCGAAACGCCGTTTTGTTGTCATCATCTGTTCATAGGCTCGTTTCTTCGGACAGTTGATTCCGCTGACATACATTGTCTGGTCGGTTTTGTCACTGTTCTCAACGTAATTGAGGGTAGCGGCTAAGTCATCATCAAGATATTTGCGCTCGATTGTTTTATCGGGATTCTGAGCGTAATTGATAACATCCTTCAACCGTCCTTTGACGGGCCAGAAGCCTGTGATTGCCACGTCGCTACCTCCTTGCGGATCTGTGCTGTTGTAGATTTCTCCGGCAAGAGTAACTGCCGTTGGATTTCATCAACCGTTTCAAGCAATCTCCGCTCGATATCAGGTGACACCTTATCGGCAACCTCGTCACACAAGCGGCAGAGCATTTGATAGAAATGAAAAAAGACATCAGGCTGCACCGTTCTCGGTGCGTAACCCAATGTCCTTTGTCTGACATATTCGGATTGTGATAAGCCGCAGCTCTCGGAGAGCTTGGCTATCTTGTTTTTCTCGGACTGCGTAACACGCAGCTCGATTCTTGCATTTTTATCGTTCAATAATATACCTTCTTTCTTCGGGTGTTAGGGTGTCCCTAAAGATTTACAACAGCTTCGGAGCTGTTGTATTTGGAATTTGCCGTACAAATTCCCTGCTTGCTACAGTATAAGACACAGCCACGGAGTGCGATTTTACCCATTCTGCTGTGCCTTATACTTTGCATAGCGCTGCCTTAATTATCTCAAATATCTCGGTGACAAAAGTGTGGTCAACCTTTCGACAAATGTCGCCGGAAAAAGCAGGATTTGTACCGTATAATAACAGCGGTGACATTTTGCCTGATAATTGGCGGTCTTTTGACAGCAAATGTGTCTCCTAAAAGCTATCGAGAAATTCAAGCATATTTTCTTCAGCGGCACTGTCTTTTTTCTCCGAAACAGAAACAGCCTGCTGCAGCTGTGCAACAGGCTGAGTAAGTGTAAGCAGATTCAGTAAAGGCGTGAGTGCTTTCAGATTATCTTGTATCGTAGCGGTAACACGGTCAAGAAATCTGTCCTCAATCTTTCGCTCCTCTATCAAATCAAGATAGCCATTGATTGAGCGTACCGCTTCCTTACTGATAGAACGCTCGGAATTTTGGAGGTAATCATATACCCGTCTCTCCGCTTCAACGTCCAAGTTGAGGCGGAGCTTTAAGTTCTTAATCATACCGCACCGCCGCTCTTACTGAGCTTGGTGTAGGCAATATACTCATAGCCCTTTGCCGTGGCACAAATATCGGAATTAATAAATACTCTGCCTTTATCGTACTCTCCGAAATGACGGATCAGACAACCGCCGCCACCGACAACATACAGCTTCATCAGCTTTGGATTGTAGTCGTGCTCAAGGAGCTTGCGGAAAATCTCGGCAGTATAGGCTTTCGCCGCCGTAATGATTGTATTAAGGTATTCTCCGTCAATATCCGCTGTGCCTTTCTTGAGAACTTCCGTGATGATACTCTCGTCAAGGTTAGTGTGGTGCTCTCTCATCATCGCTTCACGGACGGCGAGAGTACATTGATACACGCCGTATTTCTCGGTAAACATATTGAGCATATCTGGCTTGCGGTCAGAAATCTTCAAGAGATTCATCGTACCGTTACCGATGTCACAAAGCATTGTCGTACCCTTAAATTCACCGAGCCTTTCGGCAATTGCTGCAAAGCCCTGTGGAAACACATCAACGCCGATTATCTCAATATGATAATCAGTCCTGCGGAAGTTGAAATCTACTGTTCGATGTTGAAGCAGGTATTTCTTGAATTCCTCTTTTTGCCGTGTTACCCAAGTAAGCGGAAGTCCGGCGGCAATAAATATCTTTGCATCGGTGATACGCTCACGGTTAAGCTCTCTGGCAATAGCGGCAAGAGTGAGGATATAGTAATCCTCATCGGTGAACTTGTCCGCCGTAAACTCCTTGTGCCCAACGCCGATGGAATAATACTTGTTATTCCAAACGAGCAGGTCGTTGGTAAACGGCGGCTCGGTATCGCTCGCAATCACACCTGTGGGGAAACAACAGTTAGCGGTTTTCATATTGCCGTAACCGTGGTCGATACCGATAATCTTAAAATCGTTTAGTGTTTTCATATAATCATCCTTTCAGTTTTTCGTTGTAGGCGATTATGTCGCCGTAGAGTTTTGGAAAAGCAGGCAATACGCATTTCAAAAGATAGTTGCAGTATATGCCATACTTACTGATTAGCTGCACGCAGCTGTGTTCTTCGCCGTCGTCGAGCAACAGGCAGTTGTCATCAATGCAGTTGCAGCACGAATGACGAACAATGCGGTTTACTCTGTCGGACAGCTCTTCGGTAATTTTTAGTGCCATAGCTTGTACCTCCTTTCGTGTATTTTTGAGGGCTTTTCGTCCCTCTACTGTATTAAATACACGAAAATCCGAAAACTTAGGGTTTTAAGAAAACATAGTGAAAATCAAAAAGAAAACACTAAAAAACGGCTTGAATACTGAACAATCATAATTCAAGCCGATATTTTTATTTTATGGAAAACAAAAAATTAAAAAATTTTTTCAAAATCCGAGCAAAGGGATTTTTATGGGACACCTATTTTGATAGACTTGATAGTGAGGAGGTGAGGAGGTGTTGATTATGGAGAAAATCAGCTTTTTCAGCGCCGATTTTCGTGACGGAAGAATACGAATCGGCAACAAAACTTATCCTGCGGGTTCGTTCGCTACGCACCTACTAAATCAATATTATAAGGAAGATACGGCGGCACGAATATCTGCCTATGTTATGAACAACTGGGCTGTACAAGACACACTCAAAAAGGGGTATCTCAATGCGAGATTGCTCAAAAAAACAGGGGATGATATACTTGAAATCTTAAACGCACTTCCGAAGTTGAAGCCGTTTAACCAATTCGATATAGAGAGCGAACGACGGTTAATTTCAGAAACCTTCACCGAGGAAAACGGAGATTATATCGTAGAGTATTTCAGAAGAAAGTCATTTATTCTTGCTATGGATGACGG
>OCVV012890922.1_pt1 | contig 10522 bp, 11 predicted proteins | sample 1539721 | NCBI WGS metagenome assembly OCVV01 (sample SAMN02144230, study PRJEB22623) | gut metagenome | biome: sheep rumen | host: Ovis aries | place: New Zealand
TTTATTAAAGATAAATATTATTATATATTATATAATATGTTTATTATTTATTATATAAGAATATTATTATATAATAAATATATATATTAAAATTTAATTTAGTGTACAGAAATTAAATTAATCACTATAAATACATTTTTGATATATACAAACTTGTATTTATAGTGATTCGCTTTTTTGATAATAGTGTAAACCTACATCTTAATTATCTGTATAGAAATTAGTTATTATCTTATTGCATTGCTCAATCACCTGAGGAACGACATCTGGGTTTTCTTTACAATAATCTCCAATCTTCTTCAGCACATCTGCCAAGTCATAAGGGACACGTATTGCCTTAGATGGGTGCTGCTCATAGATAGGCTTTTTCTTCCTTCCAGCTCCACGAGGATTTCTGACTTCTTCAGGTAGTTCTTCTTTTTCAGCTTCTCTCACTGTTCTATATGAAAGGATCCTTATGCTTTTGTCTTGCGCTATTTTATCTTGCCAGCGTTTATCGGTATCATCAGTTCCCTGTTCGTAGCCATCATCATAGCCTTCCTGATAGCGGTCTATTGTGCCAGGGGTGTTTTCTTCAGAGTCTTCCATAGAAACAGAACTCTTTGCATTTTCAAGAGAACCAGAGGCGAGTAGGGTAGGGGAGTCTTCATGATTATAATTACCATGCATGTAATTTATTACAGCCTCAGAACACTTCAATTCACTTTGTTTTAAAGTACCTATGATGCGCATACCTTCGAGTGTTTTGCATCGTGATAAAGCGACATACATCTGTCCATCAGCAAAGAACCCATCAGCAAGCACATTCACCTTGTCATAGGTTTGTCCTTGGCTTTTATGTACGGTCATGCCCCATGCCAGGCGCACAGGAAACTGTATGATTGCAGCACGAGGAATAATCTCAATGACGCTTTTTCCGTGCTTGTCCTGTTTCAAGATGTGGTCATTGATATCCCACGTATGTTTTTTAATAACGGCATGGACTCCATTTACTTCAACACGAATATAATCCTCGACACCATTTTGTCCATTGATACAAACTTCGAGGACTGTAGCGATGCTGCCGTTTACCCAGAGTCCATCAGGATCATTATTGAGCATCACCACCTTTGCCCCTTCACAAAGAATCAGTGTTTTTTCTATAGGATAATCCTTATCCGAAATTCTGAAGTTTTCGTCAATGATTTTAGTGGTTGTTTCTATCTCAAAAACCTTGGCACCTTTATTCTCCAGCTGTTTTATCTGTTGGTTATTGATGTGGTTTGCCGTGTCATTGGTAGGGCAAATGGTAACAGCTGCAGTATCTAGTTCTTTCGATGCGTTGAATACATTGAAATCAGGTTTTCCTTCACGGATTTGATTGAGTGCGTTGATAAATGCCTTTTCCTTCTGACGCATCGAGGTCTGCAGCTCCATTTTTACAAAGCCCAAATCAGCCCACTGGCGACTTTGGAAAGCATAGAGCCTATTACCATATAATTCAAAGAATGTTTCTTTTTCTTTCTTCTGCTTTGGTCCAACTGGTGGCAGCTGGTAGAAGTCGCCCACTACAAGAATCTGAACATTTGGGTTTTCATGCATGAGCGTGTTTGCCACCCATGCAAACGTATCGATACGGCACATTGAAATTTCATCAATAATGATGACTTCAGCATTACGAATAATTTTTAGTTTTTTCTCAACATACTTTCTTCGCTTTTCTCCATCGTCAGGTTTCACTGACAAAAACTCGTCCGGAGCGATTAGGCGAATAGGAATGCCAAAAGTACGGTGAATGGTTACACCATTTATATTCGTGGCAGCAACTCCAGTTGGAGCACACACCAACATCTGCTTACCACAACTTTTGCAGTAGTCGATGATGTGGCGAGTCAGAAATGACTTACCAGTACCACCCTTGCCACAGAGGAAGATGTTTGCACCTTTTTGAAATGATGCAAACACTATCTGTTGTTCCTGAGTCAATTTCGTTGATGTGTTTTTCCGTGCCATACTTCACTCATTTTGTTTTATTATTATTTTGTGGCCAACCCGCATGAAATGTGGAAAGTAGCCATCCTATTTCTCGGCCATAAACACCACTATTTTTTAGAAATCATCTGGCAAGCCGATGCCGTCCATGTACCAGTCGAGGTATTCCAGAATGATTCGAAGGTTCTCGTGATCAAGAGCGTAAATTTTGCAAAAGAAAGGTTCATCGTTATCGATGTACTGCGTAACCATATGATAGATGTAGCTGTCATCTTTGCCAAGCTGCTTCCACTTGTCAATAGCAAACTTCTTGAAGTGTTCTCGACGGAGGAATGCCTCACGTTCCTCCCCCTGGTCATTGTGCACGAGTTCCTTTTGGTTCCACTGCAATGTTAGTTCTGCAGTTCCTTTAATAATTTTAGCGATATTCATAATACAATGTTTTTAATGTTCTCGTATGCAAATATAATAATTATTTAATTACCGTACAAGAAATTAAATATTTTTTTTAAAAAATTTCTGTACACTGAATTAAATTATAAATTTTAATTTGACTAGGAGAAATATCATTAGTCTAAATATCAAAATATATTTAAAAATGGATTAAATATTATAATATAAAAATCTATTAATCAATAAATTAAAAATACAACTATAACAATAAAATAACAATAAAACATCAATAAAATAACAATAAAATATCATTAACATCACAGATTATTACTTTATGTAATAAGAAAAAAACAATAACACACATATAATCATGCGCGTAGGATTTTTATAAATTATTTCTTATTAAGTCTGAAACTATAAATCAGTTTCAATAAAGGGAAAAGATTATAGATAAAAATATTCCAAATTTTAAATTATGTTTAGTTCAATTAATTAGTATTTTTATAATTTTTTCGTTCGAAAAAAATGGACATCAAAACAATTTGTCTTTTTTCATTCAAATATTTTATGTATTCTAATAAAAAACAAATAATTAGAAAAAAAAAGATAGTCCAATTTTTTAAAAAATTGGACATCAATTTTCATTAATGAATTGTTTTTTTTTGGACTATCTAATTTTCTTTTTTTTGAAAATAAAGCCTTAAATTATGCTTAATATTTGTTAAAAAAGTCGTTTGTATCACCTCAAAATTGAAATATAATTAAAAATAATTTGCCATGAAATAAATAAATCATATCTTTGCAGAGCATTTGGAGCGTCGTGAGGCGAATTTCCTTCAAAAGCCAGGGAAACCTGATAAATATTTTAAAGCATACGAAGAAGCTGCCCTGGGTAGCTTCTTTACTTTTTATTAATTATCCGCAAGTATCCGTTCCAGCTATTTGCGGACAATTATTTTAATTTTACAAGGAAATTAAAATTTTTTTAAAAATTTATCCTTCAGCATTTTGCGCTAAAAAAAAAATAGTGTAACTTTGCCAGTGCTTTAAAATATTTATGAAATTTTTTAATTACGTGATGAGACGAAGCATAGTAATCCCACACGAGAAATCCAAAAGATTTCGACAAAGCTCCCAAATAAATAACAAAGTTTCAGAATCACGCAAAGATGCGAGAAAGGAGGTTCTATGTTTTTAAACATACCTAATTGGCTCGTTACCTCACCGATTTTCGAAAGTGATAATTGTATGCGTGTTTGGCTGTTTCTCTATTTGGAATCGTTGAAAGGAGAAAGAGACTTAGTTTTTAGGCATAGGGGAAAGTTTCATTGTAGTTTAGGTGTTTTACCTGCTTCGAGAAGTTTTATCACAAAACGTTTCTTGATGGTAGATGGTGCAGTGCAAAATGTGTATAGAAGACTTAATACTTCTGGTCTGATAAAAATTTCGTTTGATGAATCCACAAATTTGAATATTATCAACATTCCTTTGGTTCAGCCAAAAGGAATAAAATACTTTCAGCTGCCATTATCCAAAAATATCAAGCCATTTATTGAAGTTCCATCTTTGTTACGAACATATATATATATTATGTTTTCCGCAGCGCAAGAAAGTTGTCTTTCTTGTCGAAGAACTCCGCTGAAGAGAGGTGAAGCATTATGCAAAATAGGTGAAATTTCTCATCAACTGGTAGTGCCAGAAAAAGAAGTAAAGAATAGCATTACCTATTTGAAAGAAGCAGGTCTTGTAGATACTGAAAAAGTAAAAAATTATGGTTTGAAATTTACATTGAATGAATACCCATCTGAAAAGGTAAATGAGCAAAAATCTAATAATGTTGCTGAATCAAATTATACTGAAGAAATTATACAAACCCCTTTGACTGCAGCAGTTTCAACTTATTTCTTTGGAAGAAAAAGTGGAATCCGAGATATAGCGGTTCTGAATACTGTTATTCAGGAATTAGGAGAAAAATTTACCAAAAACTTACCTGATTTCAATGTAGAAAAGCTTCTTCCTTCTGCTATGGAAAAGTATCTGAAGGAACATGGTAGCGAATATCCAGATTCAAATAAAATATTCAAATTTATTTGTGACTATTACAGTGAAATGAAGAATAAAGAATGGAACGCCCAACAAGAAATCTTAAAGCAAAAGGAAGCAGAAAAAGCTAACGAAAAAATTCTTGATAACTTCATAAAAGTACGCTTCTGCATTTGGACTTTGTTATATTTTAAAGAGTTTGGTAATTTCCCAAGTATAAGCCATGACCAACTTGAGGGTGTATATTACTTTTTTGCTCCCGTAATAGGAGGTTTCTTGGGGGGTAATGAAAAAAGTCTTGAAAAACTAGGCGATACCGATATAAAGGTACGTCACAGTTCTTGGACAAATAAGCATCGAGGTATGGCTTTGCATTTAGAACATTTGTTTGAGGAATTAGACGATGAACAACTTAAAGTTAATTTGTTGACTAGATTTCCAGGAGTAATAGCTTTCATGGAAAAGCATAAATTAAATATTCAAAGCTTTTCACATACTTTACTTTCTGCTTGAGAACCCATCTAAAACGCCTCTAAAAATGTTAAAATAATATAAAAATCAACTATGCCTCGTGCGCGCGCGCATTTTCAAGTAAAGATATTAAAAAGGTGTAGTCTTTATTTTTCAAAAAAAATTTTTTTTGGAGATAAGAAAAAAACTCCATATATTTGCCCCGACCCATTCATCTGATTAATATCGATTGAAGAAGCCAATAGAACCAAGAGTGACATACGGCACTCATGGCACGGTGGCAGGGAGTCGGTGCTGAAAAAATCGCCTTGTTTTGTGAATCATCCGCTGATGAACTGCCACTTTCTTTGAAATTCATGCGCTAAAATCCATATATGAATTATTTGTTGTATATTTGCAAAGTAAAATGAAATAATAAGAAATAACAAGAAGTGCCTTCTGCTCGAAAAATCGCCAAATTTATCATCCATAAGGCATGGGATTGCTACTCACAATATTGTGGGCTGTTTATTCGTGTATGGATGTAGGCGTTTGGCGATGCCTTTGAGCAGCATGGGTGGCAGTCCACTTCTTTTTTTGAATAGTTCCTGTTGATTGCCCAGGAAAAGACTTAATGCTCAAAAATTTCGCCGTATGAAAAATTTTTTAGTTAGCCTGGTCTTGTTGCTTGCATTGGCAACAAGTGTTTCAGCGCAGGAATTAAAAGTTCCTGAACCCGAATTCGTCAATAGCTATTGCATATTGACAAGTGACTCAACCTATGCAATACTTCCTAAGGAAAGTGGCACAATCGGAAAGCACCAGAACAAGGTTTCCAAGTGGTCAAAAGTTCTTGGCAACGTCGCTCAGTTTGCCGGTGCTGCCGGTGTTGTCGGTATGGCCACATCAGGATCGGCTTCTGGAATTATCAATGGTGCCAGGACTGTCGGCACTGCAATGGGTGTTAGCAATGCTGTCGATGCAGTCAGTGGCCTTGCTGGTTCTGTCGGTATGGACATCATCTTCAAGGGAGGTAAGTCAGCTTATCAGTTGAAGCATGATGGTGGTGACATCAGACTGCTCATCAAGGCAGAAAGCAACGAAAATGACCCCATGGAAATCTACCGTGTTGTTCGTTTTGAAAAAAGCAAGAAGGAGCGCAGGATTCAATGGATGGAAATACAGCCATCGCTTCTTGGTTCCTCCGATGCAGTGAAGGCAGGGTTTGTGAATTTCACGGGCCATAAGTACGGTAATCAGTCATATCTTTTGACGATTCCGGCAAGTGAAATGGAACCAGGCGAATACGGTGTATTCTTCATGTCGATAGCAACCGCTACGACAATTCCTGTTGGTACATTCAGCGTGAAGTGACATGAAGAAAAAGACTCCAGCTCCACGCAAGGAGATAAAACTTGACAAATACCAACTTCGCCAGTATCTTCTCAAAGATATTCCTGTTTGTGAGGATATGGAAAAGAGTGTATTGTCAACATGCTTGGTAGAAAATGATAAGATTGAGCAAATATCCAGGCAATTAAAACCTTCTTGGTTTTATTGTTCAAATAACCGTGAAATTTTTGCATCAATCAGAATGTTGTCAAGGTTCGGTTCTGAAGTGAATGTTCTTACTGTTGCTAAAGAAGTACAAGAGTCGTTTGGCAAAGATGTAAGTAATTATCTTTCCGAAATATTTACCTTTTATAAAAATCCCGAGCATCTGAGTTATTATATTGCTATAATTGCACAATATGCAATATTGCGAGAGATAAAGATGTTTGCTACCAAATATTCCATATTTGATCCTTACATCGACTGCGAGGATTTATATATAAGATTTCAACAAGACTTCAAAGACTTACAAAGTAGGATGTCATTGAAGAAAGCTCCAGCAGCTTCTTTTCATCTTATGAAATTAGGTGACAGCCTTAATTTTGGCAAGTTCCGTGGCTTCACCATCGAGCAGGTTCTATTAACTGAAGGCGGTCTTGAATACCTGGAATGGCTCGATGATAATGTTCCAGGGGTTTATATCGATTGGAAGGATGTTGCAAAATGGAAGAGCAATCATATAAGAATTAAATACAGTACCGATTCCGAAGAAACAGATTATTTTAATGATTTCTCAAAAATAATAATAAACAAGTGAATTGATATGGAGTACATTTTTTATTTAGTCGTTATTGTCTGGTGGTTTTGGAAGATCTTCAAGGCCGCACTTAACATTGGTGATCCTGACTTCGACCGCAAGAACCGTGAGGGATTGATTTAATACAAATTATGGCGGATGTTTTCACAGATAAGTCAGTCCGGCTGGCCGTTGCACTGGATGGGTGGATTCTTGACATTGCCCGTGACAAATGGGCGGTGGACGAAGAAATGACCATGGACGAAATCTCCAAGGTCTATACTGAGTTCATCGCAAAGCACTGGCATCTGCAGCCCCATGAGGTGACATGTTCAGACCTGCTGACTGTAAAAAGAAAGATTTGTCAACTGTTCAGTATTACTGACAGCCTGTCCAAAGTGGGCCTTGATTGGAACTTTGAAGATGATGAGAACTACAGATACAAGTTCGACATCGAGGGACGGAAGCATTCCTTAGAAAAAGGTATGCGTGTTCTACTTTGTGTATGGGGGTCTCCTTGCAGGGAGCAGACGGGCACCATCACGGAGGTACTGCAAGACGCTATTATCATACAGGCCGATGGCTACATAGATATAAGCGAAGAATATTCCATTAAGAAGATTGGAAAACCGGTAGTATATCAGGAAAACTGGTGATGCACATATTTGCATGCCTGGTTGAGTTTGAGCGTGACTTGATAAAGGAGAGGACTGCAGAGGGTAGGAGAGAGGCAAAGAAGAAGGGAGTCAGGTTCGGAAGGCCAAAGCAGCCGAAGCCAGAACGCGCCTCGATGTGTGCTCAGTTATACAGAAATGAAAATAGTGTGTCGGCCATCATGCGTATGACAGGCATTCGATCCAGGAACGCTGTTTATAAGTACCTGAGTATGGAAGGTGTTGAATTGAAAAAGAAGTAATCTTTACGAAACGTGAATCAAGTGACGGACATAAGAGAATATCTGATTGACAAGTTGAAAGAGGAACATTGTTTCTGGAGTTACAACAACGACTCCATCAACGACATACCAGACGAGATGCTGGTAGAGTTGGTCATGATTCATCTTGATCTGCCAGAAATTAACCTGCTCTTCAAATTGTTCTCTTTCAAAAAAGTCAAAAGGCTATGGATAGAAAATGTCGTGGCGCAAGGAGAACGCTATTACACGCTTAACTTCTTCCTGGCCTGGTATTATTTCGATGTGAAACGTCCTCACTCATACGTCAAGGCGATGGCAACAAGGCAATTGAACAAGAAAATGGACATAAAACGGGACATGATGGCTAAAAAACAAAATATTTGATTATATTTGCAATCATAATAGAACTTTTGGCATTGGCTGAGAGGCCGTCTCTGACGGAATTTCCTAAGTACCCTACCATTAGTTCTTCTGTAGTAATAGAGTTGTTGCTGTCATTGCCACCTATTTGAACGGAGTCGGTTGACCTGTTGATCGGCGCAGTCAGCAACTCTTTTTTGTTGCTCCATAAAAAGCTCAAGTGAAAATTATACGTAAGTCCGTCCAGTAATTTATTCTATAAAAAAAATATAGAATAAAAACAGGGCATGAGTGTCCCCATCAAGAGCAGAAAAAATCCCAAGTGAGACACTTGGGATTATCATTTGTTGTTACTGGCCTAAGATGAAATTCACGAGTTTCACAACATCGGGTTGCCATCTTTGTTGTTATTTCACAAACACTTTCCTTGTCGTACCGTCGCTCATACGGACGATGTTGATTCCACGTTGAGGTGAACTGATACGATGACCGTTAATGTTATATCGAGCAACCTCTATGGCTTGTTCGTGGGATGAAACTTCCACATTCTCAATTCCCGTTAGGTCTTCACCCGTTGCGAAAGAGCGAACATCACCATAGAAAGTATCGCCCTCAGAAGTTTTCACGAATGCCACATAGCAATAAGTAGTCTCATATTCAAGGTTAGGAAGAGAAGCCGTCATCACTTGCTGACTGCCGCTAACTTCGATTGTCTTAGCATTGCTTGGCAAACTTGATATCATCGAAGGAGATGATATTGCTTCTCTCGACTTTACACCCTGAGTCTGTTCCCAGTAGGCAAAGCCTTTAGACACCACATTGTCTGTACCTCTCTGTACATAGCCTTTCACTTCAGCTGAGTTGCCATTCACAGAAACATTGGCATAGGTATGTACAGTCGGCTCGAAATATGATGTGTTCGTAGGGTCAATTCCCACCCATTCACCATAGTATGTGTTGCCAGCATTCGACGTGTAATAAGGACGGTACTTCCATAGCTTCTCTGTGTTGAGGTTACGGATGTACCCTTCCATCGTTCCCTCATAAAGATAGGCAACACCAGAGTTGGAGGCAAAATCATCTGTCCAGTCTGTACGTCTCCATTCGAATCCTATGTTTGTCTCATCGTCATCTATGTTCGTTTCTGCTGCAACAATCACGTTGCCAGAAGAAATCACTTTTGGATGGGAAGTGATAAAACAGAAATCTGTTGTCGTAAATGATTTTTGTTCTGTATAGATTCCGCCTTCCTTTGTTTCTACGAAAAAGGTCTTGGTGTACGTATAATTGGGGTCTAATCCTATTAGTTTAATATCTGTTTGGTTTGGATAACCTTCAAAGCCATAGTTTATTATTGTTGCATCATCGATGGAATAACGACCCATGAGTTGTGCAGAAGAAGAGCCTATATTAACATTTACATTCAGTTCAATAGGAGTAGTCTTAAATGAATCGCTTTTTGTGAATTTCTTTCCATTTGATGTTAAGACAAAATAAGTGTAGGTATATGTCTTCCCAGGAGCCAAGCCATCAACATATAATTCATTTTGTCCCTCATGACCCTCAAATCCACTATTTGTAATTAGTGCATCACCCGAGTCAGACACATATCCTTTTAATTTAAGTGTTAAATTTGTTCTTTCGATGAGCTGGATTCCCAAATAAATATCCTTTGTAGTCACACTCATTATTTTTTCTAATTGCATATCTCCATAGTTACCTGATAAAGAAATTTTGTAAGTGGTATTTGGCTCCAATCCCGTTATCTTGATACTATCGTTCTGAGGAATATATGTAACTCCATTCAGAATAGCTTTAACATTAGAAAAAATATTGGTAGTACATAGTGTTATTGTTGTTTGGGTGGTTTGGTCTAAATAGCATGAATTATTGAATTGACAATTTTTCCAACCAGTTGCTTGCTGATATTTAGAAATAGAGGCATTCGGTACAATCGCTGTTATATTTTCAGTGAACGTATCAGATTTTGCAGTAGGAGGTGTTTCTCTCATACAGATTACGATTTCACAGCCCTTGAACACATTGCTTCCTATGGTAGTTACGCTGTTAGGAATGGTGATAGCCGTGATACTAAAACAACCATAAAACGCATAATCTTCGATAGCGGTCACGCTGTTAGGAATGGTGATAGCTGTAAGGTTGACACAATAATAAAACGCACTGCTTCCAATTTTAGTCACGCTGTTGGGAATTGTGGTTTTTTTACATCCTACTATCAATGTGTTGGTTGCTGTTTCGAT
>OCVV011045331.1_pt1 | contig 10521 bp, 11 predicted proteins | sample 1539721 | NCBI WGS metagenome assembly OCVV01 (sample SAMN02144230, study PRJEB22623) | gut metagenome | biome: sheep rumen | host: Ovis aries | place: New Zealand
AGCTACATTAAGCCGGCGAGGGAAGGACAGCCCTGGCTGATCCCGGCAGACCAGCTCTCCGTCGAACAGGTCAAGCCGCTGTCCCTGTCGGATCTGGCGATCAATGACACGGTCATGCTGGATAAGAAGATGGTAGCCGCGATCCTGGGCGTCCCGCCGTATCTGGTAGGCGCCGGCGAGTATAACCGGGATGAGTGGAATGCATTCATCCAGAGCACCATCATGACGATCTGTAAGTCTATCGCCAGCGAGCTGACCAAGAAACTGATCATTAAGCCGGAGTGGTACCTGCAGTTCAACGTGTGGAGCCTGATCGACTATGATCTGAAGACGGTATCTGATGTGCTGCTCTCCGGATCAGACCGCGGGTATGTCTGCGGCGATGAGTGGCGCGACCGGATGCACATGAGTCCGGCCGGGCTGAAGGAGTACAGGATCCTGGAGAACTACATCCCGTTCGATATGAGCGGCAAACAGAAGAAGCTGGTGCAGGATGAAGATTAAACTGGAATGCGAACAGGCATATCATAACAACCGGATGCGGATCATGTGCCGGAAGTCACAGAACCTCTGCGGCCATCAGTGGTATAAACCATGTAAAGGCTGGTGTGTACTGTCCGAAGGGTATAAAAGCTGCCCGGTCAGAAAGGAGACAAAATGAGGGATATGAGACAGGTACGAAGCGTACCGACAGAATTTAAAACGAGGGAGGACGGCGATAACCTTATGATCGAGGGATATTTTGCCGTTTTTGATAGCAACTATGAAATAGCACCGGGCCTGAGCGAGAGCGTAGCGCCTGGTGCTTTTTCGCGGACGATCTCAGGCGATATCCGCGCCTTGATCAACCACGACACCACTCTGGTGCTCGGAAGAACCAAAGCCAACACGCTCCAGCTTAAAGAGGATGCGCACGGACTGTGGGGGCACATCAACATCAATCCGAACGATGTGGATGCTATGAACCTGTACGAACGTGTGAAGCGCGGGGACGTTGACCAGTGCTCTTTCGGGTTTGATATCCGCTCCGAAGATACCGACATCTCCGAGAACGGTGATATCCATTGGACGATCAAGGATGTGGATCTGTATGAGGTCTCCTGCTGTACTTTCCCTGCTTACGAACAGACGAACATCTCCGCAAGATCCCAGGAGCGCGATCTCATCCAGAAGCGCGACCTGCAGGCGTGGCAGGAGAAGATGAAAGCGAGGTTGAACAATGGCACTTAAAGCACTGATGCTCCGCAAGAGACTGAACGATGCGAAGAAGGCCCTGGAGGATCTCCGGGCTAAGGACGCCGACTTCCAGACACGCGAAGCGGAGCTGACGCAGTCCATCGAAGAGGTCACATCCGACGAAGAGAGGACCGCAGTAGAAGAGGCGATCGATACGTTCGAGGCAGATAAAGCTGCGCATGAAGAGGCGAAGGGCGAGCTGGAACGCAAGATCGACGAACTTGAAGAAGAACTGCGTACCGAAGAGGAAGCGCAGGATACTTCCTTAGATGATGATGAGGAAGAAGGCGAAGAAGAAAGGAAGGCAGAACCGATTATGGTAACAAGAGCGAAGATTTTTGAAAAATTCAGTCACCAGGAACGCGCTGCTATGTTCGCGCGTGATGACGTTAAGGCATGGCTGAGCGAGATCCGCAGCTGCATCAGAGAGAAGAGAGCCCTCTCCAACGTAGGCCTCACGATCCCGGAAGTTTTTCTGGGCATCCTGCGCCAGAACATCGAGGGATATTCCAAGCTGCATAAGTATGTTAATGTCCGGCCGCTGGGCGGAACCGGCCGTGAAGTTATCCAGGGCGCGATCCCGGAAGCTATCTGGACTGAGTGCTGCGCTAACCTGAACGAGCTAAGCCTCGGCTTCAACGATGTAGAAGTTGACTGCTACAAGGTCGGCGGGTTCTTCAAAGTCTGCAACGCGACTCTGGAAGACTCCGACATCGATCTGTCCGGCGAGATCCTGACAGCGATCGGCCAGGCTATCGGCTACGCACTGGATAAGGCTATCCTGTACGGCCGCAACGCTGCAGGCAACGCCAAGATGCCTCTGGGCGTCGTGTCCAGACTGGCCCAGGAGAGCGAGCCGGCCGGTTATCCGGCTACTGCCCGTCCGTGGGTCGACTATCACACCACGCACATGCTGACAATCGCCAACAGCGTGACCGAGAAGGCGCTCTTCCAGACCCTGCTGCTTGACAGCGCTGTCGCTAAGAGCAAATACGCCACCGGCTCCCGTGTATGGGTCATGAATGAGACCACATATACATTCCTGAAGGCGCAGGCCCTGTCCATCAACGCTGCAGGCGCTATCGTCTCCGGTATGGATAACACGATGCCGGTCATCGGCGGCACCGTGGAGACCCTGGACTTCCTGCCCGACTATGTCATCATCGGCGGCTTCTTTGAGCTGTACCTGCTGGCTGAGAGAGCTGGCAAGAAGTTCGCGCAGTCCGAGCATGCATTCTTCCTACAGGATCAGACAGCCTTCAAGGGCACCGCAAGATATGACGGTGTTCCGGTCATCCCGGAAGCCTTTGTGGCTATCGGCGTGAACGGCGTTACTCCGACCGCTGAGATGGACTTTGCCGCGGATAACGCGAACACTCCGGACGCTGTGATCCTGAGCGCCTCTGCCGCCACTGTGCAGGCTACGAAGAAGATCACCCTGAAGGCCACTGTCCTGGCTGCCGGTATCCCGGTTGATGCAGACATCACCTGGACTTCCTCCGCAGAGAGTAAGGCCACCGTCGCTGATGGCGTGGTGACTGGCGTGGCTTCCGGCTCCGCAGTGATCACTGCATCCGCTGGATCCGCGACAGCAGTCTGCAATGTGACCGTTACATCATAAGTAGAGAGGGAGTGATCCTGTGACAGACACCGAACTGTTGACCATGACTAAATGCAACCTGTCGATAGCGGGTACCACGTGGGATCCATATCTCACCAACCTGATCACGGCTTCTAAACAGATGATAGCCCGCGAGGGCATCACGCTGGGGAATACCGTGGAAGACGCCAATCTGGTCGTTATGTATGCATCTTATCTCTTCCGGAAGCGCGCCGAGGATAACCCGGCGATGCCCCGGATGCTCCGGTATGCGCTTAACAACCGGCTGCTGTCCGAGAAGGGGGCTGTGTCATGAGGCTGGATGGACTGCTCAGGATCTGCCGTCTTGAGAATGTATCCGTTAAGGGCCGGATGCCGCAGGAGCAGCTTGTGCCGAGGTGCTACGAATACTATGAGCGGCGCATGGTAGGCGTGACGCGTTACTATGCGGCCCTTGGCGCTAACAAGCAGGTGGATATGGTACTCCGGATCTGGAGGAACCCAAGCATCACGATTAAAGATTATGCGGTACTGGAAGATAATAACCAGTATCGCATTGTTTTTATCCAGGAACTGCTGAACGATGACGGACTTGAAGTAATGGATCTGACGCTTGAAGCGCTGGAGGACAATTATGACATTGCAGAACAAACTGAGTGAATTATATGCACCGTTTACGGAACTTGACTGTGATGTCAGTCATTACAAACGGTTGAAGTCAAATCGGTTCGTTGTGTGGTCGGAAGATGGCGAAGAAACGTCTTTCCGTGCTAATAACCACAAAAGCGAACAGCAGCTGACAGGTGTTATTGATTTCTACACCTTGAGAGAGTTTGACCCGATTGCTGACAGCATTCAGGAAATACTAAACTCTGAAGATGTGGGGTGGAGCCTTGAACTTGTCCAGTACGAGGATGAAACGAACCTTATTCATTTTCAGTGGAGGTGGTGGATTGGCTAAACTCAAATTCACAGGCCTTGACGAATATGTCAGCCAGCTGAAAAAGCTTGAGAAAGTATCCAGTGAGTGCATCGGCGCGGCGATCTATGAGGGGGCCGGTCTGGTAGCAGATGCGGTCAAGGAGAACATTCAAGCGCTGCCGATTGATAAGAGGTATGCAGGCAGATCTGTGATGCTTAACGGCATTACAGAAGAACAGAAGCAGGGACTGATTGACGGCTTTGGCATTGCGCCGCTTCAGGATGAAAATGGTTATCTGAATGTTAAGCTTGGTTTTGCCGGGTATAACTCAATGATAACAAAAAGTCATCCGGGCGGTCAGCCCAATTCAATGATTGCGCGGTCTGTCAATTCTGGCACGTCATTCCGTCAGCGGATTCCGTTCGTTGACAACGCTGTGCGATCCAACAAGGCGCAGTGTGAAGCAAAGATGAAAGAAACATTTGATAAAGAATTAAAGAAGGCCTTGTAACCTTCTGAAAGGAGCAAAAAAATGGGAGTTGGCAAAATCGTAACTGGCTTTTCCAAGCCTTATGTTGCACTCTATTCTGCATCCGCTGGGACCATCACGTACACATCCGGGCAGCTTCTCAGCCAGGGCGTGAGCGTGTCCGGGTCGGCTGATCAGGCTGATGACAACAACTTTTATGCTGATAACGTGATCTCTGAGAGTGAGAGCGGCGTGTTCACTTCCGGCGAGCTGTCCCTGACTGTAAAAGGTCTTGAACAGGCTGCAGAAAAGTTGATCATGGGCCTGCCGACCGCAGGAGAAAACGGCCTGATGGCTTATGATGATGATCAGGCCGTGCCGGATGTCGGCATTGGCTTTGTTGTCAGATATATGCAGGACGGCGTTACCACCTACACTCCGGTTGTGTATCCGCGCTGTGCGTTCCAGTTCCCGAATGTGGACGCCGCAACGCAGGAGGAAAACATTGATTGGCAGACTCAGGAGCTGATCGCAACCATCAAGAGGGCAGAGGATGCGAAGCGCACATGGAAATACATGGGCGGTGCTGAGACTACCGAGGCGGCGGCCGTGGATAAGATCAAGACGTTTTTCGGCATCTCTGGATGAGGAGGAGGGGCTAAATGCGAGTAGGAGAAAAAGAAGTAGGGTTCAAAATGAATGTAGGCGTGCTGTGTGACTATAACGATTGGTGCGCCGGAAATGAAAAAGCTTCACTTTTCTCTGCCGGTCTGGTCAAGGTTGAGTACATGACTCGTGCTTATTCGGCAAAAAATGGCGGTGACTATCTGACAGTTGCGGAGCTTCGCGAACTTGAGCCGTGGGAGCTGGACGATATCCTAAAAGCGGCAAGAGAGGAGGAAAAGCGAAGCAGCAAGCGGCAGGTTGAAACCGCTGAAGATCCAAAAAAAAAGGCCGACAAGTAAGGATTGACTGGAATCGGTCTTGGTATATCTACATGGGACTGCAATTGGGGCTGGCATCACAGGACGTCATGGAGCTGACACAAGGTGAGTTCTTCGATCTGATGGCCTGCGATGCCATAACCAAAGGCAACGCCAAACAGAAACACAAAATGAAGAAGATGGACTTTGATGACTTTATGGCACTGAGGTGAAGGCATGGCTGTGAACATTGGCCCGAAAATCGGCATAGACGGCGAAAAAGAATATAGAAAGCAGATCAATAATCTGATCACACAGCAAAAAACCTTTTCCGCAGAAATGCGCGAACTTGAATCCTCTTTTGACGATTCCACGTCCGCGATGGAGAAGAACCGCAAAAAGGGCGCACTTCTTGAAAAGCAGATTGCCAACCAAGAAAAACAGGTTGAAGAACTTGAAAAGGGCCTGAAGGCATCCGCGGATAAATACGGAGACAACGCCACAGAAACGCAGAAGTGGAAGCAGGCCGTTGCCAACGCAAAGACTGAGCTGAACAAAATGCGTTCCGAGCTGGACAAGGTGCCCAAATCCTTGTCACAGGTCGGCAAGGGCATGCAGAATGTCGGTAAAAAGATGCAGTCAGTTGGCGATACCCTCACAAAGAAGGTGTCGGCACCGCTGACTGCATTTGCGGCGGCATCAATTGCGGCGTGGAAAGAAGTTGATGAAGGCCTTGACATTGTCGCGAAGAAAACCGGCGCAACCGGCGCGGAGCTTGCCGGGCTTCAGGAGTCTGCAAAGAACGTTGCAACAACTATTCCAACATCATTTGCTGACGCTGGAACGGCAATCGGTGAGGTCAACACAAAGTTTGGCGTGACCGGTACGGAGCTTGAAAGCCTGACTACCAAATTCATCAAGTTCGCGGAGGTCAATGACACTGACGTCAATTCGTCCATTGACGGCGTTCAGAAGGTCATGGCGGCGTTCGGTCTTGAGACTAAAGACGCTGGTGCCCTGATGGATGCTATGACCAAGACAGGCCAGAAAACGGGCGTGTCGATGGATGCCCTTCAGGGGTCGATGGTTAAGAATGCTGCGGCAATGCAGGAGATGGGCCTTGATGCCTACTCTGCCGCTGGGTTCCTTGGATCTGTGGAGATGTCCGGCGCGAACACAGAAACGGTCATGACTGGACTGACCAAGGCACTGTCAAACGCCAACGCAGAGGGCAAGACCCTGCCGCAGGCCCTTGGCGAGTTCCAGTCGATCATGTCATCTTCTGCAAGTGATCAAGAAAAACTAAACGCTGCAATTGAGCTGTTCGGCAAGAAGGCAGGCCCGGCGATCTACGAGGCTTGCAAACAGGGATCACTGTCATTTGAAAATCTTTCGGCTGATGCATCTGAATACATGGGTGCAGTCGAAAAGACATTTGACGCTGTTATAGATCCGGCTGACAACTTCCAGGTTGCCCTGAATAAGGTAAAGGCCGCAGGGTCAGAAATCGGCGGTACACTGCTCCAGATTGCCGCGCCAGCAATTGAAAAACTGGGAGATTACGCGAGTGATGCGGCTGACTGGTTCAATTCCCTTACAACCGAACAGCAGGAAACAGTTGCATATGCGGCCACGTTTGCGGCAGGGGTCGGCCCTGTCATATCTGTATTAGGCCGGATTGCATCAACAGCCGGTACTGTTGTTGAAAAAATTGGGAGTCTTGAAGCACTGCCCGGCTTTATCGGCGCACTTGCGTCACCGGCTGGAGTCGGTGCGCTTGCAGTCGGCGCGCTGGCCATCGCCCTGAACACTATGGATCAGGATGTTGGATATCTGAATGAGGACATCCAGACACTTGTGACGGACACGTCTGCTGTTGTTGGCGAACTGGACACCGCAACAGGTTCTCTTCAAGACACAATGGAAGAGTCCAAAAAGAGCATTGACGATATCAACGCACAGGCCGACACCGCCAACGCGCTTGTTGATGAACTGGCACAACTTGAAAAGCAGTCAAGTCTGACGGCTGTTGAGCAGGGCCGGATGCGAACGATTGTCGGCGAACTGAATGCGATGTATCCCGATTTGGGCGTACAGATTGACGCATCAACCGGGAAACTGAGCAAGTCATCCGGGGAAATCAAGAAATACATTAAGAACGCGCGCGATATGGCCCTGCTGGAGGCCTACACCAAAGCGGCGTCAAAAGGTTATGAAGAACTTGCTGAAGCGTCCATTGCTCTGACTAAAGCAAGGGATCAGGAATCAAAGAACCTTGAGACGATCAACGATCTTGAAGCTCAGAAGGCAGATCTGGACAACGCCATACAGGATTCAGCCGGGAACATCATTGACGCAACCGGCAATCTGGTTATGACCTATGACGAATATGAAAAGGCCATGACAGATGTTTCCAATGATCTGGAAACTGCGAAGGGCAGGCAGGAAGAACTGACCGCCGAAACTGAAAAAGCTCAAGGCGTTTATGATGAGGCCGAGGAAACTATTTCCATGTATGAAACCGAGGCCGAAAATCTAAGCGACACCCTACACGGCACAGAGGAGGCCACAGAGTCAGACACGGCGGCAGTTGAAGCCAACACGGAGGCCACAGCCGCTAACGCTGAAGCCAATAGGCAGAGAGCCGCCGCGCTTGCGGATACCATTGCAACGGCGGTTACAAAGATTGGTGAAGAAATCACCGCGTGGGATGATCTCTACACAGCAACACGCGAAAGCATTGAAAATCAGGTCGGGCTGTTTGATGAGTGGAAGCAGGACACGGAAGTAACAGCCGACAGCATCATTGCCAACCTTCAGAGTCAGATCAAGGGCATGACCAGCTACAACAGCAACATGAAAAAGCTGTCAGAGGCAGCAGTCAAGTCGGCGGATCCGAATTTCAAGGCGTTGGTGCAGTCTATCAACGACATGGGCGTTGACGGTGCGGCGTATGCCCAGGTGCTTGTTGACGCCATGGAGAACGATAAAGATAAATTCAATGAGATCCTGACGCAGTACGGGTCAACCAGCGGCATCAAGGACGATCTGGCAGAGACATCAACATACATTGCCAGCGACTTCACAACAAGGACAGGCGCGGCGATCAGGGGCGTTGTCTCTGCCGTTGACGCGCTTGGAAAAACCAAGGGGTTTGCCACCTTAAAGACCGGCGCACAAAATGCCGTGGCAACCGTGACGGGTACACTTGCACAGATGGTCACATCAGCAGGCAATGCAGGACGGCAGACGGATACCAACCTGAAAGCCGGTTATTCTGGCTTGCCGGGAACGGCGAAAGCGGCGGCATCGAGGGCATCGGCAGAGTCCAAGGCGGTTATTGACGGCACGAAGTACAACCCGAAGGTTGACAAGGTCGGCGTGACCAACTCAGCGATCAGCGGCGCGGAGAAGTCGATCAGTGACGGCGTCAAGCCTACAGTAAAGGTTGCCAGCATCTCAACAAGTGACGCGATATCTTCGGCATGGCAAAACATCCAGAATTACTTCAACAGAAACCCGATCACAGCCACGGTGAGGCAGATCATCCAGAAGGTGACCGGCGCGGCACACAACGCCAACGGCGGCATCATTGAAAATGAAACGCTGTCATGGTTGGCTGAGGGTGACAAGCCAGAGGCGGTTATTCCGTTGGATGCGTCCAAGAGATCACGGGCGTTGGCCCTGTACCAGCAGACCGGCGAGCTGTTGGGCATTGACAACTCAATTAAGACAAGTACAACATTGACCCTTCCTGATGGTCAGCAGTCCACAGCCAACAGTGATCTAACGATTGGCTTCGATGATGAGCGGCTTTATCAGGCGGTTGCAACAGCGGCGATGCAGGGCATGGAAAACGCCAACATCAGGATTTACATGGACAGCCGCGAAACCGGCAGGGTGTTGCGAGATATGGGGGTGCAGTTCGCATGATATTACAATACCAGTCATCTAATGGGCAGGTGTTTGATTTGAAGGTCGGACACATCCGCACAAGAACAGCAAACTACCATACATATAACTGGAGGCCGCAGGTCATTGATCAGCAGTATGGTGCGAGAGTTTACAGGTTCGACAAGGAGGCAGTGGCTTACGAGTCACTGCTTTCTATTTTCGGTTCACTGGAGGAGCGCAAGCAGTGGTTGAACATTCTGCACTCAGCCTTTGAGCATGACATTGTGAACATGACACCGGGGCGAATTACGCACGGCATGTATTCCATCGAGTGTTATATCACGATGTCAAACACTTACTATGAAGAGCCATTTACTCAGAATGAGATCACGATTTACTGCCCTTATCCCTTCTGGAGCCGGTCAACAACACACAGGCTGCGTAATCAGGGCGGCGAAAAAGAATATCCATACTTAGATTTTGAATATGATTTTGAGTATGATTTTCAGGCAAAACTGTCCGGCTTCGCATCAATCCAGAATGAAGCTGTTGCGCCGTGTGATTGGGAGATGGTGATATACGGGCCGGTGACCAATCCGCTTGTATCAATTGACGGTATGATTGTTGGAGTTTATGCCGTGATCGGAACGGGCGAGAAAGTAGTCATTTCGTCCCGTGACAAGACGGTTAAGCGGATTGCAGGAAACGCAGAGGGCAATCTGTTCAATCAGCGTTACAAAGGCAATTCGATCTTTGAACGCCTGCCGTCCGGTTCTCATCTCGTGATCTGGTCTGGTGAATTTGATGTGGATATTACGACATTCGCCGAAAGGAGTGAACCGCCGTGGATCTGATATTAGCGGACGCCTACGGGCAGGAAGAGCGCGTGGTTGAAGAGGATCTTGATTTGGATCTGGGCGTGACCAATGATTTTGTTTTGGCTGCTTCTTACGGCACATGGAAGGGTGACTTAAACATCGGTAAACGATTATATATTCCCGGCACCGAGTACGGCGGCATCATCAAAGGCATCAAGACGGCAACGAATACCGGCAAGATTGAAGTGAAGGGCCGCACGTGGCGCGGCTATCTTGCCAGCCGGATCATTGAGCCGCCTGCCGGTGCATCGCATTATGTCGCATCAGGGGAACTGAACGACATCATCCGGGCACTGATCAAGATACCTGGCTTTGTGGTATCGGAGAAAAGCACGGGGGTTAACATCACTTACCAATTCAACAGATATGTGACTGTTGAGGCTGGGCTGTCTGCAATGCTTTCCACGGTGGGGTTTCGACTTGATATCAAGTACATCCAGACGCAGACAGGCGGTTATGCTGAAGTGCAGGCAGTGCCAGCCATTAATTACGGCGATCAGATAGCATACTCACAGGATTCACTGATTGATTTTGCAACCAATGACAATCAAATGGGCGTCAATCATTTGATCTGTCTTGGAAAGGGTGAGCTTGCCGAC
>OCVV011210943.1_pt1 | contig 10519 bp, 12 predicted proteins | sample 1539721 | NCBI WGS metagenome assembly OCVV01 (sample SAMN02144230, study PRJEB22623) | gut metagenome | biome: sheep rumen | host: Ovis aries | place: New Zealand
AAACCGTTGTTTGAAAACTCACCATCTATAGAGTATCCTGGGCCACCCATACCTGTTCCTTCAGGATCTCCACCCTGAATCATAAAGCCCTTGATAACTCTGTGGAATATAAGTCCATCATAGAAGTTATGGTTAATAAGACTAATAAAGTTGTTTACTGTGTTAGGAGCTATCTCTGGATAAAGCTCTGCCTTAACAACTCCTCCGTCTTCCATGGTAATAGTAACTATTGGATTCTGTGACATATCAATTCTCCTTTAATTATCTCTAATGACAAATGCTCCCTTACGCCTCTTATCTTCATAAAGCTTCTGGTCAGCTTTTGTCATAATCTCACTTATATCTACATCTCTGTCTAAGATAAACTCTGCACATCCTACTGACAGTTTTACTTCATAAGGTTTTGTAGAAGTCTTATTAAAGTCTCTAAGGTACTTCTTAATTCTTCTCTTTATCTCGGTAAGGTGTTCCTCATCATCTAGAAATGATAAACCAACAAATTCATCTCCACCGATTCTGCAGGCAACACCATTCTCAGACACTGAGCTAGATACAGCTTCTGCTGCATTCTTAAGAGCATAATCACCTTCATCATGGCCAAACTTATCATTAATCTCCTTAAGAAAGTTAAGGTCGGCCATAATAAGTACCATCCTCTTGCCGATACAATCGCCATCATCAAGATACTTCATCATCTGGTTGTTAAGACCTCTTCTATTGAAGATACCTGTAAGCTCGTCATAGAATGATAAGCTTCCAAGATAGTTATTCTCCTTCTCAAGGATGTATAACATATCATCTCGCTCTTCAAGAAGTTTCTCCTTAGAACCGAAGAGTTCCTTAATCTTGAGTCCAATACTAAGCTGATAACCAAGATTCTCTACATAGTGGAAAAGCTCGTATGGTACTGTACAAAGCATAACGCCGTACTGGTACTCTCTACAGAATATATCTACAAGAACATAGTTCTTAGGCTCTTCACGAAGGTATCTTCCTGAGAATATATCTTTAATCTTAACTATCTGCTTGTTGCTTGGAACTTCTATAACATTCTTTCCATGCTTATATGCTCTAAGATAGATAGAGTCTGGAAGTGTAGACCAGTCCTCATTAGCATGGTAGATAATCGGTTTATTAAATGTAAATAGATAACAGTCTTCTATCTCTTCTACCGGAACCAAAGCTTTAAGGAAGCTTCCATAAGTCTGGTCAGAAGAACTTTCAAGCATAAGCATATCTCTGGCTAAGATATTCATCTTGTGGTCAAGAGATTCCATATTAACTATCTTATGTCTGAAATACTTCTTATCGTCATCATGAAGCTGCTTAACCGGCTCATATCTACCGCTGGCAGACTGTCTGTTAATAAAGGAAGTTTTCTCCATATAGTGAACTACTGGATAGTTCTCTCTTCCGTATTCCTTAAGAAGTCTGTGAGCCTCGATAAATGCTCGATAACCAAGTGAAGAAGCCTGAGCGCTTACTGAAGCAAGTGGTGGTTCCTGGATATCCGAATCCTCCATATTATCAAAACCCATAACGCATATATCTTCGCCTATGACAAAGTTGCACTTCTTAAGAACCTTGTATACAGTTCTTGCCATAAGGTCATTGGCACATACTATAGCATCTGCCTGAGGATTTCTAATAAGAAGATCTTCAACCTCATCCTCGCAGTCTTCATTAAAATAGCCATATGCTACTACAGAGTCATCTGCTGTCATATTATGCTTCTTCATAACATCCATAAAGACGTTATATCTCTCGATAGCATCGCTATTGGATTTTGGTCCTGATAAAAGGCAAAGATGTTTGCGATTTCTTTCCTTTATAAGATATTCAATACCCTCGATAAAACCGCTCTTATTGTCATAACTAACTGATGAATAGTTTTCATCTTCAGATGCAACCATGAAAATAGGTGTATCACCAAAGTTATTAATAAGGTATGCATTCTGATGAGGTGTACCAAGACATGCTACTGTAGCAAATGACATAATAACCAGGTCAAGATCAGCCTGCTGAGCGTAAGCAGCCAGATAGTTATATTGATATTCCCACTGAATATCCTGATTTGGATCATAATACTTTATATTCAGGTATTTCATAGGAATAATGAATAAGTCATCCCCAAGAAGTTCGCTGGCGCGCATAGCCCCTTTACAGATCTGGTTAGAAAATTCTTCATCTACACTACCGATTACCAGACCTATCCTATACTTTTTCTTTTTTGTCTGTTTCTCTTCCATAATAATCTCTTATACTTTTTCATCGACATATTAAACGCCTATTAAATAATAACCCAAAAGTATATTGCATACAAGTATTGCAATTTGTTAAATCCACTGTTGATTTTTTTAATATCCAAGTATAGTATCTTCCTTATGAGCAAAATTATAAGTTTTATAAAACATAATACTGTACTTGTTATAGCTGGAATTCTCGCTGTTATTTCATGCTTCTTAGTTTTACCAGACAGCAAATATCCTGGTTATATTAATCTCAAGGTACTATCTATACTATTTTGCCTGATGCTTATAGTATCTTGCCTTGTTAGACTTGGTGTATTTGATATGCTTACAAGATTCTTACTGGCAAGGTTCCACTCGTTAACTAATATATCCCTTCTGTTTACTATAATTTCATTCTTTATGAGTATGTTCCTTACTAATGATGTTACTTTAGTTACTATGGTGCCATTTGCTCTTATGGTGCTTGTTAACTTTGATAATAAGAGAGTTACTTCTACTACTATGGTGCTTATGACTATATCAGCAAACCTGGGTAGTATGCTTACACCTCTTGGAAATCCACAGAATCTTTACCTATATTCTAAGTACGAATATTCACTTATGGACTTTATACTTCTGATGCTGCCATATTCTGGCTTGTCACTGTTCTTACTTATTGTATGTGTATTTGTATTTTGTAGAGGGAAGAAGGCCGCTGATATCAGTTTAAGTGAGTTCTCTGACATAGTTTCAGATAATAGTGAAGATGTTTCACCTGAATCAGTTGGTGGTGAAGTTAATAGTTCACAACATGAACATTTTGGTCCTTGGAAGATGATTAAGTTTTTAATTTATATTTCCTTATTTACTGTATCTCTTCTTACAGTTGGACATGTTATAGATTATAAGATTACATTCGTTATTACTGCAGTTATAGTTTTAATACTGGATTTCAAGGCATACAAAGGAGTTGATTACTCCCTTCTTGTTACATTCGTATTCTTCTTTGTCCTTACAGGAAATCTTGGAAGAATCAAAGAAGTAACTGATGCTATGTGCCATATCTTAGATGCCAAGCCAGTTCTTACAGCGGTAGGTGCATCGCAGATAATCAGTAACGTACCTGCTGCCATGCTTCTATCAACATTTACAGATAACGGCGAAGCCCTTATCATCGGCACCAACCTTGGCGGTCTGGGCACCATCATCGCCTCTATGGCCAGCCTCATAACCTACAGATTCTACGGTAAATATAAAACAGATAATGACCTCAAAGACCATTATCTGCTAAAGTTTACTATCTACAATATTGTATTCTTAGCCGCTTTGTATGGGATGTATATATTTATCCATTAGGTTTAATCCCGCCAAAGCACAATAATTATTGCTCTGTGATTACAAGAATCTTCCACTTCGGACATATGTCCTCATTCATTATTTTATTTTTTACTTTATGAATGTCTCTTGTTTTATGCTTCAAATAAATCATCAAGGGTTATAACGTCTGAAATATGCGATGTGTACATCTTTCCTGACAGTCCTTTTGCAGAAATCATGATTATCTTTAAAGCCTGAGATGTACCAGTTTTTTCTTTAAAAACATCTCTTTTCTTTATAAGTTGTTGTTCATAGGAAGCATCTATCGTAAAAGGTCTGTTTGTATATTTTATTTCACACAGGTTTGTTATTTTATCAGCCCTTTCTATTACCATGTCAATCTGTACTCGATTCTCTTTATCATCAGTGGAGTTATACCACGGATAACACTCTGTCTTAACACCACTAATCCCTAAGGTAGACTTTATGCTATTTAAATTATTAAAACAAAGAATCTCAAATGCTTTACCTCTCCAGTTTTCATAATTTCCTGTATTGCTTATGAGTTCCTCATAACTTTCAATTATATTATCCTTGGTCAAATAGTAATAATGAAATAACAGAAAAGGATCTACCAGCTGAATATATATTGGATTATATTCCTCATATTTCTTTTTATACTCTATAACATATCCACAATCCACCAAATCCTGTATTGCTCTTCCATAGGTTCCATTTGGAGAATTTAATTCATTTTGTAAAGCACTTTTTTTAATTCCATATTTTGCCTTTGCCAGTTTTGCCAAGATACGTTCATATATTGGTGATTCACTGAGTGTAGCCTCTAATAGTTTTCTAGATTCATCCTTATAAAGAGCATCTTTATCAAAAAGTAACCTATTTATATTTTGAGCCATGCTCATAGATGTGTTCATTAAATCAAAATAGAACGGAAGGCCTCCGAATATCATATGACATTCTGTTATTTGTTCTCTTGACCAATCAAATTCCCTATCCTTAAAGAACAATTCCGTTTCCGCCAAAGTGAAAGGTTCTACTATAATTTTCTTTGTAACCCTCTGGAACATATTCCCAGTATTTTTTATCACATTCTTAATAATCCATGAAGTAGCCGAACCACATATTATAAGAACGATATTTCCATTAATATTTCCCCTTCTATTCCAAAACTCCTCAAAGGCAACTAAAAAATCCGATCTTTTAGTTGCAAACCACGGAAACTCATCCAAAAACACTATTTTTTTACCATTTTGAGAACACTTTACCGATTCTTTTGATAAAATCTTATCCAGTCTTGAAAAAGCCTCAAACCAATCTTTAGGCGCTTTTTTTACATCATCACCATAGTCATTCAGTCTTTGCCCAAAAGACCTAAGTTGTTGTCTTATTGTACCCTTTTCTAGTCCTACTGCTCTAAAAGCAAAATCTCTAAATGTCTGTTCCACCAGGAATGTCTTTCCAACCCTTCGCCTGCCATAGACACATATAAGTTCAGATTTCTTTGACTTTTCACAGTATTCAAGTTCTTTTTTTTCTCTTTTTCTGCTTATTATTTTCATGCTTTTACCTGCAAATTGCTTATTTTTTATATCATTATATAACTTTCCCCAAATATAAGCAATTTTATTTTTATATTTGGGGAAAGTTTATTTTATTTTATCATTTTCCCCAAATAGCACCTTTTTATCTTAGGTCACGAAAATAATCCCTTGTTTTTTAGTAGTTTTCTCCACATCCTCCTTTAATCACGCTCGTCTCTTCGCCACGTCCAGTTTCCATCCTCATCCTTTGACCACCCTAATCCTTCTCCCCAGCATTTGGATAAAATACCTAAGAAAAAACTATATGCTAAAGAATCATAATTTTCATCAATATCATCAACATGCCTTATCACGACATATATCAACCTGTGTATTTCAAATTCTACCGTGAAAAGATAAGGAGCAGCCCCTTCAGGATATCCTCTAGGTTTTAATTTAGCTATCATTTTTTCAATGTCTTTGTATCTCCCAAACAACCTTTCATCTTGTAATGCCACCAGCACAGTTTGAAATAACCAGTCACTTCCATCTTTGCATTCCTGCTGCATTTTCTCTTCTAGTTTCACGTAATCAGCGGTTGTCAATTCACCTTTAGCCTCTACAACTCGATCCACTAGAATCTGAGATATTTCAGCAAGCCTATAAACAATCTTCTTAGGTAAATCAACCTTAACCCAATTTCCATGAATATCAAATTCATAATGATCATTATCAAAACGATCAGCCCACGCCATCAATACTTCTTTAATACACATATTTTTTCCCTTCATTATTATCAAGCTTCTAACTTTTTGCATATACCAACGGTATATTTGATGTTATCATATTCCAATGGTATAATCAATATGTCTTTTTAACTTGTTTATGATAAAGAGGAAACTTATAAGAATGGACATTAATTTAGATATAGTTAGATTAAAAGAATGCCGAGAAAAACTTGGCATCAGTAAAATGGAAGTTGCGAAAAGAATGAAGCTTTCCCAGCCTGCTTACTTACGATATGAATCAGGTGCTAGAACACCATCTCTTCAGACATTATCTGTTATAGCAAATGTACTTAATACTTCTGTGGAATATCTGACAGGGCAGTCCAATGATTCTCAGCCAATTTCATATACGGTATCCAAGAAAGATGATCCGGTGTTATTTGAAATGATTAGCATTTGTAAGAATTCAAATAATGATATAACTAGACGATTAGTATCGTATGCCGAAAAACTATCTTTAAATAAAAAATAGCGGGTGTCTTACCCGCCTTTGGGTGGACCCGGGTCTTTCGACCAGCCCATGAAATCAATTAACCTTCCTCTTATTTTTTATAACTTGTTATAACTTTTAAATTTTTTATAACTTGTTATAACTTCAAAAAAATTTTATAACTTGTTATAACTTTGGTCAAGAAAAGGATGTTTCTATAATCTATTATACCCATTATACCCCTTTTATGTTTTTCTTAAAAGGGTATAACGGGTATAATCATATTTTCATGCAATAAACCGCCTTCCTATTACAGGTATAACGCAAATCCCCATTCGAGTAAACCAAAATTCCGCGCAAATCCCCGTTCGTTCAAAAATGCATGTAGCAATTTCATTTCCTAATACATAGATAAAACATGCTAAGAAATCAATTAACCTTCCCCCATAACTCAACAAAAAATCGAGTTATGGGGGAAGGTTAATTGTTTGTTTAAGCAAAAACTATTTATTATCCTTAAGAATATTTCTTAAATTATTAAATGTATCTTCTATCGGCTTAGTTCTATTATTTTGTACATCTTCCTCAGCTTCCGATAATATTTCTAAGAGTTCTAGTTTAGACTTCATACTTTCTTCCATTCAGTCCTCTCCCATTTTTATTATTCCTATAAGTTTTTACGATATCATTAACATCTTCTTCCTTATAGCCAGATTCTTTTGCCCAGACTAATGCTTCGTCTAATCTATTTGTAAAATCTTCTTTATCTGATTTAAGTTCTTTATTATCTAGAAGTATCTTTGCTGCACGCAAATTGTCTCCAGCAACAGTTATTCTATATCTTGCAAGATCTTCTTTTGTTCCAATATCATTATGCTGCTCCATAAAGTATGACTCCTTCTTTAACGATATTAGAATAAAAAGGATAATTTTCTGACCATTTGTTAAAGTTAGCAACGCTCTTTGCTATAGGTTTAATATCAGAATCATTTTCCATGTTGATATCGTATGTTATATATGATAGATTATGCCTATATTTTTTTATCTCTAATTCATCCAAATCAAGCAGAATCATAATATCAATATCTGAATCTTCTCTATTATCGCCCCTGGCGTATGAACCATATAATATGATTGATTTTAGATGATTTCCATATATATTTTTTATTTCTTCTATATATTGATCAAGTATAGATTGAATTCTTGCTGACATACGAAATCATCTCCTTTCATAACTTTCCTACTTATATTATCACTACTCAATTTAATATAGTCAATTTAGGTAAATACGAAATAGCCATTATTTTCTTCACGTTATTATCTCACTAACGAATGGGAGAACATTTTTTATCTTAAATTAATCTTGTGGTCTAAGCTCATCCCCGTAAGTATATAGTTCATCCGTATATCCTATTGCTTCTCTACGTTCTTCCATCATTTTGATTTTTTCATCCCTTGTCACGACTTTCTTTCCACTTTGTTCAAACTCACTTTTGATAGTACTATATACATCCTTAACATTAGGATTATCCTCGTCTATATAGTTATCATCTTTATCCAAAATGCTTATGGAATAGAATGCATCTGAGAAATCATCATTAAATGACATCTTAGTTGCAAATATTATTGTTCCATCTCCTAAAGGATTATCTTCTAAAAAGCTATCGTCATAAGATAAACCTTCATAAATGCTTTTGCTTTCCCCGTCTTGCTCAGCTATAAACCAAATATTACAGTTACCGTCCTTATCAATATAACCTTCTTCAAACCAATGTGAAATATATCTTTCTGCATCCCTACTACTTACCGTCCCCGGATACAAAACACTTGTGTAGTATTTTCCCGAAGAATCTACCGAATAACAAATTTTAAGCTTGCCATCAATATTTTTTACAACTATGGATAAATGCGTATCCGCGCTACCAATTTCAACATACATTTCATATGTCTCATCAAGTCCTAAATCAATATACCTTTCCCAAATATTGTCCTTATAGTACCATTCAAATTTTCCATTAATGTTCCTGTTTACTTTGGCTATTAATTCATCAAGTGTATAGCTCTGACCATCCTCAAGGGCATCTGACAAGTCAAAAACTTTTGTTCTATCCCCTTCAGCCACAAATTCAGCAGAAATATTCCCATAAATAAATCCATCATATAATCTTTCAGATTCATCATCTAAATCTACTTTGCTCTTTTCTTTCGGCGATATATACTCCTGCCATTTTTCATAATCCTCGTATCTTTTGGCATAATCAACACTTACTGTTTCTTCTTCAGAAGATATTTCTGTTTCCAATGAACTCATGGTTTTTAAAGAAGAATTGGTTTCCTCTTCAATTGAAACAGATACCTCTGTTGATGGCGCAGGTGCCGGTTCTTTATTCATTTTTCCGCAGCCTAGTAAAATTGCTGTACATACTATTGATAAAGCTATAATTCTTTTCACTTTTACACGTCATTATTAAATATGGGAAGCATTTTCATGCTTCCCAATCGTTAATGTTCATCTCTTTACGGTTATCCGAAGGTTAATGGAGACCCTCTTTAATGTTCATCTCTTTATTAATTCAAGATTATAAGGTTAATGGAGACCTCTCTAATATCATACTACAATCTTTCTATTATCAAAAGCAAGGATTTTTTGGAGTTTAACTTAACTCATGTACTTAAAGTTCTTGTCACGATTATTACATAATTTGTGAGACAATATCGTAAAGCTATTATTTCTTACACTCCAAAAATAAGTACAAAATTGAACCTATGCCATAGTTCACGTATCTTCCAGAATTTGACACCCCTCGTGCATATAGATACACTATAATTGCAAATATAGTGTATCTATATGCGAGGTGATATATATGGGAGCAACTTATACAAAAGCACAGAAAGAAGCCACTCTTAGATATGTTAATTCTACGGATCAAATAAGAGTTAGAACAAACAAAGGAAATCTAGATTTTATAAAGACTCATGCTAAGAACATGGGAGAAACTTTCGGCGAATTTGTTAACAGAGCAATTTCAGAAGCCATTTATCGAGACCGTGGAGAAATACTTGTTGAGAAAACACATAGTGATGAATATGGTATATCCGGGAATTTACTATTATCAGAAGATAATCATTACGAAATAGATTATATAGTGAATGGCGTCCGTAAAATAAAAGTTCTTGATATGCAGAACCATGTTCCTTCAAATTTTATTTCAGATTATGCCTGGATGTCATTAGAAAATGCCTATGAAGATGAACTTCTAGGTGGCGAATAACATGACCATGTATACTTTGATGCATATAAACGCGGAGATAATGATGCTTCAAATTTGTTAAGACAGAAATATTATTAAGTTCGGTAAAAAGATTAATTCTGCCATTTTACTCCTGCTCTCTAGCTGCAGCTATCTCTGCATTAATTTCATCAAGTGACATATCGGAAACACCTTTCTCACTCGCAATTCTGCTAGCTTCTTTCATTGCTTCGATACCTTTATTTTTTGATAAATCTATTATTCTTTCATCCATACAGTTTTACACCATCTTTTATTACGTTTCTATAAAATGGGAGAATCTCTTGATTTTGCTCAAAAGATTCTTTATCGCGAAGTAGGAGCGAAACTTCTATATCATTCTTAAGCCCAATACGGCTTGCCAAAACACTAATTTGCTTTCGATAAGATTTAACTTTATCTTTATCACAATTAAGTAGAATCATAATATCAACATCTGATTCAACAGTAAAATCTCCTCTAGCATATGAGCCATAAAGATATATTTTATATACATCATCATTTAGTAGTTCTAAAACCTTATCTATTACTTCTTTTGTTACAATAGATATAACTTCTTCTCTCATGTATATTCCTCCCTTCACTTACATAATACCATTTTTTTATTATCTGTCCCAATATCATTTTAGAGAAAAATATTTAGCTTTATTAGATTACTCCTCTTAAATCAGGCGATGTTCAATATCTTCATTTATCAGATGCTTTTGAAATTAAGCCAGATAACAAGGATTTCGAATGGACAGCTACTATGATTAACATTAACAAGAATCATAGTAAAAACATTATGTCAAAATGCAAAGTACTGTCTGACTATACGGAATTCATATCTTTGTGTCGAATGAAATACTAAATTCCACTCTTGTATTCTTGAAATAGAATTCAGTCTTACAGAAATTCCATTTCATTCTATAATTCTTTCTGA
>OCVV011332175.1_pt1 | contig 10519 bp, 9 predicted proteins | sample 1539721 | NCBI WGS metagenome assembly OCVV01 (sample SAMN02144230, study PRJEB22623) | gut metagenome | biome: sheep rumen | host: Ovis aries | place: New Zealand
ATTGTAGATCTTCTTGTCGTCGTAGATGGACTGCACGGTGAACCTGTAGTCTCCGGTCAGCTCAGCGTTGATCTGCTCGGGAGTGGTCTCGGAGAATTCGACTTCAAGGTCGGGAAGGTCGTAATGCTCTCCCCTGCGCACCGTCACGGGATTGGACAGGGAAGCGCCGAACTCGCGGTTCTTGTCGTCGATAACGAAAATCGTAATGCCCTTCTCCAGCGTCACAGGAGGCAGCACGAGCCAGAACTCGGTAGCGAGCGACTTGTCCTTTCCTATAGGCACTGGATTGGCGAAACAGTCCACGAACACATAGTCCTTTCCGCCGGACTTCATACTGACGTTCGGGATTCCATCCTGACCCAGGGTAAGGGAAGCAGGCCCGGAAAGCACTTCGCCGCCGTTGGAGTCGATTTCCACGGCAGCCACTTTGATGTCAGTGCCATAGATGCGGACCTTGATATAACCTCCGACGTGCCGCATCATCAGGTCGTCTCCTGAGCCTGCTCCGGCAAAGGGGGCGTCCTTGCAGAAAGAGCCGGCATTGAAATACTGCCGCTCCGGCATATTGATGGATATCACGCCGTTGGAGGCCATAGACTCCGCTCCCGTCCAGGGCGCTACCGCATAGAGCCTGTCGAGGTTGCGGTCACCAAGGCTGGACGAGGATGCAGCCGTGAAAGTGCCCACGGACCACACCTTGCCTTGTAAGGCTTCATCGCTCATTTCGCTCTTGGACTCCAGGTTGTAACGGCGCGGGGCGGCCGAATGGTCGAAGACGCACAGGGCGTCGTCATCATCCCAAGCCGTCCGAAGCCGCCAGTCCAGGCTGACCTTGCTGTCGGGCAGGTTTTCAAGGGTGGCTATTACTTTGCCGGAAATGGAATCGGGGCCCTTCCCTCCCCCGCAGGAGGCAAGGAGAAGGGCTCCGAAAAGGATTATGCTTAACTTTTTCATTATCGGTTAGATACAGGTATATCCGCCGTCCACGGCTATGTTCTGCCCGTTCACGTAGGTGCTTGCGGGAGAAGCCAGGAAGAGGGCGCAGGTGTCAAGTTCGCCCTGCTTGCCGTAACGTCCCATAGGGATGTTGTTCTTGGCGATTGCCTGGAAGAAATCGGAATCGAGGGTGGCGGTTGTCAGGTCGGTATAGAAATAGCCGGGGCAGATGCTGTTGACGGTGATGCCGTGCTTGCCCCATTCGGCTGCAAGGGCCCTTGTCAGGTTCACGACGCCGCCCTTCGCTGCGTGGTAGGGAGCGCTGCCCACGATAAGGTTGCCCACGAGGCCGTACATAGATGCGATGTTGATGATGCGGCCGTAACCGGCTTTGATCATCTCCTTGCCGAACTCCCTGGAGCACACGAAAGTGCCGTAGAGGTCGATTTCGAGCTCTTTTTTGAACTGCTCGTCAGTGATTTCCTCGGCAGGGGCGACGGCTCCGGTGCCGGCATTGTTCATAAGTATGTCCACACGGCCGAAGCGCTCGATAGTGGCGGCAACGGCGGCCTTGACTTTTTCAGTGTCGGTAATGTCGCAGGCGAAAGGAAGCACTTCCACACCGAATTCTTCGGTAATTGCCTTTGCGTTCTCCTCGAGAAGGTTCATTCGCCGGGCAAGAAGCACGAGCTTGGCGCCCTGGTTTGCGAAAGCCTTGGCCATCTGAAGGCCCAGTCCTGTAGATGCACCGGTGACTACCGCCACCTGTCCGGTAAGGTCAAAATAATTTTTCATAATGGTATAAATTAATGGGTATTCTTGTCAAATTTCTTTGGTCTCTCCACATTCTCCTCATACAGCACATTTCCTTCAGCATCGGAAACCCGCACCAGCACCGGAGAGCTTGCCGAAGCAGCCGTGGCCACAAAACTATGGGGCGTCTTGCGGTCTTTCGCAGCAGACTTCGAAGCAGTGCTCCGCGAGTCGAGCTTGGGCGTCACGTAAGTGATTACGTACAGCGGCTCGTCGAGGTTGGACTTGGTGACTTCCAGCGGTTTGCCGTCTTCGAAGATTTCCACCTTCTGGCCCGGGGCGTAGTCCCAGTAGTTGACGTAAATCATATTTTCGAAACGGGGGTCCGCATACCAGCTGCGCTCGGGATAAAGCTTGTGGAAAATGCGGCACTGCTCGTCGCTACGGTAGAAATCGCCCACGGCGTTGATGTCATAGACCCTCATCATCTTGCCTTCGCCGGAAAGGTGCACGAAGCGCGGCGAAGGGTCGCTGACGCTGCAGTCCATCACGTTGATTGACTGGTCGCTGGAGTCCGAGCCTATGCACTGGTAGCCCTCGGGCTGCTGCCACATACTGCCGGAAGTCGCAGCGAAGATGAACTGCTTGAAGCGCGGGAAGCCGCAGTCGGCGGTATGGATATTCTTGTGCGTGTGGCCGGAGTACACATACACCGTCGGAAAGTCCTTGAACACTTCGTCCAGCACCGCGGCCTGCCCGGCCTCCATCACCTCGCTCTTAGAGGCGTCGTTGATCAGGGGGACGTGGCAGCAGAAGAAGATACGGGAGTCCCTGTCCACATATTTCAGGTCCTCGCGCAGCCACTCGATGTCTTTCTCGAGTATGCGGCAGCGGTAGTTGCGCTTGCCGTTGATGTTCTTGTGGCGGGGGTCCTTTTCGCCGTCGTTGATATACTCCACCGAATCCATAAATATCCAGTGGTCACGGCCCACGTTGAGCGAATAGCAGGCGGGGCCCCAGGTGTGACGGTAGTTCCACGCCGAGACGAAATCGGTGCGGCCGCCAAGCCCGGCGACGGCTCCGTCGTTGTCGTGGTTGCCGGTCACCGTATAGACAGGGCCGGGGAAACCGGCGCGCACCAGGAACTGCTCGGCGTCGTATTCATTGAAATTGAAATCGTACCAGAAGCGGTCGTGGGCGAAATCTCCGAGATTCACGGTAAAGACCGCCCCGCGAGCCGCCGCAGCTTCGTATTCCCGGCGAACCGTGGGCATTACGCTCTTCTCGAAACGGTTCAGGCAGTCCCGCGTCGGATCGTCCGCGAGGTGACAGTCGGTGATGAAAATCACGCTGTACTTGCTCTGGTCCTGCGGCTGCAGCTGGAAATCGTGCACCTCGGTCTTCTTCGGCGCCTTTGTCAGCAGCTGCCAGAAGCCGGGGCGCACGGGGTCGATCATCTTGGCCACGTAGCCGGACGGGGTGGTGATGAACACCACGCTGTCGGCCTTGTCGGTCTTCATACGATACCGGCCCCTGGCGTTGGTGAGGACTATCTGCCGACCGTCGGAGACTTGCACGCCCGCGACGGGTTTGCCCTCGGCCGTGACGCGGCCCTTTACCACTCCTCCCTGCATTGCAAGAGGGAGGAGGGCTATGGAGAGCGTAATGAGTATCCGTTTCATTCAGCACTGTATTTTAGTACGGGTTGACGGGCCGCCGTGGTCTCGTCCGGGCGCCCTATGGGGGCGTTGTGCGGGGCGGAATGCAGGAGCTCGGGGTCGCGCTTCGCCTCTTCGGCGATGCTGCGCATAGCCTCTATGAAGGCGTCCAGGGTCTGGAGCGACTCCGTCTCCGTGGGCTCAATCATAATGGCCTGATGGAACAGCAGCGGGAAGTAAATCGTGGGAGCGTGGAAGCCGTAGTCCAGCAGGCGCTTCGCCACGTCGAGGGTGCTGACGCCATTGGGCTCCGACAAACCGTCGAAGACGAATTCGTGCTTGCACACTGTCCCGATGGGCAGCTTGTAGCAGTCTTTCAGAGACTCCTTGACGTAGTTGGCGGCAAGGGTGGACAGGCGTCCGGCAAGCTTGATGTTCTCCCGGCCGAGGCTCAGGATATAGGCGCAGGCACGCAGAATCACGCCGAAATTGCCGTGGAATCCGCTGACTCGCGGCTTCTCGAGGAAAGGCAACAGCTTCTCGGCCACACCCACGGGGCCGCTGCCGGGACCGCCTCCGCCGTGCGGCGTCGAGAAGGTCTTATGCAGGTTGAGGTGCATAATGTCGAAGCCCATATCGCCGGGGCGCACCACGCCCAGGAGAGGGTTCATATTGGCGCCGTCGTAGTAGAGCAGGCCGCCGCATTCGTGCACCAGGGCGGCGATTTCCTTGATGTCGCGCTCGAAGAGGCCCAGGGTGTTGGGGTTGGTCATCATAATGCCGGCGATGTCGGGGCCGAGCAGAGGCTTGAGGTCCTCCACGTCCACGAGCCCGTCGGGGCGGGACTTCACCACCACGACGTCCAGGCCGCAGACGGCAGCGCTGGCAGGGTTGGTGCCGTGGGCGCTGTCGGGCACGATAATCTTGGTACGGGCGGTGTCGCCGCGGCTGAAATGGTACTCCCGCATCAGCATAAGGCCTGTCAGCTCACCGTGGGCGCCTGCGCAGGGCAGGAAGGTGAAGTGCTTCATACCCGTGATCTCGGCAAGGGCCTTGTCCATAAAGTCCAGCACTTCCCTGGCTCCCCGCACGGTCGATTCGGGCTGGAGGGGATGCAGGGCGTTGAACGCCGGGACGATTTCCTCGTTGATCTTGGGATTGTATTTCATCGTGCAGGAGCCCAGCGGATAGAAGCCGGTATCCACGCCGAAGTTCATCTGGCTGAGGTTGGTGTAGTGGCGCACCACGTCCACCTCGCTGACCTCGGGAAGGTCGAGGGAACTCTCCCTCCATAATCCGCCCTCGAAGCTGACGCTATCGCCGCCGCCGGGCAGCGAGTAGCCGCTGCGTCCCGGACGGGAAAGCTCGAAGATAAGTCTGTCGTAGTATCTCATAGCGCGGCCTCCTTTATAATTTTCACGAGTGCGTCGATATCTTCGTCGGACCTGCGCTCGGTCACGCAGAAGGTCACGTAGCCTTCAGGAGTCGGCAGGGCGGCGAAGAAACCTGCGTCGAGCAGGACCTGCTGCAGCTTGGCGACATCGCACAAAGGCTTGAGCGCGAATTCCTTAAGGAAGGTACGGCCCTCGAACGGGTCTTCGAATCTGCCGGTCTCCAGCAGGGCGTCGTGGAGCCTGTGGGAGCGCTCGTAGCAGATTGCGTTGAGCTTGCGCATCCCTTCGGGGCCCATCAGGGAGAGATAGACCGTGCACCAGAGAGCCATCAGGGACTCGTTGGAGCAGATGTTGGAAGTGGCTTTCTCGCGGCGGATGTGCTGCTCGCGGGCCTGCAGGGTGAGGACGAAGGAGCGGCGTCCCTGCGCATCGGCGGTCTGCCCGACGATGCGGCCGGGGAGTTTGCGCATCCACTCGCTCCGGCAGGCCATAAAGCCCACGTACGGGCCGCCGTAGCACAGGGGTATGCCGAGGCTCTGGCCGTCTCCCACTGCGATGTCGGCGCCCCATTCGGCGGGGGTCTTCACCACGGCGAGGGCGGACGGGTCGCAGTATTCCACAAGCAGGGCTCCCATCTCGTGCACCAGCCCGGACAGGCCCTTGTGGCTTTCCACGATGCCGAACCGGTTGATGGAGGGCACGATTACGCCGGCCAGGTCAAGCGTCCCTTCAGCGACTGCCTCGTACACTTCGGCGGTCTCCACGAGGTTGATGCCAGAGTAGCGGGCGTAGGTGCGGAGCGTCGCGAGCACGTTGGGAAGCAGCAGCGAAGAAGCCACCACAGTGTTACGCTTGCGGGTGCAGGCCACGCACATACGCATAGCCTCGGCAGCGGCGGTAGGGCCGTCATACATAGAGGCGTTGGCGACGTCCAGGCCCGTCAGGGCGCAAATCATCGACTGCCACTCGAAAATGTAGCGGAGAGTACCCTGCGAAATCTCGCACTGGTAGGGAGTATAAGCTGTCAGGAACTCCGAACGGGAAGTGATGTAGGGAATCACCGAAGGGGTGTAGTGGTCATAGGCGCCTTGCCCGACGAACACCTTGAGGCGGGTGTTCTTCGAGGCGAGGCCTTCAAACCACGCACGGACTTCCTCCTCGCTCTTTGCGGAAGGAAGCTCGTACTCCTCTTTGCGGATGAATTCCGCGGGCACGTCGGCGTAGAGCTCGTCAAGCGAGGCCACCCCGATACGCTCCAACATCACCTTAATATCCTCCGGAGTATGGGGGAAATAGGCGAAAGTTCCCATTTTATTCAGTTATTTTGGCGTAGGCGGCAGAATCCATAAGGGATTCGAGTTCACTCTCGTCGCTCATACGGACCTTGATGATCCAGGCCGCATAGGCGTCTTCGTTGACCTTCTCGGGAGCGGATTCGAGCTCCTCGTTGACGGCCTCGACAGTGCCGCTCACGGGGCTGTACAGCTCGCTGGAGGCCTTCACGCTCTCCAGTGCGCCGAACTCTTCCCCGGCGCTGACCTCGTCCCCTTCCGACGGAAGATCGACATATGTGATGTCACCCATTTCTGCCTGGGCATAATCGGAAACTCCGATGACGGCGAGGCCGTCTTCGACCTTCACCCATTCGTGTGACTCGCTGTAGAGGAGTCCTTCAATGATCTTGCTCATTTTTTATAATTTGTCTTGTAAAAACGTTTCTTGACTACTTCACCGGGGAATACGCGCTTGCGTATGCGTATCATAAGGGGGGTGCCGAGAGCGGCGTATGCGGAATCGACAAGGGCGAAACAGATGCTCTTGTCAAGCGAAATGGAGTGGTAGCCGGTGGTCACGACGCCCACTTCGGTGCCGTCTTCCAGTTCCACGGGATAGCCGGCGCGCGGAATGGCGTTGTCCTTGAGCTCGATTCCCACCAGCTTGCGGGCCGGGCCTTCGGCTTTCTGCTTCTCGAGGGCTTCCTTGCCGATAAACTCGGGCTTGTCGAACTTGCAGAACATAGAGAGTCCGGCCATCACGGGAGTGATTTCGGGGCTCAGCTCGTCTCCGTACAGAGGAAGGCCTGCTTCGAAGCGGAGGGTGTCGCGGCAGCCAAGGCCGCAGGGCACTACGCCGTCTTCGAGGAAAGCGGCCCACATATCGCGAATGTTGTCAGGCGAAGCGTAGATTTCGAATCCGTCCTCGCCGGTATAGCCCGTGCGGCTGAGAATCACGCGGCCGCCCTCTTCGTCCTCAAGGTCGTAGAAGGTATAGAATTCCAGCTCGCGCAGCTCCTCGATGCCGAAAAGCTTCACCAGGGCGTCTTCCGCCTTGGGGCCCTGCAGGGCTATCTGTCCCCAGGACTCGGAGTCGTTGAAGATTTCGACTTCGAAGCCTTCGGCCTGGTCCTGCATCCACTTGTAGTCCTTGTCTATATTGGCCGCATTGACGACCAGCAGGTAGCCGGACTCGAATTCCTTATAGACAAGGAGGTCATCGACCACGCCGCCGTCGGGATAGCACATCATCCCGTAGAGGATGTGGCCGGGCTCCAGATTACGGATGTCGTTGGTGAAAATGTGTGAAACGAAAGCGCCGGCATCAGGTCCGTCGATAAAAATCTCTCCCATATGGGAGACATCGAACATTCCGACGGCCGTACGCACGGCGTTGTGTTCCTGGATGATGCCGCTGTACTGGATCGGCATATCAAAGCCTGCGAAGGGGCTCATCTTGGCCCCGAGAGCGATGTGCTCGTCGTGCAGGCAGGTGGTTTTCAGCTGTTGGTCCATAGTGTGTCAAATATACGGTATTTATGGCGCTTTTCCAAGAAGAAACGATTCTTCCTCATAGCTTTTTTCAATCTCCTCGATCCTGCGCACCTCCGAGGCGTCCAGGGTCAGGGCGCTGTCGCAGAAACTCCCGAGAAGAGCCTCCGAGAGTTCTTCGGCGGAAAGGCCGAGCCCGAGCGAGGAGAGGTTGGCCACACGCTGGCGCACGGAGCGCACGGCGTGCTTCTCAAGCTTGGCTGCGGACGGCGTAATGGCCTGCTGGAGCATATCGAAATCGACAGAGTGCAGGAGAGTGCCGTGCACGATGCTGGCCTTCGGGTGCACGAAAAAGGCGTTGCCCGAGACCTTGCGTCCGCCCACAAGCACGTCGTTGTGCTCGCTGCGCACCGCTTCCAGGCCGAGACCGGAGAGGAACGAGCACAACTTCCCGAGGAATTCCCCGAACACGAGTTCCACTCCTTTCTGCGGGGTGATGTAGGAGAGCATAAGGTTGCCGAGGTCGGCGTACACGCAGCCTCCCCCGCTCTTGCGGCGCACCACCCTGACCCCGTGCTCCCTGCAGAACGCCAGGTTCACTTCCGCCTCCAGGTCCTGGTTGCGGCCTATGATTACGGTAGGGGGTACGCGCCACACAAAAAAGCCGCAGCCATAAGCCGCAGCCACATACTCTTCCATAGCCAAATAGAAGGACAAAGGCCTCTGGAGGGCGTCAGGAAGGGATATCCTTTGCATTTCGCTATTGAATTTCTTTCAAATCCTTCTTGAGTATCATCTTCGGATCCATCATCGCCACCTTCTCGAAGAGCTTGATGCGGTATCCGAGCGAAAGATAGACTTTGTCTTCGTGCTTGCCCTTGCGCCACCACTTGTAGAAGCCCACCGGGTCGTTTTCATAAGGAATCTTGGCCACGATGCCGGTGCTGTAGCCGGGATAGTCGATGATGAGCTGGAGTCCCATAAAGCGCTTGTAGTATTCGGGATCGGCCCGGCGGAGCTTGCTGACCAAAGGATTGAGGACCTCGAAGTTATCCACTTTCAGCACTTTCTCCCTGACTATCATCCGATGTATGCGGACAGGGTCAGTATTCAGCCAGGCGCCGACCTTAAGGGTCTGGGGACCCTGGTCGGTGTCCAGTGTCAGCTCGTCCATCGAATAATAGACTTTCTCGGGATCCAGAGGGAATAATTCTTCAGCGGCCATCAAAAACACGATTCTAGGTCATTCAATGGGCAAATTTAAGAATTTTTTTTTAGATTTGGGCAAGTTATGCACACAATTCTCAACTTCAGCGGCGTCTATGACGAAGAATCCTGGCTCCCGGAGGGGGTCAGGCTCATCGATTTAAGTCCGCTCGAAGGCACGAACTGCTACTGCGACGCCTCTGCTGCAGAGGCTGTCAGGAAGGCCATTGAAGACTCCCCCGCAGGCGGAATCCACTGGATAGACACTGGAGACTACCACTATGTCTCCCTCTTCTGGATGGAAAAGATTACCGTGACGTTCTGCCTCGCGCTTTTCGACAACCACCCCGACGACCAGGCCGGAGCCTTCGGAGAGCAGATTCTGAGCTGCGGGAGCTGGGTCAAGGCCGCCCGCGGCAGCCTGCCGCTGATGGAGGCCGACTATCTCAATCCCGTTGAGATACCGGGCAGCCTGCCGGCGTACCTGTCAATCGACCTGGACGTACTGTCGCCGGAGTTCTCCCGGACAGACTGGAGCCAGGGCGATATGAGCCCGGACGAGCTGCTGCGGAGGGTGGAGGCCATAGCCTCGGGGCATCGCATCCTCGGCGTGGATATTTGCGGAGGCATCACCACGGCCAAAGGCGCCCGCCCCGAAGACCTGGCCGCCAATGCGCGTCTGCGCACCCGGCTTTACGACTACTTTTCCAACCATCCGCCGCTTTCCGGATAAAGGGCGGAATATTTCCAAACAATTATATCATATCCTTCAGAATAAGATTCCGGCAAGTGGTAGGTATCCGTCTCCAGCGGCACCACTGCGCCCGGAGCATAAGCGATATCCGCAAATCTGTAGTTCGGGATTTCCATTTCCATATAAGCGTCCGGGCTGTATCCATAGGCCGAGTACAGCCTTCGGTACATTCCTTTGACATATCCTCCGCCGCTCCCGATGCCGGCCACGCCGTAAGGCTCGAAAAAGTCCAGGCGGCCGTCGTCCAGCCTAGGGAAGGCCCATTCCACGCTCACGTCGCATCCGCCCGCATTGTTGTCCCGGGCCACGGCTCCCAGGGAAAGGTTTACCGTAAAGTCCACGGTATAGCGAGCCTCCGAGACATAAACCTCTCCGGAATGGCGGTTGCACATCGTCGGGGCCAGGCTGAAATAATGCTCCGGCATAGCCGTCTCGACATTGCTCCCGTAAAGAATCTTCATTTCCACGGTGCTGGAGGAGGTGAAGGTGAAGCTGAACTTCCCTTCCGGCGAGAATGTGTACACGGCCGATGCGCTCGAGTAATCATTGCCCGGCAGCACCATATCCGGGTACGAGAAATAGAAGAGTTCATCGTGGACACGCTCCTTCCTCCACCTTGCAAGCGCCCAGCTGGCCCGCGAGCCCAGATGCCGCGAGCCCCGGAAAGGCTCTGAAGTGTATAGCACCGCCGACACCGGGGCCACGCCGCATCCTTCGTCGGCGGGGTAAGCCGTTATGCGCTCCAGCTCCACTTCGCCGAGTGAAAAATCATAATTATCCGATATGGCCACGCCATTGTAGCTGAGACGGGAAATGTAGAAAGCGAAAGAATAATAGTCATCCGACATACTGCGGTTCGACACCGCGGGGCAGCCTCCCGAAAGAGACGTACTCCACCTCCGGCCCCTCTGGGCGGCGTCCTGGGTACGGCGTGCCGACAAGTCCAGCAGTTCCGAGTAGAGCTCGGCATCGAAGTCTTCCCAGTACAGTCGGGAGCCGTCCACCCTATAGTAATACGGTCCCACGGCTGCGGCAGCCCCGTCCAGCGGCAGG
>OCVV010000050.1_pt1 | contig 10518 bp, 8 predicted proteins | sample 1539721 | NCBI WGS metagenome assembly OCVV01 (sample SAMN02144230, study PRJEB22623) | gut metagenome | biome: sheep rumen | host: Ovis aries | place: New Zealand
TCTCCGCACACTCCTGTTACCTTCCTGGCGAACTAACAAAAATTTTTTGTGAGTTCGTTCCGCATCTTGTTCACCATCGGCATAAATCTGCTTAATGTGGTAACTTACGTCTTGTTGCGAAGCATCAAACAGTTCCATAATCTGCTCTACGGTCAGCCACACATCTTCGCCCTCGAATCTTACATTGACTCGAGCAATTCCGTTTTCATCCTGATAAATCAGGAAGGCCTCATTCCTTTTCTCTATTTCGTTTGCCATATTATTATAACGCTTTTGTTTCTTACCCTATTGCATAATAAATGAATCAGGAGAGCCATCCCCATTTATTTTATGCTAGTTTATTTTAGCTAAGAATTCATCAATTTCGTTATTCACTTCATACATTGATAGGGTGGCATATCCCCATTTTATCCAATCTTCCTTAGAGATTCCCAGATAATCAAGAGCATCTCTTAATGCCTTTCCGTTGTCCCAATCTGTCCCAAAATAAGCTTCTTTATTCCAGTCTGGTATGTTTTTTTTAACCTTCCCTTTATACACACATTTTTTTGATATTTCTCCTATTGCAAAAGCTTTAGTTATGACATTCTGCCAATCTTTTTTTGAAATGCCAAAACATTTTAAAGAGTCATCGTTATATAAATCTAGCAATTCGTCCCTTTTGTAAAACGTCTGTCCGGAAGCAGCCTCTTCAATATACAAATGAATCAATTGAATTTGTTTCCTCTTATCCTTTGATTCATCTGATTCTGTGATAGACTGTGCAAGGTTTGAAACTTCACTTGCTACACCATGTGCATATGTGCTTACAGATTTACCTATCTTTTCGGATAGTTTAATGTCTTTATTATTGTCATTTTGGCTTTGACCTTGTACTATCATGATAATAGGTACTATGACAAAAAGAAAGAATAAAAATAACAGAGTCTCCATTGAACTAAAAATTGTTATCTATTTGACTTAATTACTTCTCTTAAAACTTTAAATTATATGTGCTTCGATTTCTTACTATTACCAACCCATTTTGTCAGCTTTAATAGATACCTTGTACCTAAAGAAACTAATAAACTAATCAATGTAACATACAGGGAGGTGCTTTTTAAATCTTGCCTGTATCCAGATTTCCTATAATTGTTTATTGTTGTATTCCAATCTGCGATATCTCGTTTTGCATTATCTTTTGCTTCTTTTTTTAGAACTTTAGGGTTTCTTACCTCCATCTGAAAGACATCGAGATCTAACTCAGAAACATTACCTTTCGAATAGGATTGTTCCTTAAGAAGTTTTTCGATAGACTCTTTTTTCACATACCACTCTTTTTCCAGTCTTTCTGCACATATCAAGAACTGTTCGGGAGTAATTTTCTCTGATATAAAGATTGGAGATTGTTTATGCAATTCATAATATAACAAGTCGTAATAATGTTCTTCCCAGTGTAATTTCCAATTCCCTGTAATGGTTGACGGGTCGTAACAACTCTCACCAAAATATGAAGCATGGGTTTCATAATCATATTTCGTAATGTCTTTTTGGTGTATGGCTATAAAACCTATCATATAAATTGCTAATATAGCCAGTGCAATACCAATCATTTTTAAATTTCCAACAATCTCATTTGCTATTATTGAACTATTCTCTTTACTTTTGTGGATTGTTTGTGTACTTAATGCCGTTTTATCCATGTCATCATTTCCCGCATTACACGTATTACGCTTAAGGATGCTTTCCTTCGCTACATTATCAAGTTTACTGCCACAATGCTGGCAAAACATCGAGTCGTCTGTTATTTCTTTACCACAATACTTACAATACATGATTATTTCCTAAAATAGTCGTTAAACAAATACACTTAATTTTTCCAAGCATTAGGATTTAGAAGGTGTTTCTTCTATGGCTTGCATTATGTAACTTGCCTTGATAAACACGGATTGGAAAGTTCCACTTACAAAACTCTGATCCCTAATAAACATACCTATGATATTATCTCCTTGACAGACAATACCACCAGAATTACCTGGTCTCAACTTGCATATACATGTCATACAGTTTCCTATTTCCACAGGCAGTTCATTAACTTTTAAGACAGCCTTTTGCTGATGAATCTTCCCCATTGCTTTTATTACAGTTGTTAGACTCTTATCCTCTTCGTTATAACCATAATATATACAATTATCATTAGTGTCGTATTCCGATGAAATCACTAAATCACTATTTATTATATTTGTCCTAAACACAAGAAGGTCACGGGCCAAATCCGGATTATCTGAAGTATCTTCTTTGTCGCCTTGTTTTACGATACTATTAACAAGTTTTTCTCTGTATGTAATCCCGCCATACCGATAATTGAAGGATTCATGAACTTCCCAATTATTTGGTTCAATCTTGATGAGATGATATGGCAAGACAAGATAACTGTTGACAATGAATCCATTACCACGATATTCATCGCCTATATAAATCGGAACTATGTATTTTGAAAATACCATATTCACTTCCTTTTTACAATATTCCCGTTTTTCTTTTCAAATCCACTTCGAAGCATATATTCATAGAGTGCCTCCCAGTTTGTGAAGTTCTGTCCGTTATATTCTATTGAAGGAGATGCATCTCCACTCATACCAACATCTTGAGATTCTATCTTGCGTATAGAAAGAGGAAGTTTAAGATGCTTTAGATTTGGTGTCATATAGAAGGCATTAACCCCAATCTCCTCCAATGTGTCTGGCAAGTTCAATGTTTCTATCAACGAACCCTTGAATGCACAATTAGCAATACGAATCGTATCAGAAATGACATTATGAGTTTCAACATTAGTCGGGCATGCGACAAGTTCAATCATGTGCTTCTTGTCTGTCTTTCCACTTCTATCATAGCCTTTCTTTGTATATAACACGCCGTCTATAGATTGAAACACACTGTTGTCTTGTGATACTTCAAATTTTTTAAATTTGCAACGTCCTAATCCATTCCATTTTACTTCGCATACATCTTTTGTAATCTGTAGTTTCTCCAGATTAAAATAACCCTCATACAAATTGCCGTTCAACGAATATATGTCTCCAGTTAGTTCACTACTGAAACATACGGGACACGAACTTGTCTCAACATATATGCCGTATCTCTTTAGATTATTAGAGTTGAAAGTATCAAAGACCATTAATGTTCCAGTCTCTTTGTCAAATTCAAATCCGCCTTGTGCACTAACCCTACAATTTGCGACAAACTTACCATTGGGTAAATAAATATCGCAAGGTGTAGTTGAAACAACATTGTTATTAGTTTTAGCTGCAAGAATTTTCAATTTGTCAAGTATTGTAATGTTACCAGCCTTTTCAATTCTAGGGATTCTTGGAATAACACCTATTATTATATAACCTTCCTTCATTAAATCTACATCCGAAGATTTAATATCATTTCTTGTTGAAATAAGCCATTTACTTTCAGATTGGCCTAATAGATCATTCCATTCACATTCTCTTTCCCAAATAGGAATTTCGCCTTTCCCGATTTTAATATAATCATAATTGCACGGAACAATCTCTTCAAATTGAGAATTTACAACGCCATATCTATTGCCCTTTGAGACAATCATTAACGGTTTGATATCGTCTATAATATTGTCATATATAGGAGATATAATGACCTGCATATTTGCATCACAAAGGCCATAGCCATCTGCTGTCGAGATGTCAAACAGTCCATCTTCTCTTTGTTCAATGGTATCGAAGCAAGCTATGATATTCAATTGACCATGAGGACATGATTTTGTTTCATATTTTTTATCAACTTTTAGTGATACGTGCGATTCATCCACTTTCTGCTCGAATCTCATTAAAAAGTCCATGTTATCACCATGACAAATAAACTCATTATCGTTTTGAAGTTGTGTAGCATATTCTTCAAAACTAAATGATGTTAGTTGTTCAAAAAGTGTCCTTTCACTCAAGAAATGCTTATCCCATTTATCATCTTTCTCTTCGATTTTTGAATGATAATATTTAAATAGAGCCCACTTTCCAGATTTATCATGAAATTCATTATCTTTATTTCTGAATTGATCCGTATTGGGAAATCCAACAATATTAAATGATGTGGGATAGCAAACCGACACAAACTCCCCTCTATGCAAAACAATTTTAGGACTACCACACTCCTCGAAACTATCATTGAATTCTCCCCATAGAGATTTCTTAGTAAACCTTCCGTTTTCATATGTAGATGTCACATAAGAACCATTCTTATTTCTGACAATAAACATGTTGTCTTTATAATGCCACAGGGGAAAGAAATTATAGCCATTAAATCCAGTATCACACATAATTTCCCGTTTGTCGACATCTATTAATTGCGTATCATCGTCTAAGATTGTTACGAACAAATTTGTTCTAACGTTTTCGAGGTCTTTAGTCACTTCGTATATAATGGTTTTATCTTCTTCATCTATAGCATTCTTATAAAAAGATGGGAACAATCCTTCTCCATATTTTTCATATATCTTGTCAGTATTGATTTCTTTAGTTTGAATAGCAACATGTGTTGGTGTACCATTATTTGAATCCAATGTTATACTCACAGCACCTTGGTTGGATTGGCAATTTGAGATAAAATAATCTCTATCTATCTTATTTACTGGAAATATCTCTTTACATATTGGGGACAGAACCAGACTTAAATCTAGGTTAAGAATACCCCAATATGCTTTTGTCTCGACAAAAATAATTTTGGATGAAATAATAACACGATCAAATGCTGGCATAGTTTTCTTACCACTCTCAAGATGAAGAATACCTATTCTACCTGCGGCTAAAAATGTTTTCAACCCATTCTCGGATAAATCCCTATGATAGTTTGAAACTGTTATATCCATAACTTCTTTTTCTAATACAAATTATTTCGTTGCCACTAGCAAATCCCTTACATCCACATCAAGATGTTTAGCGATATTATACAATTGCTCCACCGATGGCTGAACTTTGTTCGTCATCCATCGTGATACGGTTCCAATGTTCCTGCCCATCTGTTCTGAGAGCCAAGTACCAGTCTTATCTTTCTCTGCTAATACCGCTTTTATGCGGTTATAATGCGGATTATCCATTGTTCTAAGTCGTTTTGTATAAAATTAGGCGTTCTGTGTGCAAATTTAACGAAAATAATGCAAAAGGAAAGAATATCTATGCTTTTTATTGCAATCTTTAACAATGAAGCATTGAAAAGAGTGCTCCAGTAAGTTACATGGAGCACNCAATTGATAAGCATTTACAATCTTGGCCCTCGCTTCTTTTTCTTCTTTTGCATCCGCCTTCTAAACTCTTCTTCGGCTGGATCATAGACGGGATTGTTGGTATCGAATAAGCCCAGGGTGGGAATAGGAACAGACGATTCGGGATTTTTCTGTGGCTCTGGAGCAGCATCTTGTTTGGGCAACTCGTAATGTATTGACTGCAATCGTCCATTTAATTTCGCTTGTTGCGTCTTCTCCGCATTCCTTCTGATGATTGCATCCATCTTTGCAAAAGTCATTCCGCGTTTTAGCTGTGAAGCCTTGAAATTCTGCAACATCATTACGAGAGCGTTGCATAGCCCACAGCGTACTTGCAACTCTATCTTTGCCAACACGTTTCTTCAGACTGGCAATGTCCTTGTCGAAGACATTCAGCAGGGGCTCATACTCGCTGCCGAATCCCTGATAGGAGTTCTTTGCAAGCAAAGCGTCGCAAGCGCCGAGCGGCGTACCATCTCTGCCGTGACAAAAGCCTCACGGTCTGACAGGTGCTGATAGTGCTTGATGATTTGAGCCTTGATATTGTCAAGGTCACGGTTAATCTGCAATGCTTCCTTGCTGCGTCCCTTGGGAATGGCCTTTTAGAGGCCGATGTGTAATATCAGGATCATAGCCATTTCGGCCAGTCGGTTGGTTCGGACGGCCACGCGCATGTCGGCAGTGGTGAGGGGACGGTCGTTGTTGCCGATGAAGGGCTTGTCGAAGCGTTCGCCGAAATAAGTGTGCGGGCCTCCGAAACGACAGTTGAGAATGCCGGCAAGGGCAGCCTCAGGATAGCCGCTGTTGGGCGAGGCATGGCATCGGCCGTATCTCCATACGAAGCGCAGGAGACCAGGACGCCCCGAGCAGAGCACCATCAGCAGGGCGGTGAGGCGGGCCGGGATATAGTTGGCGGCGTCGTCGATATGGGCCGCCCAGCAGCCGAAGTCGCGATAGCGCTCCGTGCGGTAGCCAATCATCGAGTCGAGGGTGTTCACCATCTTGTAGGCCAGCATGCCAGGCGTGCCAAGGAGCAACAGCCAGAAGAGGGGGGCGATGACACCGTCGCTCAGGTTTTCGGCGAGTGTCTCCAGTGCGGCGGTGCGCACTTCCTGGGCAGAGAGTTCAGATGTGTCGCGCCCCACGATGCGGGCCACCTGCGCCCTGCCATCGTCGAGACTCCGGTCGAGCGCGAGGAAGACTTGTCGCACTTCGCGTATCAGCGTGGTGCCTGCCAGACAATAGAATATGATGATGGTGTCGAAGACTATCAGCAACGGATGCATGGAAAAGCTGTAGCGAACGGCAAAGGTGGCGAAGAAGACGAACAGTATCAGACTGATGGCCGTCAGTGCGCCTTTCAGCCGGCGATGCGCCCCCTTGTTCAGACGGTGCTCGGCAAACGATATCATTCGTCCGAACCACACGACGGGATGCGGCAGACGCTGCGGGTCGCCGAAGACAAGGTCGAGCAGCCAGCCGACGAGCAGGGCAATTGGATTAGTCATCAGTCAGTATTTGATAGACGCGCGCCATGTCGACATATTGCCTGACGTGGTTGGCGAGGTTGTCGTATTGAGTTTCCTTGAAGGCGGCATAGTCGAAGGTTTTGGCGGCTTCACTGATTTTGTCGGCAAAAGGCTGCAACAGGAAGTCCACGAAAGCAGCATTGTCGAGGATGCCGTGAACGTAGGTGCCCATGCATCTGTTGTCGATGAGGTAGCCGTCCTGCCGTCCGTCGTTAAACTGTAACAGCGGTGAGCGCTTGGTATCGCCGAAGGGGTGGGTCTCGCCCATGTGGATCTCGTAGCCTTTGCCTTCATGGCCCGACGGTATGCTGAATGAGCACTGACGAGTGATTTTCTCTCCGCTCATAGTGGTGGTGACGGGGAGGAGGCCGAGGCCAGGCAGACGGTCGATATCGCCCTCCACGTGGTTGGGATCGCACACCTCGATGCCCATGAGTTGATAGCCGCCACAGATGCCGAGCACAGAGGCTCCCTCACGATGGGCCTTGAGGATGGCCTGTGCACAGCCGTTGCGACGCAGTTCGTAGAGGTCGTGGAGTGTCGACTTCGTGCCAGGCAGGATGATGATGTCGGCCTTGAGGATATCATCCACGTTATTGGTATAGAAGAGATGGATGCGCGGATCTTGTTCCAGAGCGTCGAAGTCGGTGTAATTGGAGAGGTGCTGCAGCATCACTACAGCGACATTCACCTTGCCTTGCTGCATCTCAAATGATTTCTGCGCCAAGGCCACAGAGTCTTCTTCCTCGATATGGATATCCTTGAAATAAGGTATCACGCCCAGGACGGGGATGCCGCAGATGTCTTCCATCATACGACGACCTTCGTCGAAGAGGCGCATATCGCCACGGAACTTATTGATGATGATGCCCTTGATGAGACGACGGTCTTCTGGCTTCTGGAGCATGATGCTGCCATAGACGGAGGCAAAGACGCCACCTCTGTCGATATCGCCCACCAATATCACGTCGGCATCAGCGTGGCGCGCCATCGGGAGATTGACCAGGTCGCTGTCTCTCAGGTTGATCTCGGAGATGCTGCCAGCCCCTTCCATTACGATGGGATTATAACGCACGGCCAGACGGTCGAAGGCATCGCATACCTCCTTGCGGAAATCGATGTCTCCCTTCCCCCGCCGCCAGTAATGATAGGCATCCCTGTTGCCGATAGGCTTGCCGTTGAGTATCACCTGTGAGGTATGGTCTGACTGCGGCTTCAGCAGCAGGGGGTTCATGTCGGTATGGCAGGGGATGCCCGCGGCTTCAGCCTGTACGGCTTGGGCACGACCAATCTCGAGCCCCTCAGGCGTGGCGTAGGAGTTGAGAGCCATATTCTGAGCCTTGAAGGGAGCGGGATGGTAGCCATCCTGCCTGAAGATGCGGCAGAAGGCTGCGGCAATGATGCTCTTGCCGACATCACTGCCCGTACCAGCGAACATGATGGGGTGTAACTTAGGTGACATAGAGATGCGTATAACTTGCTAAGACATTCTTGCGTTTGAAGACGGGTGTGCTGACAGGCTCGCCCTTGGCATTGAAGACCTGAGCGGCTGATGCCGGAATTTCGCCCAGAAACTGCGTGTAATGGAATTCATGTCCCCGATACTCTTGACCGTCGAGCAGAAAGCGGCGATAGCCCAACGAGAGGCGTCTGTCTGCCTTGCGGGCTGTGATGGCGTAGGGAAGTACGCCACACATCGGATAGTCGCCCTCATCGGTGACGATGCGCTCACAGAGATACATCATACCGCCGCACTCGGCCTGTATCCGCCCCCCTCGTTCAGCGAAGTCGCTGATGGCACGGCGGCACGCCTCGTTGGCAACCAGCGCCTCCAGATGCTTCTCCGGATAGCCGCCGGGCAGGTAGAGCAGTGAGATGCCGTCGAGATCAGGTACGTCCTTCTCTGGGTCGAAGAAGCGCTTATCGGCAAAGCGATCCAGGGTTTCCTGATAGAGAAAAGAGAAACTTTCCGCATTGCGGGCTATAAGGGTGCGGGGGCACGTGGGTGCGGAGGTGCGGGGGTACGAGGGCGCGGAGGTGTGGGCCGCTTGAACCTCCAGTTTGGTCAAGGCGGAATAATCGACGTACTTTTCCAGCATCGTCGTCAATGCCGTCGTCTCCGCCGTTTTCGAAAAGTCGAGTCCCAGATAGCGGGAGTCCTGAGTGAGCGAAGCGTCCTTCGGCAGACAGCCCAGGCAGGTGATGTGCAGGTCGTCGCAGCACTGTCTGAGCATTTGGAAATGGCGCTCCGACCCTACCTTATTAAATATGACGCCCGCGAAACGGACATCCTCCCTGAAATGGATGAAGCCAGACAACAGGGCCGCCATCGAATAGGCTGCCGACTTGGCATCGACCACTAATACGATGGGGATGTCAAGCACACGGGCTATCTCGTAGGCAGAGCCTCGTTCACGGTCGTAGCCGTCGAAGAGTCCCATCATCCCCTCTACGATACAGATGTCGGCATCGGCACCATAGTGGAAGAAGAGATTGCGCACGTGTTCCGGCGAGGCCATAAACGTATCGAGGTTGATGCTGGGCCGACGACAGACAGCCTCGTGGAATTTCGTGTCGATATAGTCAGGCCCGCACTTGAAGGGCTGCACCTTATAGCCCTTCTTGCTGAGAAGTGCCATTAGCCCCCAGGCAATTGTTGTCTTGCCAGAACCGCTGGTAGGGGCTGCTATCATGAATGCCGACTTGGGTTTCATCCAAAGAAATTTTGTGCAAAAGTAATGATTTTCAGTCACAGATGACACAGATTTTCACAGAAATTTTGATTTTCACAGAATTAATCCGAGAAAATCTATGTAATCTGTGGCTTTTTTCGTACCTTTGCACCCAAAATCAGGCAATCAGGCGGCCGATGCCGTCCAGATGTAAGGGAATCCGGTGAGAATCCGGGGCTGTACCTGCAACTGTAATCCTCATTATGAGGCCTGCTTGTATAACGCCACTGACGAAAGTCGGGAAGGCAAAGCAGACTGAGGAGAGCCAGGAGACCTGCCTAAAGAACAGAAAGTACGCCCGTACAGGATTATGCGGTAGCGGAAGCACAACATTGGGAATGAATAGAAGACTGACAGGAATCTTGCCGGCTTTGCTGGCATCTATGGCTGTTGGGGCACAGAGCGACATCTGGCGCACCGACAGTCTGCAGGAAGTGGTGGTGACAGGTACTGGTACGCAGCACCTGCTGAAGGATGCGCCTGTACAGACGGAGGTGATCACCAGACAAATGCTTCGCCAGTATGCAGGCAGAAGCCTGGAGGACATATTGGCAGGACTGACGGCCTCGTTCGCCTTCAACGAGGACGACATGGGCTCGCAGATGCAGATGAACGGCCTGGGCAACGACTACATCCTGATACTCATCGACGGCAAGCGCATCCACGGCGACGTGGGCGGACAGAATGACCTGAGCCTCATCGACCCGCAGAACATCGAGAAGATAGAGATCGTTAAGGGAGCCTCGAGTGCGCTCTATGGTTCGGATGCCATCGCCGGCGTGATAAACATCATCACCAGGAAGCACGACGGTGGCCTGGTGCTGGAGAACAGTACGCGAGGCGGCAGTTACGGCGACCTTCGACAGCACAACGGCCTGGGATTCGCCATCGGACGGGTGAAGAGTTACACCAACTTCCAGTTGCAGCACTCCGACGGCTGGCAGAACACGGCCACAGAAGACCCCCGGCAGACGGAATTCCTGATAGAGGACTCGCG
>OCVV012851693.1_pt1 | contig 10518 bp, 8 predicted proteins | sample 1539721 | NCBI WGS metagenome assembly OCVV01 (sample SAMN02144230, study PRJEB22623) | gut metagenome | biome: sheep rumen | host: Ovis aries | place: New Zealand
AGATTTTGAGAGATTTTGAATAGATTTGTTAGATTTCTGCCTCGTAGAGGCACTACAAAAGAACATATTTATTTATATCGAACTCACGTTAAAAACACACCGCACTGTCGTGCTGGATTCATCTGATGAATCAAGCCGCAGATGATGTAAAAAAAATGAGTCAGCAAGCTTTAGAAGGACTAAAACTTGCTGACTCATCTTCAATGTAAGAGTTCTATTGATAAAGGTATCGCTTGATGTTTCGCTTTGGAGTCTTTTGGAATTCCTCGTTGCGTGGTTCGAGGGCAGTGAGCTGATAGAAGGAAGGAAGGAGGGAATTGACATGGCGACGATACTGGTCGAGATGGCTGTTGAAGTCTTCGCGTGTCATGCCATGCGTCCTCAGGGTGTCGTCGCTCGTATAGACCAATCCATAGAGTTTCTGCTCACGCTGCACCACGACACATTCGTCTATCAAGGCATGGCCCATGAGTTTCTCTTCGATTTCCTCTGGGTAGATGTTCTGCCCGTTGGCACCGAGAAGCATGTTCTTGGCACGTCCACGGATGAACACGTTGCCATGTTTGTCCATCGTTCCCAAGTCGCCCGTGTGGAGCCATCCGTCCTTGTCGATGGCTTCTGCCGTCGCTTCGGGGTTCTTGTAGTAGCCGAGCATCACGTTCGTGCCTCTCGTCACGATTTCTCCTGGCACGTTTTCTGGGTCCTTGCTCAGAATCTTCACTTCCATGCGTGGTGCTGCCTCGCCACAGGAACTCTTCACGAAAGTCTTCCAGTCGCGATAGCAGATGATTGGTGCGCACTCGGTCATGCCATAGCCCACAGTGTAAGGGAAATGGATTTTGCGGAGAAAGTCCTCCACATCGCTGTTGAAGGCTGCTCCTCCCACAATCACTTCATAGACCTGTCCTCCAAACACATTCAGCAGGCGGCGGCGAATCTTGCCGTAGATGATGGAACTGACGAAAGGAATGCGAAGTAGATTGCGCATTCGTGCTGTCTGTATGACTGGGAAGATTCTGCCTTGCACAATCTTCTCGATAATCAGCGGAACGGCTATCACGATGGTCGGTTTCACATCTGCAAATGCCTTCAGCAGCACGGTTGGACTTGGTGCTTTCGTCAGGAAATGCACATGAGTGCCTATGCAGAATTCGTACATGAACTCGAAGGCAAAACCATACATGTGTGCCATCGGCAGGAGGCTCAACAAGCGGGTGCAATGCTCCATGCCCAGTTTTTCGTCGGCGAACTGCACGTTGGACACGATGGCACGGTAGGGAATCATCACGCCTTTTGAATGTCCTGTGGAACCTGATGTGTAGCTCAGCATGGCAAGGTCGTCGGGATTATCCGTGAAGTAGCGCACATCGGCTTGAGCAAAAGGCATGTCGTAAGGGATGGTGCCTATCGTGGCAAGATTGAGGATGGCATAAGCGTCTGCCTTCACGTCGAAGAGAGGTGTACCCTGCTCCATCTGCGCTTTCAGACTCTCGTCAGCACCCACCACTTTCTTCAGTATGCCCTCGCCACACATCAGCAGCTTGCTGTCGGAATGTGCCAGAATGTTCACTATCTGCTCACCGTTGAAATCGTTCAGGATGGGAACAACCACCGCACCATACGTCAATGCTGCCAGATAGCCAATCGCCCATTTCGAACTGTTTCGTTCACAAAGAGCTATCTTGTCGGTCTTTGCTATGCCTAAATCTTCGAAAAACAAATGCAAGCGTTTGATTTCCTTTGCCACTTCAGCAAAGGTGAATTGCACGTCTGTGCCATAATCCGTATAGGCCACTTCGGTCCAATGCTCCCGAATCGTGGTCTCCAACATTCGCATTAGAGACATATCCGAATGTATATATTCAGTTAGTTTTCCAGTTATACTCATCAGTAAAAGATTTGCGCAAAGATAAACATTTTGTGCTAAATACAAGTATTTTCATTATAAAAATCGCACCATTCTCTTAATTTTGTGCAAGATTTTTCATTTTCAATCGCTTTTTCACCCAAAAAGCAAAGAAAAATCATAACTTTGCATTCATTTACTTGAAGTATTTCATTTTTTGAGTCAGGGATTATCATGATGAAAAGGATTTCTCACTTTTCACCTTTGAGCGAATCCTCATTAGTCCTTCAATTCCCTGATTCGCTTTACACTATATTAAGATTATGAAACGTCTAACTATCACCATCCTATCTGCATTGCTCTCTTTTGCTGGAGCAATAGCACAAAACAACACAGGGAAACTCGATGTGAACGGAGTGCGTGACGTGACACTCGACTCGCTCGCCAAAGCCAACCAGATGCGTCCCGTGAGCGGTTCGTCACGCCGTGGCAACAACCCCGTCCTGTTCCTCGTCGGAAACTCCACCATGCGCAATGGCACGCTCGGCAATGGCAACAATGGTCAGTGGGGTTGGGGCTACTTTGCTCATGAATACTTCAACGAGGACAAAATCACCGTGGAGAACCATGCCTTGGGCGGAACCAGTCCACGCACCTTCTACCGCCGCCTTTGGCCTGCTGTGCTGAAAGGCATCCAGAAGGGTGACTACGTGATTCTCGAACTCGGACACAACGACAACGGACCTATCGACCACGACCGTGCCCGTTCGTCCTACAAGGGAAAGGACGGCAAGCAGCCTCTCACCACCGACTCCATCCTTGTCACCATCAAGGAGACTGGACAGCAGGAGATGGTCTATTCCTTCGGTGGTTATCTACGACGCTTTGTCAGCGAAATCCGCGCCAAGGGAGCCACACCGATTCTCTTCACGCTCACTCCACGCAAGGCATACGAGGAGAGCGACACCAACCGCATCGACCGCAAGCTGACAACTTTCACGCCGTGGATTCGTGCAATGGCAGAGGAACTGCACACGCCTTACATCGACCTCAACGACATCTCTGCTCGTAAACTCGAAACCTACGGCAAGTGGAAAGCCGCCTACCATTTCTTTGGCGACAAGATTCACTCTTCTGCATTCGGAGCAAAGATGAACGCGGCTTCCTGTGCAGAAGGACTCTACGCTTGCAACGACCCTCAGATAGCAGAACTGAAGTCGTATATCCTCACCGACAAGATTCAGCCTAAGAGCCTTCTCCAGATTCACCCAGAATGGGTGGTGACACGTCCTTCCAAGAAGGCAAAAGATACGAAGAAGAAGCCTCGCGTTTTCCTCACTGGCGACTCCACCGTGAAGAACAATGACAAGGACGAAGACGGCATGTGGGGCTGGGGAGCACAAGCATTTACGGTGTTCGATGGTGACAAGTGTACGGTCGTCAACGCTGCCAAGGCTGGACGCTCAACGCGCACTTTCCTCGAAGAAGGACGCTGGAACGAAGTCTATCACTCCATCGAGCCAGGCGACTACGTGCTGATACAGTTCGGACACAACGACATCGGCGACATCGACACCAAGAAGGAGCGTGCCGTCATCCGCACCGCAGCCGACACCTGCCACGTCTATAAGATGGCATCCAACGGACAATACAAGGTGATTTACTCCTTCGGTTGGTACTTGAAGAAATTCATCCAGGATGTGCGCGAAAAGGGTGGCACACCTATCCTCGTGAGCCTCACCCCTCGCAACGAATGGCCAAATGGCAAGGTGGAGCGTCGCAACGACTCATACGGCAAGTGGTATCGCGAAGTGGTGGCAGAGACAGGCGTTGATTTCATCGACCTCCACAACATCACAGCCGATGCACTCGACAAGATGGGCAAGGAAAAAGCTGCTGCCATGTTCAACCACGACCACACGCACACCTCCCTCGCTGGTGCCCGCCTCAATGCCAAGAGCATCGCCAAAGGACTCAAGCAAATCAAGTCACCACTGCGCAAGTGCCTCAAGTAAAATGAAGAATGTAGAATGAAGAACGAAGAATGAAGAATGTAGGATAAAATTACAAAAACTAAAATATATTCTTCATTCTTCATTCTTCGTTCTTCATTTAAATACATTCTTTATCCTTAATTCTTCATTCTTCATTTAAATTCATTCTTCATTCTTAATTCTTCATTCTTAATTATAGTAGTCATGTCAGAAATAAACATTGGTTCAAGAGTGCGATTCCTCAGCGAAGTAGGAGGAGGCACCGTCGTTGGATTCCAGAAAGGAAATATCGTGTTGGTAGAAGACGAGGACGGATTCCAGATTCCAACCCTCATGAGCGAAGTCGTCGTGGTAGATACCGAGCAGAAATCGTCTGCCCCAGCACCTGCACCCAAACAAGAGACAAAGCTAACACCAACTCCCAAACCAACGCCTAAGCCAAGCGTCGTAGAAGAGCGTGACGGAGCAGAAAAACTCAACGTCATCCTTGCCTTCGTGCCCGTTTCTATCAAGGAACTGAGCAAGACCAAGTTTGAGTGCTACCTTGTGAACGACTGCAACTACCACATCCACTACACCTACTTCTCTGCCTCGAACGCTGCATGGCTACTGCGTTCGCAAGGCGTTATCGAGCCTAACACGAAAGTGTTCATCGAAGAGATTGAATACTCCATGCTCGACGACATCGAGAAAGTGGGAGTCCAACTCATTGCCTACAAGCAGGGCAAACCCTTCCAACTCAAACCAGCCATCAGTGTCAGTCTGCGCATCGACCTCACGAAGTTCTACAAGCTCCATACCTTCCGTGAGAGTCTTTTCTTCGACGAACCAACCCTTGAATACGACATCGTGCGTGATGACCAGCCCATTCGTCCTCTCGTCGTTTCTGCCCAAGAACTGAAAAAGGCGATGTACGAGAAGGAAGAAGAAGACCGTCCCAAGGTGCAACCAGCACGCGAAAAGAAGGCCGACCGCAACGCTCCCATCGAAGTCGATCTCCACGCCCACGAACTCCTTGAAACCACCGCTGGCATGTCGGCAGGCGACATCAAAGAATACCAATTAGGCGTGTTCCGCAACACCATGAACGAACACCTCAAGGAGAAAGGTCGTCGCATCGTCTTCATCCACGGCAAGGGCGATGGCATCCTTCGCAACGCCATCATCACAGAACTGAAACGCCACTACAAATCCTGCACCTACCAAGATGCCTCCTTCCAGCAATACGGTTTCGGTGCCACGATGGTGATTATTCACTGATAAATGAAGAATGAAGAATAAAGAATCATTTCAAACACTCATCTACATTCTTCACTTTTCATTTTTCTCTCTATAGGACATATTTCACTCAAATTCTATTATTTATTTTCGAAAATACAATCCGTTTTCTAAAAATATCGTAATTTTGCAGCATAATTATTCACTAAAGAGCTATAACAATGGCAACAGCAATTAAAGCAATCCCAACGCTAAAAGGCAAGGAAGCACGTGAATTTCTTCGTCGTGCAGAGGAAGCCGAGCGTAATTTCAAAGGGAACAAAGACAAAGATCAGCATCCTCTCTGTGTGATGGCTCATAAAATACTAAGCAAAGCGGGCATGCTTTAAAAGCAGATAGTATATGTCTTTCTTGCTTGAACAATGCACATTCTTTGAATTGACAGATGACATTCTCGCCACCTGTCAACCTTTTTCTTGTGGCAATGCAGACCTCGATGACTTCTTTCAGAACGATGCCACACGATATGCTCATTACCTGATGGGAAAGACTTATTGTTTTCGTCTAAACAGCGACCCGACAAAAATTGTTTGTGCATTGACGGTTTCAAACGACAGCATCCGCATTTATGACCTGCCGCGTAGTCGCCGAGATTACATGAAGAGTTTGACACATCATGAAAAACCCCTACGAAGATATCCTGGAGTACTGATTGGTCGTCTGGGAGTTAGCACTGAATTTGCAGGAAAAGGAATAGGAAGTGAAGCTCTTGATTTCGTGAAAGGATGGTTCTATTCAAGTAGCAATAAGACTGGATGCCGTTTTGTAATCATCGATGCTGTCAATGAACCACAAGTTCTTTCATTCTACAAAAAGAATGATTTTCACCCTCTTTTTCCTACTGAAGCGCAGGAGTTTGCTTATACAATGGGAAAAAAAGATACGCCAATCAAGTTAGCCACTCGACTGTTATATTTTGACTTACTGAAGTTGCGTCAAGAAGATTGAAGTCTTATTGTATAAGAAGTTCAGTCCTTATTCTTCACTTTGATTTCTTTATAGGCTACGCCAAGATAAAGGTTCAATTATCTACATTTTTCATTCTTCATTTAAAAACATTCTCCATTTAATTTCGTTTTTCATCGATTTTCCTCCCCAAAGTCAAAAAATGCCGAATTCATCGGGAGAAATTTGGATTCGGACAGTTGGGACGAATGGTTGTGCTGGGGTGTTTGATGATGGAAAAACTATCATTTGCGTACTATTTGCGTACTCTTTTGTTTTGAAGATACATGAATTCTTGCTTATCTTTGCAAGGATGAAAACACTGACCACACATATTCAGAACCATTGCGTAATCGTTCTGTGCATATTCTGTTTGTTCGCCTGTTCGGGAGAAGATGTCCGAATGGAAGAACGGTTGAGAAAGATTCAGGCAGCGGACAAAGCATTCGTCGTGCAAGAATCAACAGCTGAAATTGATTCCATCGTACACTATTTCGAGAAGCATCCTTCGAAGGAACTGCTTCCCCTATCCTATTACTATGCGGGACGCATCTACAGCGATTTGGAAGATGCTCCGCAAGCAATGGAGTATTTCCAAAAAGCATTAGAATGTGAGCCCGACGACAGTCTGGCTGCACTTGCACACAGTCAAATGGGAAGTCTCCTGCTGCGCCAACGGATGGTGACAGCATCGATGGAGCATGTGCGGGCTGCGTATCACTACGACGTACAGCAGGCAGACACGACCGGCATGATTTTCGACTTGCGTGACTTGGGCAATGCCTTCCGATGCACAAAGGACGAGGTGGATTCCTGCCTCAACTACTATGAGGAAGCCCTTCGGCTCGCCACGGAGCAGGGCGACACATTGATGCAGGAGGAACTGAAAGGAAGCATCGCCGTCTATCTGATTCAGACCGATAGTCTTCAGGCTGCTTGGCATTTGTTGCGACCCTTGTTGGAAAACATAGACCAAAGGGATGCCAGTTCTGCGAGCAGCCTAAGAAGCATGGCGGCTGAGTATTATCTGAAAACGGGAAACACCGACTCAGCTTGCATCTATTACGAACAGCTCACGCAGAACGGTACGCTCTATGCCAAACAGGAGGCATATCGGCAATTAGCAAAACACTATTTGGCGAAAGGCGACTTGCAAAGGGCGACGGAACAGCTGATAAACTACGAAAAATACACCGACTCCATCGCTATCACGATGCAGGCGGAGGCACTAACGCAAGCGGATGCGCTCTTCAACTACCGATTGCGGGAGCAAGAGAACGAACGACTCACGAAGACGATGACGGAAACGAAAACGATAGCCATAGGAGCCACCGGACTGTTGTTGCTCTGCGGGTGTACCATGCTCTTTTTGTACGAACGCAACAAGCGCAAGCAGATAGCACAGCAACTGCATACGGAGCGCATGAAGGAAGTGCAAGAGCAGCAATACAAGCGCAGTCTTGCCTACATCGAGGAAAACGAGAAGAAGATGAAGGAGCTGGAGGAGCAAATGGAGAAGACGGGACAGGAGAATACCCAGTTAAGAAAAACAATACAGAAACTGACGTATGCCAACGAACTGGCATCGATTCAGATGCTGGAACATCAACAGGCAGACAGGTTGGTGAAAACTTCCTCCATCTACCAACGCATCCAAATTCTACTCAACAACAAGGAAAGCATTGGCATGAACGATGAGATTTGGAAAGAGTTGGAAGAAGTTGTTGAACAGGCATACAGCGGATTTCTGGAACGCGTCGAAGACCTGTGTCCCCTCAACTGGCAAGAACGCAACCTCTGTCTCCTGCTCAAGGCAGGTTTCTCACCTTCAAGCATAGCCGTACTCACAGCACACAGCAAACAAAGCATTTCATCGACAAGAAGCCGACTCTACGAGCGTACCTTCCTAAAGAAAGGTACACCCAGCCAGTGGGACGAGTTTATCTTGTCTCTATAATATATTAAGGTAACAATGAATAATCATAAAAACTACATAAAGGCACTATGTATAACGCAGTTTCTCCTGTTGGGATTTCTGCCATTGAATGCACAAAAGGTTTATGTGTGTCAAGACACCGTGAGCTATGAAATCCATCTATGTCACGATGACTCCATGTATTGCCAATCCGAAGACCAACGCGTCGGTTTCGGACTCAACCTCGTTTATGACACCGACCAAGTGGATAGCGTGGTTTTCCGCAAGCCAGCCCGTCTGAAGAACATGCCAATGGGTTGGATGGAAGCAACAGCGCAGGGCAAGCAGCGCTATGTGGTTCCTCCACTTCAGGACATGGGCATGAACGCATCCGAATATACCGTGACGGCAACGTATGGAGAGAGGACAGAAGATGTGAGTTATACGGCTCGTTTCAACTCAAAGAAAACTGCAAAGACATTCGTTGACAAAACCAAGAAGACTGTATCAGACCAGAAATTGCCTCTCCGCACCTTCGGACGCAATCGGCGAGTACCCAGTTTAATGCGCAACGAAAACGAAAGCCATAACGATGCGGTGGAATGGAGCGCAGATTCATGCGAGGTGACTTTCACGCTTCAGCAACTGTTCCAGGGCATTCCCGTGGACGATACCCGACGCGCACTTTTCTATTGGCAGAACTACGACGAAAGCAGTGCCGACCCTCATGCGTCCTTACTGCCACGGAGACCCGTGTTCGGTGTACTGGCATCGACGGAAAACGGCTATGAATACATCACACATCTGGAAACACTCGTTGATACCTGCAAAGCCGTGTTCAACAGCATGACAGAGAAAGAAGGATGGTGCAACGGTATCTCGTTCAGTCTGGTATTCAGTAACGCAGAGCGTGCAGCCACATACCACAAGATGCTGCAAGAGGAAACGAGCAATGACACCACCATCAATTTGATTCGCAATGGCAACGACATCGCCTTTTTCATCCGTTTCCCAGAACTTCTTACCATAGAGGAAACGATGGAGAAAATTGTTCGCTTCGACCTGGAATGCCATCGTCCTCCGCTCAAGCCAGAAGCACAGGAAGCCACAAAAGACGTTGCAGAAAACTACGTGGCAATCAACGACGAACTGGGCATCGGTTACACCGCCATCGATGCCTTCATCAACCAACATATCGACTGGATGGACAGCGTGTGCGTGAATACCCGATTGGGCGTTACGAAGGCGATGCAACTCTACTTGAATCATTCGGAACTAACAGAACTGAAGAAGATGGGCAAGACGATGGACACAGCCGACGGAGGAAAAATTTGCCTGTTCCATAACACACTACCGACAGACATAGCCGACTCGCTGTGGTGGAGAATGATTAGTCAGGTGGATATTCAACCCGTCTTTGACAGGGCTTTCCTCTACAACACAACAAAGGACATCCCCAACCACATCTCCAACAACTCCATCTATGAGCAAGTACGTGTGGATGATTCTTTTTTTATTCCATTCAACTCGTACCTGTCCGTTCGTCCTATCAACACAGCCAATGAAGATGGCATTTGCATCGACCTCGGCAGGGTGCTTCTGCCTTGCAACTACACGGTAGAAGTGACTTTCGCTCCCGACGTAGTACAACACACCGACACACTACCAAGCCGTGTGCGATTCCTGTTCCACTACAACGAGAACGGCAGCACAAGAATGGGCTATTCCGGCAACCAGTCATACGCTGTGAATTTCAGGGACAACAGCAAAAACTTCGAAATAGACAACAACGGCAAATGTGTGACCATTCGTTTCGACTGGACAGCTCCAGCCATGCTCAACACCGTCTATTTCGAAGTGGATTCCTACACCACTTCCACCACACCACGACGCTCCTACCAAAAGGACTTCAGATTGGTGAATATCTCACTGAGACCGAAGAATAACTAAGATGTGCCTTGAGTAAGATTTTCTGTAACCACAGATGGTACAGATGGTATTAAGTACAAAGAACAAAGTACAAGGTACATTGTTTAACTTGGAGTGTGAAACGTGTCCTTTGTTCTTTGTTCTTCTCCGTGATGATTATTTGTCCATCAGAATAATCAGAACAATCCAGCACGGACGTGCGATGTGTTTTGATAAAACTACAGATGGCACAGATGCACACAGATTCTTTTTTTGTCACACAGAAAGAAAGGAAATCTTATCTCTATGAACCTTAGAACTCGGCGAAACCAATATCAACGACCAATTATCCGCTTGTAGCCGACAACGGCCTGAAAGGCCAACAAGCTCATAGCGCAGGGCAACGCCCTGGGTAGGTTACAAGTCCTATCTACGCCTGCAAGGGCAAAAGCACGAAAAGAGTAATGCTTTTGCCCTTGCAAATAGCGTGTTATCAGCTGGGGAGGCGTACTATTTGCGTACTCGATTTGAAATTGCGTACTATTTGCGTACTCAAAAGTTTGGAGAAACACATTTTTTGACTTTATCTTTGCGAACATCAAAAAAAATCTAACCAAACAGAAAGGAGACTG
>OCVV011295868.1_pt1 | contig 10517 bp, 18 predicted proteins | sample 1539721 | NCBI WGS metagenome assembly OCVV01 (sample SAMN02144230, study PRJEB22623) | gut metagenome | biome: sheep rumen | host: Ovis aries | place: New Zealand
AGGATCATCATATAAGAATGCCTGAAAGAAGATATAGAATATATCTTCTGGATTACTAGAATATACACTTGCATCAGCTGGCATTGATTGATCATATGATGGTGCAGCTGTAGCCTCAACAGCTGGTGATTCTATCTTTTCACCTGGTCCTGAATAATCACTTTCTCTTGCTGAAGAAGAGCTATCCCCACTTTTTCTATTAGATGCCGCCGAATAACCAGAATCTCTTCCTGAGTTTCTTGATCTATCACCTTTATCATCTTTTTCAAATGGTTTCCAAACAAATAAGATTAAACAAGTCATTACAACAAGTATAGAAACAAACACTGAAACAGCTGCTACTATTACTGCTGTATTGTTTCCCTTATTTGCTGGCTGCTGATACATATTTGGATTGTATCCTTGATTCATTACAGGCTGATTCTGCATAGGCTGTGCACCTGCTGGTGCTCCTAGCGGTGCCCCGCACTTATTACAGAACTTATTGTCATTTGGATTATCTGTGCCACATTTACCACAAAACATAGTTTTTCCTCTTTCTTTGTTTTACTTTATTCATATGCCATTTAGTATATCACAGGTGATACCCCTATAATATACAAAAAGGGCGCTATAGTTTATTACTATAACGCCTTTGTCACTTAACGTATTATCTTGTCATAACTATTCGCAGGTATACTTTCAAACGGATATAACGTTCCGGTATCAGCTTAATAAATACTTACTTTTCCTTTAACTCCTCTTTGCTTAGCTTCACGCTTTAATTTGCTTCGGAGTTCTTTTATTTCTCTATTTGTTTTATCAGAAAAAGCAAAAGCACCTACTTCATTATTAGCCTTTACTATAGCAGCGCAGCCTTCCTTATATTTTCTATTAATATCTGAAATAGCATCGCGCTTAGCTTTATCATCATTTTTAGATGATCTTGATGGCTCTTCTACGCTTCTTTCTGCCTTTTCTTTCTTTTCTTTAACTCTATTATTATATCTATCTTCTGCGCCTGCCTTATAGTTACCCTTTTCATATTTCATGGTATAAATCTTACTAGCAAACAAACCTATGCACATAAGCGTAAGGATAATTTTCTCACCTATATTCGCATGAATGTACATAAAAGGTACTTTAGTAGTTGACTTAAACATAGCTATTTCTGCCCCAATATAGCCTAAAAAGAACCATATTTGATAGAACCATCTACTTCTTGTAGAAGCACACTTAAACCAAAAGATTACAAACAGTACATTTCCGGCTAACACAAAATATCCGTAACCCTCCAAACCATCTGAATATTGGTCTTTAAAAAGCATTGGAAGTACATATAAAAAAGCATATGCAATAAACCAATTGGTCCAGTTTATGCCCTTACAGAGAAAATATAGTAACTTTTCTTTCAAAATATAACACCCCCTACCATCATTTATCATTTCATATATTTTCACTTAGATGCGTAACTATACAAAAAAGGTTATAACTTTTTCGATAGTCAGCCGTCAACAATATATTTTTTTATTCACGGCTAATTATCTTAACAAATCATTGAAATATTCAGCTATCACCATGTTTATGCATGAGGAAATAGGCCGTTTCAAAAAATAAAAAACAAAGCTATAAATTCTGCCATTTTGCCTTACTTTTATTTCCTTCTCCATTGTATATCACATTTTTTCTTTGCCTCAAGCTATATATTTCAACAAAACCCCTGTTTTTATAGCTATTCCCTATGATGATTCCGAGTTTTTGATAGTATCCTTCACCACGTAGGCAATCGCGGCAAAGACTATATTAGTGCTTAAAAATGTTAAAATTGTAAGATTTGAAAGTGGATGATGCAATGTTTTCGAAAATGAAAAGAAATTAAAGATTTAAAAGTAGGATCTGAACAAATGTTTAAAGATGTCAATTTAGATGAAATATGGTATGAAAGTGAAGAATCAAAAAAATATGAATGTGGGCAATTAGATGATGAAACAATCATAAGAACATAAGAACAATTAGGCTTCAAGCTCCCTGAATCATATATATTTAATGAAAAAACACAATGGTGGATTATTAAGCAAAAACTATCTGGCAATTAAAAATACAGATGTTTTTAATGATTTAGATGGTATTTATGGAATCGGAGATAACAACTATTCGATTAACCAGCAAAATAAAGATAAATATGACCATGAAGAAAATCTTGTATCAATCTGCGACTCTAATTCTGGACATGTTTTGATTTACTTGGATTATAGCGAATGTGGTCCACAAGGTGAACCAAGAGTGATTGCAATAGATAATGAATGCAATCCTGTTGATCCGGATTATAAACCGTGGGTCTTAGCAGAGAATTTTGAAGATTTTATTTCAAGACTGTGTTATGAGGATGACGAAAAAGAAATAAAAAAACATGATACAATATAACGCTTTAAAGCAGATGCTAAAATTCACAAAGCAGTGAAGAATACTGTCTTAAAGTATCATTTGGGTGTATATATAGCTACATTAATAATAACAATATTAATTTTCATAGGATTCTTTTATCATATTCTTCTTTTGAAATTATTGATACCTATCGACTTATTCCTCATTGCTGGCGGTCTGATATTTACAAAAGATATTTTGGATAGAAAGTACATGTGCTGGTATGATGTAATAGAAAGCATTACAACTGAAAATGGAATAACAAAGTACAAGTTAAAAGAGACTGATAGGAAAATGGACTTTATTGTCAGAAAAGAGGAAAAGTTGGAAGTCGGCGATAAATTGTTATGTATTAGCGAGGGGTATGCTTTTAAGTATAAAGAAGAATAATTGCCAATCCAGTCGGTTATAATATGGAATGTAATAAGCACGGAGTTCAGCTGGTGGTGGCAGAATCGGAAGTGATGACTTGTTATGATAGCAAGACAAATTCATTCTATAATACAAAACCTAATAAGTCAGAACTAATAATTAAGCAGGTTGACCGTATTGATGCTGAAACTTTGAATTCATTAACAGTTGACCAGCTTGAGTATGGCATTAATTAAATCTTTCTTCCAAAGCCTCAACCGCATTCCTTACGCAGTCATCGCACTCGCACAGAACACCCCCGGTGTCTCTCCCCTTTAGATCTTTACATATGGAAGCACCACACTTTTCAGTAAATGCTTTGTGTAAATCTGCCGCATCTTTAAGAATAGGTCTACCCTCATATTCTTGCAGTCCCAAAATCACTTCGGCGCCACATAATGCTCCGCAGGTTGCCTCCATACAGCCCATACCTACACCGTAAGCTGCTCCGATACACATCAGTTCTTCCTTTTGTAAAGACAGTTTATCCTCATAGGCACATAAAACTGCCTGACAGCAGTTGCATCCATTATGTTTTAAATCTACAGCTTTTTCTTTTCTATCCATATTTTTATCCTCCTTAATTCTAAGGGCTTTGCGATTTTATCCTAGTTGCGATAAAACATTAATATGATGACAGACATAAAATTATTCGAAAGATTAAAAGCATATAGTTTAAACCTTCATACTTGAGCTTGTCATTGCTGCCCTATCTGAAGCAATATATGTTGATATGTATTTGCATCGCCCTTACTTATATACTTGATTTCTTCTCTATCGCCTAAAACAAGAGCAGGAACAAAGAAGAAAGCTTCGTTATACTTGAGTTGTCAATCAAATCTTTATTCATATTAGTATTCATCTCAATAATCCTAAACAGCGCAAATTTGCAAAAATATCTAGAGTAAGGAAATTAACCGAGTTGTTTTCCAAATCTATGCATAAGCCAATGCGCAAATCTCAGATTGGCTATCATAAACATAATACTTCCACCAATAAGTAAGACCGTAGAAAGACTGAAATCTATGTATTGCGAACTATTTATAAAAATAACTAAACTTATTGGCAAACATATGATGCTTGTGATCAAAGACGGAATGTATTTCTTGATATAGATACTCTGTCCGATATGGATCAGAAAATGTACCGTAAGTGAAAGAAACAGTCCGAACCACACGGAATAAAGCACATCATTTTCAAAAAAAATGCTAAAAGGCTGATTCCAAAAAACGGAATGAACTCTTCATATACCGCCAGTGCCATTCCGGCAGTTGTATAATCTTTGTATGCCTTAGTAATCTTAGGAAATCTATCAAATATCATAGGATTATTTCTGAAAAACCACCCGAAACCTATTATTTCCTCCATATCATGAAATATAAACAGAATCGGCAGCAGTAAAATATATTCTCTCATTGTTTACCTCGTCGTTTATCCTGAAAGTTATTTTTCTTTACGCATTATCTCATAAATCATTACTTCGCCTTCTCCAATATCAAGCTTCTTATGCTCTACTGTTTTATATCCACGATGCTCATAAAACATTGCTGCTGGTAAAGATGCATCAAGATCGCAGTAATCATATTCACTAAAGATTTCACACTCCAAATGATTCATGATTTCCGTGCCATAGCCTTTACCCTCATATTCAGGGAGGACATACATCCTTGTAATATGATTATTGGTCCGGCTCCCTGTTCCGACTATCTTTTCATCCACAATAAGAACATCAATCTTTCCAGCTTCAATATCTTTCTTTATATTATCAATACTGTGCAATCGTCCGAAAAAATCAACTACCGCCGATGTATAATAATGCGGATATACTTCAGCCTTTGTTCCTTGTACTATTTCACAAACAATTTGTGCCTCTTCAATTTTTGCTTTTCTATATTCCACTACGACGCCCATCCTTATTTCTTGCTAATAACAACTATTTCCTGACAATACCATTTCTAAGAACTCTTTTAAATTATTGGCGACTTTTTTAATTTGTATATCTTCTGGGTCTTCATTTTCAATGCGTACAATGACCGGTTCCCCGTCAGCATCAAGATTTCTATAATCCATAAAATACATATCATGTCCGCCAGACTGAGTTTCACCAAATGGTATCAATAATAATTCTTCATTATTTTAACATGAGATAAGCTATGTAAAAAAGAAGTTAAAAGCAATGATTACTTACTTTTCCTTGTAGCATTCTTTAATAAGTTCTTCATACTGCTTTCTATCAAATTCGAAGTTTAGATTAGCGAGCCAGTCAATGTTCTTTTCATCCTGATAATATGGAAAAGTATAGTTCTTCCTTCTTCTATATATTTCTTCTCCATAATTAGCACATATAAAGTCATACCAAGCATCGCTACCGACCTCTTCAAGCGCGATGTTATCGCCATACTTTTTCCAATCTTCATCTGTGTAGGCTTCATGATAAGATATTCCGTAAATCTTTTCATCTTCGGATGAGATTTCATTATCATGATTTACTATTCCAATTCTCTTCCAGCAAACTTTATCCTTTGTCTTAATAACATCAGCTACTAAAACTGTGCAGGAAAAGTCCATATCTTCTGGGCAGCTTAGAATCGGTGTTATTGCCTTTTCCATGCCAAGAACATACTTCATAAATCTGCTATCGCCCTCAAAGTCAAAGTCATCAGTAAAGCATATGGCTAAATCATCTATTGGAAAAAGGTTCGGATAATTTTCTATTATTTCTTTATTATCCTTTATTCTTTCCTCTACGATTTCAAATAGTGGTTTGTCATCCACTAGAAATACTTCATTCTTGCCGCCTGATGGAATTTGTATTTGTTTTACAGACAAAGTGTTCATTACTTTCTTGCCTCTTTTTGCTATGGCTTCATTTACTTTCTTTTTCTTTGTGTTTGCAGGCTCTCTTTCTCCGGTTTTAAAAACGTCGAGCCTAGTTCTTTCTTTTTTTATTTTCTTTCTATATATAAGGAAACCAGCTGGCAGGTCATTACTCTGCCCACATCGGGTTTGCACCGTCTTTTATCGGATTTGCACCGGTTAACATATAGAGTAGGTTTTACCTACAAGTATCATTATCATAAGTACACTTTATGGCCTGATGGTTATGGTTATCTTAATGCCGCATTTTTATCGCTACTATATATAAGAAGAAACTTATACTAGATCACCGCGAAATGGCACTATGGCTACATGTACTATCACGTACTGGTTATCCTTAGGCTATTTAGTTATCAAAGTTCTTATTCATCTAACTTAGATTCAAAAGGTCATTTATTTTTCGCATTACCTTAAACCTTTTTTTATCCTTGTTACATGAATTTTTTTACAAAATAATTGTAACTTATATCCTTTTAGACTATTGTTTCTATTTTTTTGAGACTTTTTCCCACTTCAAAATTTGTTTTTTAGGGAATGTTTTATGAATAGTTTTTCGCTAAAGAATTTAGATATGAAAATGATTACTATGATATGTGGAGTACCATCCCTAGCAGCTTCGCTGGTCTTCCCATCTCCAAAGACCATCGAAACTAAAGTTTCTACAGAGGTAGGATTAGATTACCTTACGGCAAAAGAAAACCACCTAATAGGTGGTTTTGAAATAATGTTTTTTAGTCAAAGAATGTATACATATATTACATGATTTTTAGACTATATCAAATAGAAAAAACAATCCAATTAATTAGAAGACAGATAACACTAATACCATATGCACTCCTAATTGTTTCTGTTTTCCTCAAAACAAACTAATCAGTCCATATTATCTCTTTTTCAACATCGTAAAAATGTTTTCCATCAAAAAGCGGTGCATCAAGAAAAGCTTTTACACATTCATTTGAATCAGTTGCTGAATACTCCCATAGATAATTATTACAGTTATCTTCATCGGAATTGTAAGTTTCAGTTTCATAGTCATAATCAAGAACTAGATGATGAATATTATCTTTGACCCATCCTTGGATAAAATATTTTTTATTATTGAAAACAAAGTACATTTCCGAACCATAGTACAAATTGTCTACAAATTCATTTACATTGCCATCAATCATAGTTTTACCCCCTTAAAATATTTTTTATATTTTTTTCTCATAGCCTTTGGCATTTTTTTAGCTTCAGATCTGACAAAGTTCCTATCATAAGTATGATAATGAAAAACCGGAACTCCTTTTGGACCAATTTTAGGCTCAGGATGATATGCCAACTCCAATGTTAGATAATGGTCTTTGTCATATAACCTCATTTCATGAAAAATGCCATTGTGTTTAAGTTTAATATATGCCCCGCTTTTATGTGCTTCTTCTGGAAGTCCATGATTTTCTTTCAAGCCGGTAAGGACTTTTACCCCTTCTATAAAATCGCTAGTTTGATAAGTATATGCAACATTATTTCCACTTGCAAATGTTCCTCTTCCTCCCATATCAGCGCACCACCTTTCTTGAATCACGGTAGTCAACAGTTATAATATTTCCTTCCATTTCTGGAAAAGGTTTTCCTAAACATAATATTGCTTTAGGAGAAATTCTTTCAAGCATTTTATTATAGCCGCGCATAAATCCAAGATGGTTAGTTTTACACCCAATCATTCCTATGGCAACTATTGAATTTTGTTCTACTCCATCAAAACTAAAATCAAAACTTCTAGACGTACTCCAACTTATTGTAGGTACAACAACCAATCCCTTGCTTTGCCAATATGCGCCACACCATCGATTCATAGCTACGCTTTCAATTTGTCTCCACAAATTCATTTCAGAATATGTTGAAAAATCTGGTGTCAATAAAAAAGCATATTGTGAATACTTTTTCAAAGAACGATCTGGATGATAATAAATGCCTGTAAATCTGTAATCATCCACAAAAAAATGCACTCCATTTCGTTTATTAACTTCTTTGTCATTGGTACGAGTATCTGAACAAGCAATCAGTCGTACGTTTTCAAGTGGTATATCCTGTTTTTTTATCAATGGAATTCCCCATCGTCCAACAGTCTCAAAAGTATTTCTCATAAATAACGGGTCTTCCCGCATTTCGACACTTTTCATAATAATTTCCTCCTCTCGTGTCTAAAAACATTAATGAGTGTCTTCATTAATCCAGCACTCTGTTGCTTTTTTCTCCGAAAGGTGCTATCATTATTGTTCCAGAATAAAGGACGGCAACGTTCGGAGAAAGCATCGTATTGATTGCATCAACAATCATCTCGATGCTTTTTCTTTATTCAGTTTTAAATAAAATCTTCGCAAAGGCATCACCTCCCTAGTATTTAATATGATTAAAAGTATATTTCAATTCCACCTTGATCTTGTATCAAGCCAAGAATCACGTTCACGTTGCTGTGTAATATCAGCTTCATAATCGTAATAGTCATATGACCTGACCTTAGGCGCAATCTCGTTAAGTTTCTTTGCATATCTCATAAGAATAATATCATCAAATTCTTTTTCTTCACGAGAACGCCATTCATAATTAGTGTTCGCGAGAGTATTTTTACGCTTCAGTGCAGCATCCTCAGAAACCTCAAAAGCACTCATTATAAATTCAATAGTCGTTCTTTTATGTCTATTAATGCATTCACGCAGGAGTTGTTCTGGCATAAGAAGCTGTGCAGCAAAACAATTTGCCTCAAGTTCCTGAGTATGATACAAAGGATCAGATTCCTTAAGATTCATTTTATGTCCGAGTACGTAATGCCCAAACTCATGCATAATCGAGAATCGAACTCTATAAACCGGCTCATCCTGATTGTAAAAAATGATATATATACCACTTATTTCTTGTATTATAGCCGACTCACTTCCAAATAAAGGGATGTAAATATCATATTTTTCCTTGGCTTTTTTAAAAGAACAAAGCTTAATGTCAGACTGCTCATAAACGAATTCCTTTACCTTAAAAGGAAAACCAGTAATAGACTGAGCTAATGCTAAGTACTCATTAGCCTTTGAATATACTTTTTTGTAATTAACGGACTTATACGCTTCCTGATTATATGTCATCATCATCGTCCTCATCGTTAAAAATATCTTTAAAAACAGCCTTAAGCATTCCTTCAGCCTTTTCTAAATCATCCTCATTTAATTTTCCAAGATTTCTCTGAAGTGAACTTAGTTTGGGATTCTCATTCGAGATATTATCTGTATCATCGTTTCCAAGTAGATAGTCAGTAGTAACATTAAAAAAATTAGCCAAATCAATTAAGACATTCATACGTGGAACAGTACCATTATTTTCCCACATATTAACACGACTCTTAGTGATACCAAGCTTAGTTGCAAGTTGTTCCATGCTGAGCTTAGCATTTTCCCTTAATTCTTTAACTCTTGTACTAAAATATTGATTACCCATTTGTATTCTCCTTCCCCTGTACAATTTAATTGTACGATGCATTTTAATTCTTGTCAATATGTTGAGTTGATACTTCTTATAACCTACATTATATTGATGTCTAGTTCTCTTATTTAGTATGAATTAAATTGCCTTATAGCAAAAGAAAACCACCCAGCAGGTGGTTTTAAAATTATTGATTATCCATAAGAATAGTTCTTAAATTATTAAATGTATCTTCTATCGGCTTAGTTCTATTATTTTGTACATCTTCCTCACGATGTGCCTATTTTACCTTTTGACCATATTCCAATAAAGTATCACTTGGAAGGTCTATCATATCACTCCAAAATACACATGTACGACTTTCGTCAATTTGAAAATTGTTGAACAAACCTGCCTCTGTCTTTAATATTTGAAATGCAGGAATCTGCTCAATATCTTCTTCAACATCATATAGTATTTTCTCGCCGCCATCAAAAGTAATCAAAAGTTTAAATGCTGGCTGAGGCTCTATAGTTTTAATTCGTGGAATCATACTATTTCTCCTTATAAAGGTGGTAGCTTTTCTATTTTTTGGCTATCCCACATTTTCTGTAGTTTATCAGAATAAAGATTTAACCACTCTTCAACAAGTTCTTGCGCCTTCTTTGGAAGATCTCCATCTGTCATTTTATGCGTTTTTAAATCGAATATCCCTATATATTCTCCATATAAAGCATGAATATGTGACGGTTCATGTTCTTTTGGTTTAAAAAACATTTTTATTATAATTCCATAAAATCTCGATATTTCTGGCATATGGCATATCTCCTTGTCAGTTTTTATATAAGTAAGAATCTTATATTTATTATAACATACATTTAATTGATTAAATTACAATCTGATATGATACATGAGGTTTTTAGTTACCATATTTTTATTTCACTAAAATACACAAGGCTTTAGATTACTTTAGATTAAGGACATAATTTCATATGTTCCGGGGCCTACTGATAATGATTATTCAGAGGTTAAGAAAAGAATTATTAAAGATAATCTTCTTGAAGAAAATAAAGGCAAAAAAGACATGCGTAAGAATATTAATAAAGTTCAGTCGTAAGGCTGGACTTTTTCTTTGTTTTCCTTGTCCGGATATTATAGGAATCTTGTCCGGATGTTGTAAGAATACTTTATGGCTAAAGGATATAGATACTGGAAGGATTATGGGAGGTTCTTTGGGTACCATCCCTAGCAGCTTCGCAGGTCTTCCCATCTCCAAAGACCATCGAAACTAAAGTTTCTCCAGAGGTGGATCGAGTAGGAGGCGGTGACTAACCGCCGTCCTCTCACAGCACCGTACGTACCGTTCGGTATACGGCGCTTTCAATAGTTGACGTGCA
>OCVV011124522.1_pt1 | contig 10516 bp, 10 predicted proteins | sample 1539721 | NCBI WGS metagenome assembly OCVV01 (sample SAMN02144230, study PRJEB22623) | gut metagenome | biome: sheep rumen | host: Ovis aries | place: New Zealand
TGATCGCAGCGAGAAGTGGGACTTCAGCCGTTACCAGCCCCAGCTGGTATGCATCAACCTTGGCACCAACGATCTCTCCACCAACAACTACGACGTGAAACTGCTCAAGGCAGCCTATAAGAAGTTTTTGAAACAGGTGCGCAGCCACAATCCCCAAGCTAAGATAGTCTACCTTTGTGGCTCCATGCTCAACGGAAAAGAATTGGAAATAGCTAAAAACACGCTGAACGAGGTGGTAGACGAAGCCCATAAGGCTGGCGACAACCAGGTGTACCGCTTTGACTTCACCCCCCAGACCGGCGACATCGGCTTTGGTGCCTCGTGGCATCCCAGCAAGTGGCAACACGAAAAGATGGCTGCCGAGTTGACAGCCTATCTTCGTCAGTTAATGCAGTGGTTCTGACGCAGAACCTCTACAGTTCGAACTTATAACCCAGCGTGATCTGGAGCAGGTCACTGCGCCACTTGTTGTCCGAGTTGCTGTTCTTGTTCACCTTCGTGGCTGCGAAGTTGTAGCGCAGGTCGAGTACGAAGTCCTTGTACTCGTAGGAGATTCCTACAGGAATGGACAGGTTGAACTTCTCGCAGTCGCTCTTGATGTCCGTACTTTCTCTCTTGGCACTTACCAGGAAACCGAACTGCAAGCCTGCCTTCAGGGCCAGGCCCTTGGCAACATAGAAATCAGCCGTCACAGGGATGTTCAGATAGTCGAGCTTAGTGGCTTCTGTAGTGCTGTTATATTTAAACTTCCAGCCTTGCATGGCATAGTTGAGGCCGGCAGCGATGCCCAGCCACTCGTTGGCATAATACTCACCTTCTACACCTGCAACGACTCCGATGCGGGTCTTCTTGTCAGCGCCTACTGCCGTGGTCCAGCTGCCGGACAGATAGCCGAGGCCGATACCGACCTTGGGCTGCAGGGTGAATGTACCGTTCTCACGCAGTGTGTTCTGCGCATTTGCCGTCATGGCTGCTACAGCCATCACCAGCAGAATCATGATTTTCTTCATAATGTTTGTTTTAAATAAATGAATAAAAAAAGTAATAAAAACTTCAGTATATAATGAAATTTATCTGCATCTGAGGTCCTTGAACTTCCAGTCGCTGGAGGGTTCTATGAGGTCGAACTCAGCATCTTCGGCAGGAAGGGCGGGGAAGATGAGGGCGAAGCGCAGCTTCTGGTAGGGCCAGGGTATCTTGGTGATGACGGGGTCTACCGTGATGTTCTCCACACTGCTCAGACGGAGCTTGCTGCTGTGCTTGCTGGTGATGTAGGTCTTGGGCTTGATGGAGAGGGCATAGTCCGGTGCGTCGGCCTCGCACTCCAGTTCGATGCGTGTCTCGGTGTCCGAGCAACTGACACGTATGATTTTCGTGGTATAGTTGTCCTTCTTGCCCTTGCTGATGGGATTCTGCAGGGTGAAGCGGTACTTGGAGTAGTCGGGCAGGGTGACGCTGGGGTTGTTGACTACGCTGGGCCCTTCCTCGGTGCGTCCGGCTTTGGCATAGAGACTGGTAATTTTTGTGGAGATGTTCTTCTGGTCGGTATATCCGTAGTCGCAATTCATCTTGGCCGCCTCTTCGTAAGTGTCGAGGGCCTCGCTCCACTTCTCTTGCTTCTCCAGTTCCTTAGCTTCATCGTAGACACCCTGAAAGACTGGCTGATATTGTTTCTTCTCACGCTCCCATATCTCCATGGCCTTCTTGCGCTCGGAAGACTCGATGAGTGAACCCAGAATGCCGATACCACCGCTGATGGCTGTTGTGGTGTGCCAGTTGTTCCACTGGGCATTGGTGGTCAGGGCAGATACTGCCATGACGACAGTCAATAGTAATTTCTTCATTTTTCTTTATTTACATTTGGTTTGATGATAGTCTGATTAGTGTAGAACCCTGTTTACCAATCTGCACAGCATAGACACCACGCTGCAAGCCAGCAAGACTGACAGAACCTCCGTCTATTACCCCCTGGCGCACGGCAACACCTGAAAGGTTATAGAGCGTGACAGTCGTACCATCCTCAGCCCCTTCGGCATACAGCCTGCCGTCAGCCACGCGGAACGTAATGTCTTCGGGCTGGTGCTGACTGAGCGTCGGGATGGCAGTAGCCAGATGGAGTGCTTCCAGCAGTCCGGCGTATGCATCAATCTGTCCCCAGCCGTAGTAGTTGTTCTTCTCTGTAAACTGCTCCTCCAGTTGATGAGAGGTTTTGCTGATGATGGTCTTCACGTCGTCCTGCGTCAACTTGGGGTTAGCCTGTAGCCACAGGGCCACGATGCCAGCCACATGTGGAGCCGCCATTGATGTGCCGCTGAACGCTGCCAGTGCGTGTTTCTTGCCGAAGCGCTCTTCCTCGTAGGTAATCAGGCTATTTAGTTTTTCATCAGCAATGACACTGGGTACTGCAGAGTATATGCTGGTGCCTGGAGCTACTACGTCGGGCTTGATACGCCCGTCGATGGTAGGGCCGCATGAGCTGAGTGCCGCCAACTGACCGGGTTTGCTGCCCATCAAGACGTTAGTCACCATCTCGCCGTTCACATTCTTCACCATCATGCGATAGTGGGTGGCCCCGACGGCAATAGCAGATTCAAACGAGCCTGGCTGCGAAATAGTATGCAGGCAGCGTCCTGTCATCTGATTTATCGGAGTGTCGGAGAAAGTGCTCCCCCCCAGTAAAGACAGTTCCAGACTGACGGGCGATTCGCATGACAGCGTATAATTGAATACTACATCCTCTAACCCAGGCAGTGCCACGTCCATTAAGAAGACGTGATAATTCTCAGCCTTGCTGAGCTGGTCCAGGTAGGTGAGCGTGTAAGCAACCTTGTCGTTACTGATTTCGTAGGTTGGCAATTGGTCTGGATTAGTCTGGCTGTCCCACGTCTTGTAGGCTTTCAAGATGTCGCTTGACTTCACCTCGGCCACCAAGCCCTTTTTTTGTTCAGAAATCTTGATGGTGAAGTCAGACTCGTTGGCTGGAAAGCGCACCAGAAACACCTGGTTGGACGACGGGCTCTTCCACGTCAGGTTCAAAGGCTGGTCTTTCTGCTTTTCGCGGAAGATATCTAAGTGGCCTTCGTTGCCAGACGCTACCACAAAGACGCGGCCAGGATGGTCAGGACCGACAATATGGCTTAACACACGTGATGTCAGAGAGAAACTTTTCAGGTGAAAGGTGCGTGAGCCATAACTGAAATTGATTACGCAGGGTTTGCCTTGTGCCTCGGCCCGTTCGTAGATGGTTTTTATGATTGGATAGACCAACACATCGGTTTTCTCGACGGACACGATTCTGTTAACAGCCTGAGGATCATCAGCAAACTGCTGTCTCAGGTAATCCTCTACGGCTTTTGTCATCGCTGTGTTGTTCAGCTCGGCACCCATCAGTTCGGCCTCGTAGGCGATGCCACGCGCAGCACCGAACTGGCTACCGGCCATAATGCCCGCCACATGCATACCGTGGGGCATTTGTTGTACGATATTTGTCTTGCCCTTTTCAAGAATCTTCTCAGGCGTGTCGTAAACTGTACCCATGCCACCTGTGTCCGATGGAATCCACGTATCCAGAAACCAGGTGAAGCGCGATTTTCCATCCTCGGTTCGCAGCATGGGGTGTGTGAAATCAATGCCCGCATCGACCATGACCGCAACAACACCTTTACCCGTATATGCCTGTGGCAACGCGGTCATGCCAGCCTTCTGACCAGCCCATACGTCGCTGATATTGGTTATCTTCACCGTGGTGTCGAGCTTGGCCTCCATCGGCTCGTTGGCCTCTATGCACTTGATGGCGGCGTCAGCAGCCATCTCTGCAAGCCGTTCCATGGGTACCAATGCCACATAGGCGGGCTCCAGATAGTCGTATATCACACCCCCATGACTACGGATGGGCAACTCGCCGTTTTCTGACTCCACAAAAACGGGAACGTAGGTGACTACTGGTTGTGATGCAGCCGCCCGATGGGCAGCGGTAGTTTTTTCCTTAGCCATCTTGATTTGTAGCCAAGGTGACAGTTTACTGAGTGAGGATGCCTGTGATGTCAAGGCAAAGCACAAGGCAATAAGTGTTGAAAAAATCCTGATAACCATATCCTTACTTTATTAAAGTCTGATTAGTGTTGAACAGCGTGCCTTCCAGTTCCTTGCCGTCAACTACCGCTTTGTTGCCTTTGCCATTGGTCATTCCGGGGCAATAGAAGGCTTTGATGCGCAAATTGCCTTTTTCGTCCTTGACATGGTTCTCCTTGCGGGTGAAGAGGGCGCTGTTGTTCATAAAGTACTTTTGGCAGTTCATGTTCTTTAGTTTTTGATTTGTTTCTTGAGTTTTAAGATGCGGCGTACGCTTTGGTTGATGCGCTCTTGGCTGATGACTCCCGTTTCCACTGCATTTATCACGGCATTGAATGCCTGAACAAAGTTCTTCGGACCGAGAACGATGTCTACACCAGCCAGGATGCTGCCTACAGCAGCCTCGCCCGATGAGAATTGCTGGGTAATGGCACCCATCTCCATGCCATCGGTGATGATGATGTTCTGATAGCCCAGCTCGCCACGCAGTTTGTCTTGCAGGATGACCGACGACATGGTGGCGGGTATCTCCGACCCCGTCACATTGGGGGTGCCGATGTGGGCTGTCATGATGAGTTGGCAGCCCCAGGCAATGCCAGCCTTAAAGGTCACCATCTCGCAGTTCAGCATCTGGTCCCACGTCTTCGACGACTGGGCATAGCCGAAATGCGTGTCGGCCTTGGTGTCGCCATGTCCGGGGAAGTGCTTGATGCACCCCGTGATGCCGGCATCCTTCAGTCCCTGCAGATAGTTGGTCACCATTGGGGCTGCAACGGCAGGGTCGCTGGAGAAGGCACGTGCTCCGATAATGATATTGTCTGGATTCGTGTTGACGTCAGCCACAGGGGCGAAATCGAGATCGAAGCCATAACGCTTCAGGTAGGTGCCGATGGTATTGCCACACTCATAGGCATTCTTGGGGTCGCCCGTTTGACCGATGGCGTCCATCGACTCATATTTCTTTACGTTGAAGTTTGGATTGTTGGCGATGCGGGATATGCGGCCCCCCTCTTCGTCAATGCAGAGCAGTGGTGAGCCGTTGAATGTCTTGATGTCGGCAATGAGGCGGGCCAGTTGCGACTCGTTGTCAATGTTCCATGCGTAGAGTATGACACCGCCTACAGGATATTCCGCATTGATGCTCTTAATGGTTTTGCTTACCTCCAACATGGGGTTCTGCTGCAAATCAGCATAGGAATTCCAGTGTATGGTGGAGTCAATGGATTCCAGACGCGCATAAATCATCTGTCCAACCTTTTCACGAAGGGTCATCCTGGAGAGTTGCGCCTCAATCTCGTCTACAGGGGCTTTGATGTTATCGTCGTCAGAGCAGGATGTCAACGCCAGTCCGCCCATAAGAACAGTGGCCAGCATCCAGGATAGATTTCTTTTCATTTTGTTTTCTTTATTTTAAATTTCGACAAAGTTACAAAAAAACAGGTGATGACAAACGATTTGAGCCGAATAATTCATTAAGAGTTGTGCTCAAAAAGTATTTTTGTGCTCAGAAGCCGATTTGCATAATTTCTTTCTCCGAAATATTTGGCTGTTGACAGTCGATTTTGTACTTTTGTGGCGTTTTAAATTTAATAGCAAATGAAAAAGATTCAAATGATGTTCGCTACAGTGCTTGTCGCACTGATGGCATTCGCAGTTCAAAGCTGTGGCAGTGATGACAAAAACGTTTCGTCAAGCGCTCAGTACAAAGTAAGCGCTTCTCTCGTTTTCCAAGACCAGGCTGGCCTCACTAATGACCAAGTCAAGCAGTTACAGGAAGGTTTCAAAAGAGAAGAGACTGGTGAGTACTTGACTGACAATTTGGCTGCCACTGCCGGCCAGCAGATTGTAAATGCTACTAAGTCAACTGTCGAAGCCTCGATGAGTAATGCTGGCAACCCCAAGGGCAAGTTCACCATCACCATTATTGTCACCAAGCTGTCTTCAAACAGCCAGATTGCCAAGTGGGAAATAGTATATGATAACGGTAGCGTTTCAACGAATACTATTCAAAAGCCTGCAGCGTAAGATTGAAAAGAGTAATTGGCAAGATAGATATCCTGCCCCGATGGATTTCCTCGGGGCAGGATTTTTTATGATGAGGCACTGTTGTTTGGAAAATTTTTAATATCTTTGCATCCAATATGGAACAAATCATGTCAAGTATGGAAAGACAAGCGAACAACAGCCTACAGAACTCTGTTATTATTAATAAGGTGGAAAGCGGGCTGCCCCGATGGCTCATTGAGGTGGGTTTTGTGCTGATGGTGGTACAGGCAGTGTGCAATGAGCAGCATCTGTGCGACTGGATAGAAGGCAATGGCTATGAGATTCCCCGCACGCTGCTCTTCCTGGTTGGTGATGTCATCTTGTATTATGCGATGCTGCGCGGCATGAAGACACTGCGCTATCCTTTCACTTGGATGTGGTGGACGCTGATAGTGGTGGATGTCGCAGGCTGCATCACATACGTTGCACCGGAATCGCCTGTCAATCTGGCACTTGCCATCGCCCTGCCTTTGGTTTATCTGCCTCTTGGGCTCGGCATCACCTATTTCTACCGGGGACGGTTGCAGTGGGTGGGTGTTTTTTTGATTGCCGATATGGTGGTTTTCATGATATTCCCCATCGTACTCTTTCCTTTCGAACTGTACTTGTTGGTCGATGTCTGCTGCATCCTCACGGTGACGGCTCTCGCCTGGACAATGCGCAGGGTGTTAGTCTGACGGCTGTTCTCCCCTTGGGAGTGTGGCGTTGCGAGGGCTTTGGCAATACTCTCTGTATTTGGCAGGAGTAATGCCCAGGCGGTTTTTGAACTCGCGCTGGAAAGTGGAGCGCGAGGCAAAGCCTGCTTCCTGGCGGATGGCATCAATGGTCCATGCGGGGTGTTCCTTCAGAAGGTCGCAAGCATAGAGAAAGCGCTTCTCGGTGAGATAGTCGTATAGGTTCTCGTATTTCGCGGAGTCCTTGATGATTTGTTGCACACGCTTCTGCGTCAGTCCGAACTGTTGGGCAATCATTTTCAGGGTGAGGTCAGGGTTGCGGAACAGGCAGGTCTCCATCATCTGGACGTCGAGCCATGCCAGGAGTTCGCTGTCTGTCATCTCTGACGTGCTTTTGATGTCGTGGCGCAGCAATGCCGTTTGTTGTTGCAGTTGCCCGACAGCATCCGTAGGTTGCTTCTCGGCCAAGGTCGAGTGTGGCGTTGCAGTCATCTCCTTTTGCAGCTCTTCCAGCGTCTTCCGTTGGTTTCCTATCTCGTCGGCCAGACGCGTGTTCTCTTTGATGACTTTGTTGGTCTTGGAGTATGTGAAATAGATTCCGATAGTGGTGGCTACCAGAAATACGAGGAATACGGAGATAATCACAATCGTGGTACCTGTCATGAAAAAGAGACAACTTTTGTTCGGATTGCAAAAGTAGTCTTATTTTATTAAAAAGGCAAATATTTGTCCGTAAAACCTTGGGAATTGTTGTGCTCAAAACGCGATTTTGTGCCCAAACCGCCATAAATGACTATCGCAACGTCTCGCGGCAGTGCTCGAGAATTGCCAGCAGTTCGTCGGCCTTTTCTGCCCGAAGCATCTGGATGCGGGTCTCGCGGAAATTGGGAATGCCCTTGAAGACCGGTGTGGCTGCCAAGTGGCGGCGAGTGTGCAGGATGCCGCAAAGTTCGGCAGACTTCTTGTTAGCCCTTATATCTTCAGTATCGCATCGTTCGATATTGATGCGCAGCTGTTCCTCCAGCACGTCTATCTTCTCATCCAGCGTCAGCTCCTGACGGCTGAATATCCACGGACAGCCAAAAGTGGCACGGCCTATCATGACGGCATCCACCCCGTAGGTGTCGAAAGCACGGTCGGCATCCTGCAACGACTTGATGTCACCGTTGCCGATGATGGGGATATGGATACGTGGATTCCGCTTCACCTCGCCTATCAGCGTCCAGTCAGCCTCGCCCGTATACATCTGGCTTCGGGTGCGCCCATGTATGGTCAGCGCCTGAATGCCACAGTCCTGCAACTGTTCGGCCAGCGACGTGATGCTGAGCTGCTCGTGGTTCCAGCCTAAGCGGGTCTTGACGGTGACGGGCACCCGGACGGCATCTACTACTTTACGTGTAATCTCCAGCAGTTTGGCACTGGGGTCAATGCTGCCGTCGGGTAGCATGATGTTCTGTAACATACCGGCTCCGGCACCCTTGCCCGCTACCTTCTTCACGGGACAGCCGAAGTTCAGGTCTATGAGGTCAGGACCCGCCTGCTCCACAATCTTGGCGGCTTCTACCATGGCATCCACGTCGCGACCGTAAATCTGTATGCCCACAGGACGCTCGTCGTCGCTGATGGCGAGTTTCCTGATGGTCGACTTGACGTCGCGTACCAGCGCCTCAGCACTGACGAACTCAGTGTAGACCATAGCTGCTCCGAACCGCTTGCAAAGCATTCGGAAACCAATGTCCGTGACATCCTCCATCGGAGCCAGGAATACAGGGCGGTTGCCAAAATCAATATTGCCAATTATCATTTCGCTTGCAAAATTACAAAAATATTGTGAACTATAAAAACTTTTTCGTACCTTTGCACTCTGTAAACCAATTATTGCCAATTCAGATGAAACATAAACTACTGACTGTTCTGTCCTTGCTGATATTGTTGTTGAGTATAGGCTGCACGCCCGAGAAGCCGCGCTACGTGATAGGTGTCTCGCAGTGTTCTGCCGATATCTGGCGTGAGAAGCAGAATGCCGAATTGCGCATGGGGGCCTATTTCCAGGATGGTGTAGAGTTGCGCTTTGCCGCTGCCTACGACAGTGACGAGCGGCAGATAGAGCAAATAGACAGTCTGGTACGTACTGGCATCGACCTGCTGATTGTGGCACCCAATCAGGTGCAGACCATCTCGCCTGCCATCGACCGTGCCTACGACAGCGGCATACCCGTCATCGTATTCGAGCGTAAGACCAACTCGCAGAAGTTCACCGCCTTTATCAGTGCCGACAACTATGAGATGGGCCGGCAGATGGGCTTCTATGTGGCTGACCGGCTGAGACACCACGGCCACGTGATGGTGGTCAAGGGACTGGAAGGCTCGTCGCCAGCCATCGAGCGCCACAAAGGTTTTGTGGATGTCCTCAGCCAGTATCCCGACCTCCATGTGGCGGCAACCCTTCAGGGTGACTGGACGGAGCAGACCGCCTATCGCACCGTCCGCGAGTGGAGAACCCAACATCCCGACGAAACCATCGACCTGGTCTTTGGTCTCAACGACCGTACTGCCATGGGGGCCCGCAAGGCCTTCCGGGAGGTCGGGGGAAGTGGGCTTCCCCTCTTCTGCGGCATCGACGGCCTGCCGGGCGAGGGTGGAGGCATCGAGCTGGTACGCGACTCCATCCTCGAGGCTTCCTATATCTATCCGACCCACGGCGACAAGCTGCTGCAGTTGGCTGTCGACATACTGGACGGCAAACCCTATTCCAAGGAGTCCCGGCTGCAGAGTGCCCTCGTCACCCGTGACAATGCCAACGTGCTGCTCATGCAGACGGAAGAGCTGAAGGAGCAGGGTGAATATCTGGACCGTCTGCACAGGAAGGCCGACTCCTATCTGCAACAGTTGGACACCCAGCGCACCATCACCCTGTTGTCGCTGGTGGTGATTGGTCTGTTGGTCATAGCCATCGTACTCATCTACCTCTACCACATCGGTAAGATGACCCTCCGTCAGGAGCGCGTCGTCAACACCCTGTGGAACATGAATCCCGAAGATTACGCACCACACTCCGACCAAAAGGTGGAGGAAATACAGGAAGTGGCGGAAGCGACAGAGACACCGAAAGCGGCGGAAACCCCTGTGGTTCAGCAATCTGACGCGGAGGAACCAGTGGAGCCCCAGCTGGCATCAGTCTTTATTACCCGTTTCAGAGAAGCCGTTGAGGCCCGTCTGGAGAACAGCGAACTCAGTGTGGAAGACCTGGCTGCCGACATGAACCTCAGCCGGGTACAGCTATACCGCAAGGTGAAGTCCCTTACCGGCTCCACGCCCGTAGAACTGTTGCGTACCGCCCGTCTGAAGCGCGGCTATCAGTTGCTGCTCACTACGGACAAGAGTGTCAGCGAGGTGGCCTACCAAGTCGGCTTCACCGCCCCCAGCTACTTCACCAAGTGCTTTAAGGACGAGTACGGCAAACTACCGGGAGAGTTAAGGAATTAAGTCAGTGCGGTCATGTCTTTTTTACATTCAGATAGCTTTTCAGCGCTTTCACATAATCCTCAAAGGCTTTCAACCCTACTGGGGTAATTCGGCAGAGGGTACATGGCTTCTTGCCCTTGAAGGTCTTTTCCACCTCGATGTAGCCTGCCGCCGAGAGTTTGTCTATCTGCACACTCAGGTTGCCCGCCGTGGCTCCCGTCTGCTCCTTGATGTAGGGGAACTCGGCTTCCTCGGCACTG
>OCVV011269786.1_pt1 | contig 10515 bp, 10 predicted proteins | sample 1539721 | NCBI WGS metagenome assembly OCVV01 (sample SAMN02144230, study PRJEB22623) | gut metagenome | biome: sheep rumen | host: Ovis aries | place: New Zealand
GTTCCGTTTACTGCCTGAACTGCTGCAGCACAGGTTTGAACTCCATTGTAAGTTCCACGAGAAAGAGCACAGTCTTTTGTTCCCTGGCAAGTAAGAAGAGCAACTTTTTTTACTGCGCTTACTTCAACGCCCATAAGTTCTGCAATTTTTTTTGCAACAGATGCTCCACCTGCAACACAACCGTTAGCGGGAGCTTCTCCCTTTACAACTGCTTGGGCAAAGGCTGCACAACCTGCATACCCACAGCCACCACAGTTACCACCAGAAAGTTCTGCTTGAATCGCTTCAACTTTGGGATCAACTTTTACAGCAAAAACTTTTTTAAACAAACCGAGCAAAAGTCCCAGTACGAATGACAGAACAAGTGCCACTTCAATTGTATGAATTATTACCTGCATGTTCCGCCTCCTATTTAATAAGTCCCTTAAAGCCAAGGAAAGCAAGACTTAATAGACCTGCTGCTACATAAAGAATCGGCGTACCCTTGAATGCCTTGGGAACATCCGCAACCTTAAGTTTAGAACGAACTCCCGACATAATGACCATGCTGAGCAAAAATCCCATAGCACTTCCCAAGGCATAGACAAGACTCTGTCCGTAGTTGTAGCTGTACTTAAAGCAGTTGATAGTAATTGCAAGTACTGCACAGTTTGTGGTAATAAGTGACAAATAAATTCCCATTGATGAATACAAACCGGGCGCTGTTTTCTTAAGATAGAATTCTACCAGTTGAACTAAAGAAGCAATAACCAGAATGAATACCAGTGTCTGTAAAAATTCTAGTTCGAAGGGAATCATAATGAATGTGTAGATGGGCCAAGTAACTGCAGTTGCAAGCAAAATAACAAAGGAAGTTGCAAGACCCATGCCTGTTGCTTTTCCTGTTTCACTTGTCATACCAATAAAAGGACAGATGGCAAGATATTGAATGAAAACTACATTGTCAACTAACATTGACTTCATAAAGATTTTAAGCATGTCGCTCATTTGCTTGCCCCCTGTGCATTTTTAATTGCCTGCATAACAGCTCCCAGTATACCAAAGACTATGAATCCTCCCGGTGCACTGTTTAAAATTCCAATGCAATATGCTTCGGGAATAATGCTTAGTTTAAGTGCTGTTCCTGCAAGAATAGTTCCTGCTCCTAACAGTTCTCGAATAAGTGAAATGAGTATGAGAACAAAAGTGTAGCCCAGTCCCATTCCCAGTGCATCTAAGAGAGAGTCGCCAACTGTATTTTTTGATGCAAAGGCTTCTACGCGTCCCATGATGATACAGTTAACAACAATGAGGGGAAGAAATACGCCCAGCGAATCGTACAGTGAAGGAACATAAGCCTGTAGTACCATTTGAACAATAGTGGTAAAGGCTGCAATTATTGTAATAAAGACTGGAAGACGAACTGCTTGCGGAATGTGTTTTCTAAAGACGCTTATAACCAGTTCACTCATAAACAGAACAAAGGTCATGCTCATGCCCATGCCAAAACCGTTGAACACTTGGGTGGTAATGCCCAAAGATGAACACAAACCTATGTTAAGTACTAAAAGTGGATTTTCGCGAACGAATCCGTTGGTAAAGATAGAAAGTTTTCTGTTCATTACTGAACCTCCGCATTGTCTGCATAAGAAGCAAAGACACTCATGATTGCTTCAGTTGCAGCAGTAAGTAATTCTGCCGCTCCATTTGAAGTAATGGTTGCACCACTGATTGCATCGAAAGTAATGCCTGGGAAAAATCCGTCATGTACATCTTTTCCTTCAAACTGTTCGTAAAATGTTTTTCCGTTTGCAAGATGGAAGGTTGGGTCACTTGCTTTTTGACCAAAGCCAGGTGTGTCTGTGTTTACAAGATACCGAACTCCTGTAATAGTTCCATCTGTTTTTATTCCTACCATAATGGTTGAAGTGTCGTAAGTAGGACCAGTAACTTGAGCAACGGCACCAACAATTTTTCCATCTTTATAGGCAAGACGCAGTGCATCTATAGTTACATTGCCGTTTGATTCAACGACTGTTCGCTCTGGAATTTGGAAAGAGTCTGCCTGAGCAAAAACTGCACGCATTGCTTCGTTAGCTTTGCGTTCTTGATTTTGTTTTATGACAGGAGAAGTAATGTTGTTTACGACTGCAAGAACAGTACATGCTGCAACCGCATAAGCTGCCAGTATAAGGCCGAGCTTTATCATTGACCATGCGTTTTTCATTTAGTCTCCTCCGTTTTAGCCTGAGCTACATTAAATTCCTGAACAATAACTTTTGGCTGAGGGCGACGTAGTGCTTTTTTGCCGTAACCGTATTTGCGTACGGTCAGTTTATTCAAGAAAGGAGCTACTGCATTCATAATCAAAATGCTAAACATAACGCCTTCGGGGTAACCGCCAAACTGTCTGATAAGGAAAGTAATAAGTCCACAACCAAAGCCAAAGACAAGGCGTCCTGGTTTTGTTACCGGAGTTGTTGCGTAGTCAGTAACCATAAAGGTTGCTCCAAAAAGAAGACCGCCTGTGCAGAGTGCAAGGGCAACTGAAGTAAGCGATTGCATTACATTCTGTCCTGCCACTAAACTTGCAATGAATGTTCCTGCGGCAACAGTGGCTACCATAGCAAGGGGAGCACGCCAGTCAATGATGTGTGCAAGAAGTAAAAAGCAGAAAGAAATAAGCAGCAGTAAAGCAGATGTTTCTCCAATACAGCCAGCTTGGTTTCCAATAAAGAGTTGCCACAAATTGTCATTTGTGACAGCAAAAGTTCCTGCTTTTATTGAACTAAGTACTGTTGCAGAACTAACAGCATCTACGACTGAATTTGCGGGAGTAACCCATGACGCACCCATGACTCCGGCAAAAGAAATAACTAAAAATCCGCGACCAGTAAGGGCAGGGTTAAAAGTGTTTTGTCCTAATCCACCGAATAAACCTTTTCCTACAATGACTGCAACTGCTGCTCCTAAAATGGTCATCCACACAGGAATGCTTGGAGGTAAAACTAAGGCAAAGAGAACGCCTGTAACTGCTGCAGAAAGATCGTAAATGCGAATCTTCTTTTTTGTTACCAATTGGAACAAAGCTTCAAAAGCTACTGCGCTTGCCACTGCAACTAAAATAGTTACCAGTGCCTGTAGTCCATAGAGCATAACTCCATACACACATTCTGGCAGTGTTGCAAAAAGAACCGTTGCCATAATGTACTGAGTCTTCATCTTTGCGCTAAAGTGCGGACTTGAAGACAAAAAGATTTCATTTTGTTTTGCGTCACTCATTTTGTACCTCCTTCCGCCTTTTGTGCTTTTGCTTTTTCTGCAGCCATTTGTGCACGAACTTTGTTTTTACCCAAACGAATGCGCTGAACTAAACGAACACTTGCTGGACAGACATATGCACAAGAACCACATTCAATACAATCCATAAGACCGTAGTATTTTGCTTCGTCAAGATTGTCTGCCTTTAGTTCTTTTACCATCATGACAGGAGTTAAGTGCATGGGGCAAACAGTAAGACATGAACCACAGTTAATACAGGGGTCTTCGTCGGTAAGGTATGTTTCTTTTTTTGTAAGGAAGAGAACTCCGCTTGTTCCTTTTGCTACAGGGAAGTTTGCATTTGTCATTGCAAAGCCCATCATAGGACCGCCAGAAATAATTTTTGCACAGTCACCTTCTTTGAGAGTAAATACATCTGGAATAAGGTCGCCTACTACGGTTCCTACAGGTACGCGAATGTTGCAAGGTTTTTCACAAGCGCCGCCACTTATGGTAAGAGCACGTTCAATGAGTGGCTTTCCCAAACGGAATGCATCGCTTATAGCACAGGCTGTTCCTACATTTGTAATGACTGCTCCTACATCGGCAGGAAGTTTTCCAGCAGGAATTTCTACACCCAAAACTGCCTGTACAAGATTTTTTTCTCCACCCTGAGGATACTTTGTTTTAACACGAACAATAGAAATATCATCATCGTACTGTTTGTTATGAATTGCTTCTTGAAGTGTGGGAATGATGTAATCTTTATTTGTTTCGATTGCAATAATGCCGTGAGCTCCAGTAAGTTTAAGTTCAATGGCAAGACCGTCAATTACTTTTTCGCTCATTTCTTGAAGTGTGCGTTCATCTACGGTAAGGTAGGGTTCACATTCTGCGGCGTTTAAAAGCACATAGTCAATTTCTTTGTCTTTAGGTGGATTCAGTTTTACATGAGTGGGAAAGGAAGCTCCTCCCATACCCACAATACCTGCTTCCTTTATGCGAGCAAGTGCTTCTTCTGTTTCACAAGTAAAAGGATCAAGCGGTGGCATGTAGTCGGTTCGGTCTGAATCATCTGCTTGAATAACAATGCAAGGAACTTCAACATTTGCGGTAACCATAAAGTTTTGGATTTTTTTAACAGTACCTGCAATGGAAGCGTGTACAGGAGCAGACATGAATGCATCACTTGCTGCAATTTTTTGACCCTTTGCAACAGAGTCACCAACTTTTACCAGCGGAACATTTGGTGCTCCACCCATAGTAACCGGGATGGTTACTGTCTTTGTAGAAGGAAATACATCAGTAATAGGACAGTTCTGACTTAATTCCTTTCTTTCTGCGGGATGAATTCCCCCTTTGAATGTGCGCGTTTTCATTCGTATATTATAGCATGAAATGTGATTATATGCTAGAATGACCACATGAAGTTTGAAAAGAAAAAGGTCCTATTTATTTCGGCTGCGGCTGCTCTTTTTGTTTTATTTTTAACTTTTTTTATAGTTCGTTTGTGCATTCCCCGAGTGCGTTATGAAGTTCGTCTAGCAGATGCTCTGTATGAACAGTATGTTACTGAAGAAAATACAAAAGAACTTCCCTTTGTTCTTCTTCCCGAAAGTGAAGCGTCTGTTGCCACAGGTTCATTTTTTGCAACAGCTGGGGTAACCGTTGCTTCAATCAGAATAGAAAATAATCTTACGCTGCTTCCTCAACAGACAGATGAAAACGAGATTTGCTATCCGCTTTCAGAACGAGCTATTCTTCCTTGTGTTCCTGCCGATTTTTCTTCCAAAGCTATGTCGGTGTTAGACCCCAAACTGCAGCTTTCTTTTTGTGATGATTCTGACATTCCTGAGGGCTGGCGTGCTTTGCCTGTTGATGGTCATTATGCCGGAGAAGAAGACTATGTGCTTTCTGTAACTAAAAGTGCGGTGGTAAAAGTTTTTGTTCATCAGGAAAAAATAGAAAAAGCACTTTTGTCTTGGTGTGAAAAAACATTTGTCTTTGAAGAAAACGCACTCTCTTATAGTTCAGCAAAAGGTCCAATGTTTATTGCAAGTGTTGGTGACATAATGGTTGCTCGCGGTGCTCAAGAAATTCTAATGAACTATAATGATGGACTTGAACGCGTCTTTGGAACAACACTTCCTCTTTTGCAAAAGAGTGATTTTACTATTGGAAATCTTGAAGGCGTTGTAACTGACTCTTGGGACAATGCGACAAAAACCTATACATTTAAGTTTAAAAAAGCGGTACTTCCTTATTTGATGAAAGCAGGTTTTGACTATCTTATGCAAACAAACAATCACTGTTACGATTATGGTGAAAGTGGTTTTAAAGACACGCTCAAAGCTTTTGCAGAATACAACATTCCTTCTAGCGGAATAGGCTACAATGCAGATGAAGCGCTCAAATTTTATCACACGACAGTAAAGGGAGTTCCTCTTGCGGTTATAAGTTGTGGCGCTTTTCCTGTTGAACAGTCAGGTTTCGACGGAAAAAAAACAGCCACTGCAACTGAAACTCGTGCAGGCATTTTGTGGAAGAGCGATGAACTGTTAGCACAAGTTCGTAAAGAAAAAGAAGCAGGCAATGTTGTCATAGTAAATGTTCATGGTGGAGAAGAATATCGTTTTGTTCCGTCAAAGTCTCAGCGAGAGTTTTATGAAGCTTTGTGCGACAATGGAGCGTCTGTTGTTTTTGGAAGTCATCCCCATGTGCTTCAACCAACGGAATGGTACAAAGAAAGTCTTATTGTATATTCAATGGGAAACTTTGTCTTTAACGGAATGGACGGTATGTACGGAGCTACTGACAGTGAAGTAGTTCGTGTGGGTTTTTTAGGAAATAAAATTGCATATGTTGAACAGTATCCTGCTGTCTTAACTGGTGCAAGCGTCACTTTAAAATAGGGCGGTACTTGTAAAAAATTTTGTTTTCGTGTAAGGTGAGCGCATGAGTTACAATAAATGTTTTACAATGTTAAAGCCTGGAATTCTTAACCGCAGGCTTGTTGGCGAAGTTATTAGTCGCCTTGAACACAAAGGTCTTAAACTGGTAGGCCTTAAATTGATGCAGATTACTCCCGAACAGGCTGCACAGCATTATGCTGAACATCAGGAAAAACCCTTCTTTAACGAACTGACCGATTACATTACCAGTGGTCCTGTTGTTGCAATGGTATGGCAAGGTGACGACTGTGTTACTTTGGTTCGCAAACTGACTGGTTCAACTAAACCAACTGAAGCTCTGCCCGGAACTATTCGTGGCGACTTCTGTATGCATACTCAGTGCAATGTTATTCATGCAAGTGACAGCGAAGAAAGTGCAGAAAGAGAAGTAAACCTTTTCTTCAAACCAGAAGAAATTGTTGACTGGCAAGACGAAGCTTCTCTTTGGTACTAAAGTTCGTTCTGTAAAAAAAAAGCGGGTGTCTTATGAAAAAGGTTCACAAGGCATCCGCTTTTTGCGTTTAAAGGGTAAGTGTTTTAGAAACCAAATCCACCAGGGAAACCGCCAGCCATTCCTCCCATTTGTTGCATCAGTTTTGCTTGAGCGCCACGATTGCGTGACAGTTTTTTCATGGTAAGCTTTGTTTTTTCAAACTGTTTAATAAGTTTGTTTACATCTTGAACGGTTGTGCCACTTCCTTTTGCAATGCGTTTTCGTCTGCTTGGACCAATAATAAGATGGTTCATGCGTTCTTTGTATGTCATGCTTTGAATGATGGCTTCTTGTTTTTTGGTGTCAGCTTGTGCCAGTTGTTCTTCGCTAATTTGTCCTGCAAGTCCAGGCATCATGTCTAAAATCTGACTCATGCTACCCATTTTCTTAACAGACTGAAACTGCTCTAACATATCTTGCAAAGTAAATTCGTTACGCTGCATTTTTTTCTGCATGCGTAAAGCTTCTTCTTGATTAACGGTTTCTTGTGCTTTTTCAACCAAAGAGACAACATCGCCCATGCCCAAGATTCGGCTTGCAATGCGTTCTGGGTGGAAGGGTTCAAAGTCTTCTGTTTTTTCGCCAGTACCAATGTACAAAATGGGTTTACCGGTTATGGTTTTAAGAGAAAGTGCTGCACCACCACGAGCATCAGAGTCAAACTTCGTAAGAATAACTCCACTGAGACCTAACTGTTCGTCAAAACTTTTTGCAATGTCAACAGCATTTTGACCTGTCATGGCATCTGCAACAAGAATTGTTTCTTGAGGTGACAGCGCTTTTTTTACATCAACCAGTTCTTGCATCATGCTTTGGTCAATCTGCAAACGACCGGCGGTATCTACAATGACGGTATCAAGACCATTTTTCTTTGCGTAATCGATTGCATTCTTTGCAATACGGACAGCATCTTTTGTTCCCTCTTCTTTATAAACAGGAACATCAATTTTCTGACCAAGTACACAAAGCTGTTCTATAGCTGCGGGACGAACTAAGTCACAAGCAACTAAGAGCGGACGGCGACCTTCTTTTTTTAAACGGAATGCAAGTTTGTGAGCGGCTGTTGTTTTACCTGCACCCTGAAGACCTAAAAGTAAAATGACCGACTGTGTGTCTGGACCTTTAAGCGCAAGATCGGTTTTGGTGTCGCCCAACATAGTAACGATGCGGTCATAAATTATTTTTACGAATTGCTGACCAGGATCTACGGCTTTAAGAACTTTTTCGCCCTTTGCTTCTTCAATTGTTGCATTTACGAAGCGACGAACAACACGAAGGTTTACATCTGCTTCCAAAAGAGCCATCTTAATTTGTTCGACGGTCTCTTCGATGTTCTTTTCGGTAATGGTTGATTTTCCACTGAGCTTTCGAATGATGTTGCTAAATGTGCCAGTTATTTTTTCAAGCATGATTTTTCCTTTAGTTTAATCCCACTAGTTCATTTAAGAAAGCATGCGGAGTTACTTCTTTGTTAAGCACCCGATACAGTCCGTTGCAAATAGGAAGTTTGAGTTTTTTTGCTTCTGCAACTTCGTGAACATATTTGCATGCAATAGCACCTTCGGGAAGGTAACCGACCTTTTTTACATTGGCAATAAGGTCGTCAATACTGGTAAAGCGAGAGAGCATGTCTGTTTTGATTATGTCTTGACCAAAGCGTCTGTTTCGTCCGTATTTAGATTTACAGGTAACATCCAGGTCTCCCACACCACTTACAGAGGCAAATGTTTCTGCATGTGTTGCTCCCATAGCAAAACCTAATGTTTGAATTTCGTTAAGACCTGCGGCAAGCAAAAGACTTTCGGTGTTGTCTCCAAAAATGTCGCTTGTTTCTGCAAGAGCATCGAGGCTTCCGTAAGCAATAGCAATAACATTTTTAGCGGCGGCACAAACCTGAACACCAACGGTATCGAACGAAGCATAAGCCATAATGCCTTTAACGCGTAACAAATCTCGTACACGAATTGCATTACGGTGGTGTTCACTTGCGGCAATAAGCCCTGTTATTTTGCCCAGTGCAACTTCTTCTGCATGAGAAGGCCCTGCAACATAAACTGTTGATTTTGCATAGGAAGCGGGTAGGGCTTCTTCCATTGTTTCAAGAATAAGATGAGGACCGTCTGGTGCAGGAACGAATCCTTTTGTCAAAGCGGCAATGATAGAAGTTCCGTCTGCAACATTGGGAACATCTGCAAACTGAGAAATTGTCGATTTAAGATAGAGAGACGGGCTTGCAATAATAATAAAATCTTTTCCGCTTGCAACTTTGCGTATATCTTGGCTGGCGCTTAGATTAGGATGTAGCGTGTATCCGGGAAGGTAACGCTTGTTTTCGTGCACGGTATTGATGTCATTTACAACATCTTCTTCCATAGCCCACGCTTCAACGGTATGACCTCCGCGTGCAAGGGCACACCCTAGTGCCGTTCCCCATGCTCCTGCTCCGATGATGGCTACTGTCTTTGAATCCATAACATTCCTTCTGTTACGATGGTATTAACTTTTATTATACCATCTAAAGGCGTTTATGTATACTGGTAAAAGACCTTGTGTTTTGACAAGTTTTTAAGCTATTGAACAATCAGCAAAGAGGCAATGCGTCCGTCTGCAGTGTAGACTCGTTCTGGATTGCTTGGGTCTGGAGTTGATTGTATGCCTGTGTAGAAGGCGTACTCATATTTTCCTGGTGCAAGAGGAATGTCTATTTCGTAGACTCCTGGTGAAGTTTCGGTCAGTGTGTAAATCCAGCTGTCCCAGTTGGTAAAAGAGCCACCTAAACGAACTTGCTGTCCTTTTGCTCCACGGTAGGTAAAGCGCACGGTGTTAGAGTTGATTTTTTCGGTTACGGCAGGAACAGTGCGAGATGCATCAAGGTGTGAAAGATAAAGACCTGCCTGTCTGCTGTAAGTTTTATTTGCGTTCAAGGGGTCGGTTGTCCACAGTCCGTCAATAACTAAGCGATAGTTTATGTCTTGTACTGTTTTGGGCAGTTTGAGAATGAAAAAATACAGGCTGTCTACGGGGTTAAAGTCGTAGTCGTAAATGGTGCGGATTTGCATGGGGTGAATTACGCTGAAATTTTCGTAATCAAAGGCAATTCCAACAAAGCGAGCATTGTGTTCAGCGGTAAAGACGGCATAATCTCCCGTAACGTAGGGGGCAGTTACCGAATCAATATGAGATACCAGTGTTTCAAAAGTCAGTCTGTCATCATCATCGCCAGCATAAAGCGGTGAAGTCAAAAGAGCTGTACTGAGCAGCAAAGCCACAATCCATTTTGCTTTCATACTCTCAGTATCGGTTTTTACGAGCCTTCAGAAAAGACTTTTATGCAGATTTTTGATTGTTTTTTTCTCTAAACAGCAATTTTTTATTTTCCGACAATAAAACAGGGCCTTACTCTCTTGTAATAAGGCTGTCTGCGGAGTATAATAGAAACCAAATGCCAGGCTTAAGTCAGCTGAAACAGTTCAGCACAGATATGATGAATCTCGGAAATGAAGTTGCTATCCGTGCAGCACGTGGTGAAAAACCTGCACAGTATGCACTTCCGTCAACCATCGAGGATGTTGATGATTCTGATGATTTCCGCCTGGGATTACCTGAACTTTCTGAAGAAGAACAACAACAAGCAGATGCAGCGGCCGCAGAACGGGAACGAGAAGCGAACGATTTTTCTGACATAACCGGTGACGGTAACGCTGAAGACGGAGAAAGTCCCCGTCAAGAAGCAGCTCCCGCAACTCCTGATGTTTCAGATATACTCGCTCCTGCAGAAGATATAGATTTAGGTGACCTAGATTTAAGTGAATTTGAAACGCCTGAACCTAA
>OCVV011281679.1_pt1 | contig 10512 bp, 8 predicted proteins | sample 1539721 | NCBI WGS metagenome assembly OCVV01 (sample SAMN02144230, study PRJEB22623) | gut metagenome | biome: sheep rumen | host: Ovis aries | place: New Zealand
AAATTATTTTATATACATAATTATTAATATTATTTTATTTATGTTGTAGTTATGGTGAGATTCATTCTGAAAAATATTAAAATTTAGTTTAGATCCAGAAAAATATTTGAATAAATATATTCGAAATTTTTTTGTAATATATACGAAAAATAATATAAAAAAATTGAAATTGAAAAAAAATTTCTAAAAGAAAAATACGAAAAATTTAGCAAAAAATCTTATGACCAGAATGGATTAATATAATAAAACGTATTTGAAATCAAAAAGAAATATTTCTTTAGATTTATTAAATATAAATCATGATTTAACACTATAGCAAACAAAATATAGATTATAACAAACGTAAAAAAGCACATTAACATAATTTATAATTTCAACTTTTTTATCAGGAAAAATATAATCAGTAAAAATATCAGATTACATAAAATCTATATCATCAACCTATATATAATTATCAAAAATGATTTCTGCATAATCAGCCATTAATCGAAGGCTTTTGGAGGCCGAAAAACATCCTGTATTTTTATGCTGGACATTTAATTCAAATGGTGATATATTTCAAGCACACAATTTCAAATCACATTCAATAAATCTGATGAACCTGTTGAATAGTCAATTCAATAGGAGGATTCAATGAAAAAAGTTAAAAATGTAGCAATTGTTGTAACCTTAGCAGGGATATTTATATCTATTTGCATGGTCTTTAGTTGGCAAAAGGAGGTGAAAGCAGGAAATCTAATCCAGAGTGATGATGAAATATCAAAAGAAGTAAAACATAGCCATGGGGATGAGATGTGTCATGAAACAGTATGGGTTCCTTGTGGAGGTACCTGGTCGGCTTATTTTGAACCCTATCATATGTGTACCTGTTATAGCTGCTCAAACTGGAATAGTGATGAATTGTCTAATGGGGTACCTTTAAATAAGATACATGGGGCATTTGTTACTAATCATGAAGAAGGAACCCATGACGGAGCATATTATTCGAAAGTGGTATGTGAATATGACCAGATTGGAGACCTTATTATTACAAAGGTGACAAATGGAGATCGTGTAACCTTGCAGGCTCATTTTGATAATAGGGCTGATATAGTGGGAGACTATTCTATAAGCTGGAATGGGTGTCGAACTAACCAATCAGGAGACAACTACGAAGTGGTAGTGAGTCATAATGGTATATATACAGCTTCCTTAAACTGGTATGACACCAAAACTGATGAATGGTGTCAGGATTCCTTATCCTACACTGATACTTCTATTCCTATTACAATGAACTTTTATGATGGTGACAAGTTAATTGGAAGTAGGCAGGTAAGCTATGGTGGAGAACTTCCTGAGCCACCGGCATTTAGTAAGAAAGGGTACAATTTTACCAGCTATACCTATAATGATCAGAATATATATACCCAGGAGTATAATCCGGTTAATTCCATATCTACCAGATGGGAGGCTGAATCTGTGGATATATATGCCAGCTATAGCCCTAAACAGTATCTTATATATTATGGAGAGGATGCTAATCAGGACGGAATACCAGATAAGCAGGTACGTGTAACATATGGAGAGGCCTACGAGGCTCTTGACCTGGAAGAAGGGGAGATAGGAAGTATAACAGGATTTGGAGTAGATGGGATTAACTTCTATGATTCTGAAGGCAACCCAAATTATGAAAGTTGGATGTGGGATATAGAGGATGGAACGGCCCTTGTTACAAACCATAGAAAAGCAGAATCTGATGAAGATAATAAGAGTGATAATAATAATGATGTAAAAGAGTTAAATGTAAACATAGCAAACACGCAAAGTGTCGAAACAAAAACACAGGAACCTATAATAATCCAAGACAGTAATGCAGAACCAACAATTATAGAAAAATCAGAAGATAAAGAAGAAAATAAAAAGAAAAATAAAGATAATATCAATAAGTTAAAGGAAGATTTAATAGAAGAAAAACCGGAGAAAGTATTAACTTATATTCCAGATAAAACACCATATCCAAAGGTAAATCAATCTGAAGCAAAACTAAGCAGTAACAATTCATCTGCCAAAGAAGACCTTGCGGCTCCGGAAGTAGTGAAAAGTAAAAAATCAAAATCTTCTACAATTGAATTAATTGAACAAGCGGTAGTGATATCCTGCGCTGTAGTTGGTGGTGCCATGGCACTTTATGGACTGGTATGGTATTGGTTTTATCTTTATAGCTCAGTAGGTCTATATTCATTTAATAGAGATGGAAAGAGAAAGTTTCTAGGAAGAATAATAGTTTACAAGAAAGGCAATATATTTATTTGCAAGATAAAAGACCAGATAATAGATAAGAGCCAGTTAGATGTATATGAGGTAGAATTCATACCTGATTTTCTTAAAAGAAATAGAAATAAAGATATTATCTTATGTATAGGAAATATTAAAAAAGGTGGAATAAGAATTTCAGAAGTGATTATGCCAGATCTTAGATTTGATCTGATGGATGTGATTATATAAAAAAGGAAGACCCCCATATGCTACCATATGGGGGCTAACACTGATTATTATCCATTGTGTATCCTTTCTTCTTCCTGTGATTTGTATTACCTTAGGTCTCAATTTCCATTTGCCGCCACAGGATTCCTTTCCTATAACAACAACTGTACTTTATGCTTAAAGGTAAGAGGATATTTTGTTATTATATATATCGGACAAAATACTGAAAAATGTATATAAATAGCAGGATTATGCCTTGTAATTGTTAACAAATATTTAAGTGGTTTATTATATATTTTTACAACATCTTATATTATTCATAAAAAAAGTGTTAAAATATAAGAAGATTTTTTTTAGGAAGGGGTTATATTATGTCAGGTAAAGCAAAGAAAACTAAAGGCAAGATGCAGCAGGCAGTATTGTCTAGAACTTTATTACCAATGACTATTATGGGGATAGTTATTATAATAGCAGTTTTAGTTGGTTATAGGACAACTATTAAAGAGGAAGAATGTAAGAACTTAAAGATAGTTGCATATTCTATATCTTCAGCATTTGATGAGATGTATCCGGGTGAATATAAACTGGTAGGCGACAGACTTCTTTCTTTTTATAAGGGCGACGTTGATATAACAACTGAGTATGACTATATAGAGCATATGCGCCAGGCCAATGGAGTTGAGATATCCATAGCAATGGGTAACACAAGAATCCTCTCTACACTGAAGAATGAGTACAATGAGAGAGCCATTCAGACTTCAATCAATGCCGGCGTAGTTTCAGAGGCAAATAAGTCTAAAGAACCTATTATATCTACGGCATATAATGAGAATATCAAGTATTATGCCTGCTATCTTCCTTTATATAATGAAGAAGATTATGCAGGACTCGTAGAAGTTCTTAAGCCTGTATCAGAGGTTGATAACGAGGCCTGGAACAGTGCCCTTCCGGTATTTTTAATAACATGTATATGTGTAATCGTTACAGCACTTATTATTTACAAGTATACGGACAGATTTGTTGGTGCAATTGAAGGCATCTCACGTTTCTTGCAGAGTATGATATCTGGTAATTTAAGCAATGAGATGCCTAAAAACGTTACTTCTCGTAATGATGAGCTTGGTATTACAGGTAAGACCGTAGTAAATATGCAAAATGCCATAAGAGTCCTGGTTGAAAGGGATCCTCTTACAGGATTATTTAACAGAAGGTGCGGTAATGCCAGACTTAGAAAGATTCAGAAATACGCTGCTGTAAGTGGTATGCCATATGCCGTTGCCATGGGTGATATAGACTTCTTTAAGAAGGTTAATGATACTTATGGACACGAAGCAGGTGATATGGTTCTTAAACGTGTTGCTGAAATCATTAATAAGGCTATGGTAGGCAAGGGCTTCGTCGCAAGATGGGGTGGTGAAGAGTTTCTTATAGCATTTGATAAGACAGATAAGGAAGGTGCTGGCAAGGAACTTAATAATATTCTTAATCAGATAAGAAGTATGGTTATCCTTTATAAGGATATGAATATCAGAGTTACTATGTCCTTCGGTGTTGTTGACGGTAAGATGAGTAACGACTTTGGAACCTTGTTAAATGCTGCCGATGAAAAGCTATATTATGCTAAGGAACATGGTCGTAATCAGGTTGTAGTAAAAGAGCCTGAAGATCACGAAAAGGATAATCCTGAAGAAATTGAAGAAGTGGTAAACCAGGTGCCAGAGCAGTCTGTAGTAATTCAGGGTGCAGACTTCGGCGCTATGATTGATGATGGTGTGGTAGACGAAATCATCAAGAAGTTTACTGATAATGTTATAGAGGAAGAGGAATATGGAGACAACAATGGAGAATAGCAAAGAAAATAAGATGGGAACCATGCCGGTTAGTAAGTTACTTATTAACATGGCCCTTCCTATGATTATTTCTATGCTGGTTCAGGCATGCTACAACATCGTAGACAGTATATTTGTAGCTAAGATTAAGGATGGAGTAGATGGTGCCAAGGCAGGAACCGCTGCACTTAATGCGGTAGGTATGGCATTTCCATTCCAGATGTTACTTATAGCCTTTGGAACAGGTACCTGTGTAGGTGTTAACGCGCTACTTTCTAAGGCACTTGGTGAGAAGAATGATAAAAGAGTACAGGATTCAGCAAGAAACGGTGTATTCCTATCATTTTGCAATTTTATATTATTCTTCCTTGTAGGATTATTCCTTGCTCCATTCCTGATTAAATCTCAGGGCGGAAGCGGATTAACACTTAAGTACGGAAGTCAGTACCTTAGAATAGTATGTATGGCTTCTATAGGTATATATACACAGCTTATCTTTGAAAGACTGCTTCAGTCTACAGGTAGAACCCTGTGTACTATGTTTACCCAGCTTACAGGTGCCATTATCAATATTATCCTTGATCCAATCCTTATCTTTGGTCTTTGTGGTATGCCAGAGATGAAGGTTGCAGGTGCAGCTATAGCAACTGTTATTGGTCAGATATGTGCAGGTATCCTTGCTATTATCCTTAACCAGAAGTACAACAAGGAAGTAAGACTTTCATTTAAGAAATTTAAGCCTAATCCTGAACTTATCAAGGCAATCTATGTTATAGGTATTCCTTCTATAGTTATGCAGGCTATAGGTTCAGTTATGACATTTACAATGAATAAGCTTCTTACAGGGCTTAATCCTGATTCGGTTGCTGTATTTACAGTATATTTCAAACTTCAGAGCTTATTCTTTATGCCGGTATTTGGCCTTAACAATGCTATGATTCCTATGCTTTCTTACAACTATGGAGCTCAGAAGCGTAGCAGAATGGTTAAGATAATAAAACTTACTATGCTTTATGCCTTCTGTTTCTTGTTAGTAGGATTCAGTTTATTCGAACTTATACCAGATAAGCTTCTTAAGATATTTGATACAGGAAATGCCAGTCTTATAACACTTGGTGTTCCAGCACTTAAGATTATAGCTTTCCACTATCTACTTGCCTGGTTCTGTATCATAGGCGGAACAGTATTCCAGGCTATAGGAACCAGTTGGTACAGTCTTGTGGTATCTGTTGCCAGACAGCTTGTAGTTCTTTTGCCGGCAGCATATATCCTGTCAAGAATAGGCGGTCTTAAGCTTATATGGTGGTGTTTCCCAATAGCGGAGCTTATGTCAGTCATAATGTCCACTATATTCTTTATACTTACTTATAAAAATGTAATTTCCAAAGTGCCGGATAAGCATTCTGGCGTATCATCTTACCTTAGAAAAGAATAGAATTGACATTTTTAACATGCTTTGATACTATCTAACAGGTACAAAATAAGCGGATATGGCGGAATTGGCAGACGCGCCAGATTTAGGTTCTGGTGTCAACAGACGTGCAGGTTCAACTCCTGTTATCCGCATTATAAAAGGGTTGTCTAAATTCCTTGGATTTCAAGGACTTTGGACAACCCTTTTTTATATCTTTTTTTATTTTTTAAAGTTCATTTAAGGTTCGCCATTTATATTCATATCAAGACAGGAGGAAATAGATATGGATTATCAGGCAATATTTAAAAGATATGAACTTAAATATCTGCTGACAAAAGAGCAGGTAGCGATGCTAAAGAAAGAGATGGCAGGCAGACTGGTAATAGACAGGTATGGACTGACATCCATCAGAAATATTTATTTTGATACGGATGATTACAGGTTGATTCGAAGTTCACTTGATAAACCTGTTTACAAGGAAAAATTAAGAGTTAGAAGCTATGGAATAATTAAGAAAGATGAAAACGTCTTTGTGGAACTTAAGAAAAAGTACGAAGGAATAGTCTACAAAAGACGAATATCATCCTCTGAATCAAATGCAATGACCTGGCTGGCAGAAAACGGAGTAAACGAAGAAAGAGGGCAGATCGTTGATGAGATTGATTATTTCAAAACTTTCTATAGAGGACTCAAGCCTAAAGTTTTTATATCCTATGACAGGGAAGCGTATTTCTCGGTTGATGATACGGACATCAGGATAACCCTTGATACTAATTTGACAGGGCGAAATACTGATCTGTCATTAAGAAAAGGAATCTACGGAAAAAGAATCATCCCAGCAGATATTACAGTAATGGAGATAAAAGTGCCGGCATCAATACCTTTATGGCTTGTAAGATTTCTGAATGAAAACAGGATATATAAATCATCATTATCTAAATACGGCAAATACTATACAGATGTAATATGCAAAAATAATGATAAAGGAGAACGTAAATATGCTTAATTTTATAAATTTTCTTATGGGAAATACAACAATTACAAGATGGGAATTTATACTTCCAATCATCGCTTCACTGATCATGGGTTTTGCTCTTGCCCTTATTCATATGTATAAAAACAAGTACAGCAAGAGCTTTGTTGCTACCATTGCAATATTGCCTGCGATAGTATGCGTGATAATTATGGCTGTAAATGGAAATATTGGTGCCGGTATTGCAGTGGCCGGGGCATTTAGCCTTGTCAGATTCAGGTCGGCCCAGGGCAGTGCGAAAGAGATAGGAGTAATATTTGCTGCGATGGCATTAGGACTTCTGACAGGTATGGGTTACATAATCTATGCATTTGATTTTCTGATAATAATTGGACTGATGATACTTTTTCTGCAGGTATCCGGATTCGGCGATGATAAAAATGAAAAGATTAGGAAAAACTTAAGGATAATGATACCGGAGGAACTAGATTATACCGATATATTTACAGATATTTTTGATGAATACCTTTCAGAGTATAGTCTGATATCGTCAAGGACTGCAAACATGGGATCTCTATATAAACTTGATTATGAGATAATCCTTAAAAATGTGGATAAGGAAAAGGAATTAATGGATAAGATTAGATGTCGAAATGGAAATCTCGAGATAAGTGTTTCAGCGATAAAGAGAAACGAATATATGGAACTGTAATAAACAATAAGAGAAAGTGGAGGTAATCCTTATGAAAAATATAATGGTTAAGATAATAATAATATCCATAATGATGGCTGCAGTTACCACGGGCTGTGGGAAAACAGGAAGTTCCAAAATGATACAGACAGCTGACGAAACATCTGTAATATCTGGGTACGACGAGGACGAAGCAACCATCATAGACTTGTCGAATTATTCTGATACTGCAGAGATTAATGAAGCCGGAACATATATTATTACTGGAGAGCTATCTGATGGAAGTCTGATTATAAACTGTGGGGAAGATGATGAAATACAGATTATATTAAGAGATACGTCAATTATTTCGGATGATTTGGCTCCGATATATATAAAATCTGCAAAGCAGGTGAATATTACTATTGAGGGAGATAATATCCTTGAAAATACAGGAGTATTTAATACTGATGAAGAAGAGGAAATAGACGGGGTAATATATTCAAAGTCTGATTTAATGATCGGAGGAACAGGAACCCTTGAAATATCTTCATCAGGAAAAGGTATAGTATGCAAGGAAAGTTTCGAGATATCAGGCGGCACATATATGATAACGGCAACTGATGATGGCATAAATACAAATGATGTGCTGACAGTGTCCGGAGGAACATTTACCATCGAAGCAGGCGATGATGGGTTGCACACCGACGGATATATGGCAATAAAAGGCGGGACAATTGATATTAATGCATCAGAAGGATTAGAAGCTACATATATAGTGATTGATAACGGAGATATAAGCATAACTGCAACAGATGATGGAATAAACGCAGCAGCAAAAAGTGATGATTACACACCGACAGTTGAAATTAATGGAGGTAACATAACAATTGTGATGGGACAGGGGGATACGGACGGTATCGATTCAAACGGAAATATCATCATAAACGGAGGCGTAATCGATATATCCGGTCAGTCGGCTTATGATTACGACGGATATGCAGAACTAAGCGGAGGTACAATTATTGTAAATGGTGAGGAAGTAGAAAAGATAGAAAACCAGTTTGGAGGTAAGCAGCCGGGTAACAGTAGGGGTGAAGCACCTGTTGGAAACGGATATGAAGGTGATAAACCAATGGGTGATGCACCTGGAGAACCTATGGACGGGAGCAGACCTGACGGAGGGATGAGACCCGGAGGAACAGGCCAGCCTGAGCAAGAGTTTATGAGCCCTGAAAGTCAGGATGATGTATAATAGATAAAAGATCGGAATACTATTAAAATAGAAGCTATTATATGTAATCTGAAAAATAACGTTTAATAAGAAATACGGAGAAAATCAAATGAGACTCCTACTTGCGGAAGATGAGATATCTTTATCAAAAGCTTTAACAGCTATTTTATCAAAAAACAACTTTTCGGTTGATGCTGTTTATGATGGCATGGATGCTGTGGATTACCTGATGAAAGGGGATTATGACTGCGCGATTCTTGATGTAATGATGCCAAAGCTAAACGGTTTCGAAGTCCTTAAACATATCAGAAAAAACGGGATTACAATTCCTGTAATGATGCTGACTGCAAAATCTCAAACAGATGATAAAGTGGAAGGGCTTGATCTGGGAGCTAATGATTATCTGACTAAACCGTTTGAAAGCAGGGAACTGCTTGCAAGGCTCAGGGCTATTACGAGGACTTATACAAATACAGCAGATAATGAACTTAAATACGGTAATGTTTCCTTAAACAGAGCAACATGTGAGCTGACAGGACCACTAGGCAGTATAAAGCTTGCAGCAAAAGAATATCAGATGATGGAATATTTGATGTCAAATCCCGGAATGCTGATATCGACAGAAAGATTTTTTGACAGGATATGGGGCATTGATTTTGAGGGAGATATAAATATTGTCTGGACAAATCTTTCATATCTTAGAAAGAAACTCCAGACAATCGGAGCAGATGTCAGGATAAAAGCTTCAAGAAATCAGGGATATTCACTGGAGACAGATAAATGATAAGAAAATTAAGAATAAAATTTGTATTAACTTCGATGATATCTGTTTTGGTTGTTCTCATAATATTGCTTGGAGGGATTAATCTGTCCAATTATATTAAGGTGGTATCGGACAGTGATAAAGTCCTCGATCTTTTAGCATCAAACGGTGGAATGTTTCCTATGGATAAAAGAGAAGAGGTAAAAGGCGGGGCTGTAATCCCTGAGGAACGGATCCCTGAGGAACGGGAAGCATTTAAAGCCGGCAAAAGGGATGACAGGATTGCTTCTCCGGAAATAGCTTTTGAGACAAGATACTTTACTGTACTTTTTGACAAGGACGGTAACTATATTAAATCTGATGTAGGTAAAATCTCGGCAGTATCGGAAAGTCTTGCAGAGGAATATGGCGAAAAAGTATTAGAGTCCGGTAAAAATAAAGGCTTTTATGGCGATTACAGATACATTGTTTCTGATTTAAAGGACGATGGCTTGATGGTTATATTTTGCGACCGCGGCCCAGGAATGGCCAATTTTAGAACGTTCAGAAACAACAGTATTATTTTTTCTATGATCGTATTGTTTATAATCGGAGGAATTATATTTATTATCTCTGGTAGAGTCGTTAAACCTGTGGCTGAGGCATATGAAAAACAAAAAAGGTTTATATCAGATGCGGGGCATGAAATAAAGACTCCACTAGCAATCATAAATGCAGATGCAGATGTACTTATGATGGATACCGACGAGGATAATGAATGGATTTTAGATATAAAAAAACAGACTCAACGTTTAACAAAAATGACAAATGATCTCATAAGGTTATCAAAACTTGATGAGGGCAAGGAAGAGTATGAGGCGACTTATTATAATCTCTCAGAGGCGGTAACTGATATAACGGATTCTTTTAAATCCATGGCAGAGAGGGATAATAAAAGATTGATAACTAATCATTTGGGAGATGTGATTACAAATGGAGATGAGAAATCAATACGGGCTATAATAATGATTCTCGTTGAAAATGCTGTTAAATACTGCCCGGAAGGCGGAACAATAAGTACAGATATAATAAAAGATAATAAAAAAGTTAAATTTATTATTGAGAATGATACATCGGATGAAATCGATAAAAACAGACTCCTCCATATATTTGACCGCTTTTACAGA
>OCVV011203242.1_pt1 | contig 10511 bp, 5 predicted proteins | sample 1539721 | NCBI WGS metagenome assembly OCVV01 (sample SAMN02144230, study PRJEB22623) | gut metagenome | biome: sheep rumen | host: Ovis aries | place: New Zealand
CCCGGATTGATCTCGCTGGTCGGTGCGTTCCAGCAGCCTGTCTGCCATTCGAGAGTCTCGGAATTGTAGCTGCGGTCGGGCGTGGAAGCGAGGTCGAGCGGGCGCGGGGGCATCTTCGAGAAATCGACCCACTTCCATTCCAGATGCTTCTCGTCGCCATGGAGGCCGCCCCGCGTTCCGCAGACATACCATCGGTCCTGCCCGTAGGCATGGATGCTCGAAAGCTCGACTTCAACGGTCGGACGGCCCGGTGCGCGGAGGATGAACTTAAGGTCGTCCTCGGCGTCGCCGCTGCGCAGATAGCCGCCGGCCTCGGCCCAGACCTCAGGTTCCGCCTCGCCGAAAAGCGTCAGCGCGTGGTCCAGTGGGTGCGGACCGTTGTTGTTGAGGTTGCCGCCCGCCATTGCGCGCGAAGTCTGCCAGTCCCAGCGTCGCCCGAAGGAGTGCCAGCAAATCCTGATGCGGACGATTTCGCCAAGGAGACCAGACTCGCATATTTCGCGGACTTTGATGAAATCCTTTTCGTAGTGGCGCTGCTGGAACGGGAGGACGATTTTACCCGCGGCTTTTGCGTCCGCGGCCATTGCGTCCACGTCGGCGGCGGCAAGACCAAAGGGCTTCTCGCACAGGACGTTCTTTCCGGCGCGCAGGGCCATTCGCGCATATTTGGCGTGCGTCGGGTTGTAGGTCGCCACGACCACGAGGTCGATGTCCGGATCGGAGATCAGGCTCTCGGCATCGGGATACGCCCTGCATCCGAGGTCCGAGGCGCTCTGACGGACGCGCTCCGGGATGAGGTCAGCGACGGCGGCAATTCGGTAGAGTTCCGGAACGGAGCGCAGGAAATCCGCATGGATGGACCATCCGCTGCGTCCCTGTCCGATGATTCCGACTTTGACGGGTTCTTTGTTTGGGTTCATTTCAAGTTCTCTCTACATGGTTGCGGTTTTTCGCGCAAGTTCGCGGAAGAATTCCGCAAAGGCGGGGATTGCGATCTCCGGCTCCTCGATGTCGGGATGCCAGCGCTTTTCCCACTCCAGCGTGGCCCAGCCCTCGTAGCCAATGGAGCGGAGCGATGTGAAAACCGCGTGGAGCGGGAGTTCGCCCTTTCCGACGAGACACAGATGGAAGCCCCTGTCGGGCATTCGCCGCATGTCCTTCCAGTGGGTGTTGCAGAGTTTGCCAGCGAGGTTGCGGGCCGAGACGTCCGGCTTTTCCCCGGCGGCGAACCACGGATGCTGCAAATCCCACAGCAGTCCGATTCCATCAGGATCGCCGGCCGCGCAAAGCGCGGAGCGGAGCATCGTGGTGTTGCTCCAGTCGTCGTGCGTTTCCACGGCGAGGACGATTCCGGCATCACGGGCGATTTCCGAAGCCGTCGCGAGGGTTTCCGCGGCGCTGGCCACGGGATCGGCGACGCCCTCTACGGCGCCACCGAAGATGCGGACCTGGCGGCATCCGAAGGCGCCGCAAAGTTCGGCGTAGTGGCGCATCTTGTCCAACTCGCATTCGCGGTCGGCCTTGTCCCTGGCGGTCATTCTGGCGCCGCTTGAAAGACACGACACCTCCAGCCCCGCGTCCATGACCCGGCTCGCGATTTCGCGAAGCGCGCGGCCTTTGAAAGACCGGCTCTCAACAATCTCGACGGCATCGAGGTAGCCGCGAAAGTCGATCGCGTCGTAGCGGCTCGCGACAGCCGCGTCCACGATTTTGGAAATGTCCCAGCCGGGACAGGCAAGGGTTGTAAACGAAAGTTTCATCTCGACATCGCTCCGTTTTCCGAATCGGCGACAAAGGGGATCATTTCGTAGGGGCCCAGGCGCAAGGCGCCCTGCAGCGAAACGCCGGTGACGGCATCGACCGTCCCCGCCGGCAGCGCAACACCGACCTCGGCGACTGCGAAGTCCGTGTTGACGACGTAGCCCCATGTGCGACCATCGACGACGGCCTTGCGCGCAACGACGTTCCCCTGACGGAAGAATTCGTCCATGCGCACTGCGGGAAGTGCGCGGAAGGCGCGGGCGAAGCGTGCGAGGAACGGCTCCGTGCCATAGGTGCCGATTAGGAATCCGCCTTTGCTCACACCCAGCACGTCATCGTATCGAAGAGGCAGCACAAAGGCCCGGATGGCGCTCGCACCGGACGGATTGATGGTCGTGACTCGCCAGCCCGTTTCGGTCATCCAGTCGCATGTAAGCGTTTCGCGTCCGCCGTTTCGCGCCGGATTTCCGATGGCGGACTCCCAGTAGCGATCGTGCTGGTGGACCCACGGACGGGTGGCTTCCTTCGGGAGCACGTATGTTTCAGGACTGTCGCAAAGCCTCCGCAGAGCCTCCTTACGCGCGGGATCAGGGCGAAGATGGCCGCGGCAGCGCCAGTCGGCCGGAACGACGCACTGTGAAAGGACGAGATTCGGCGCGGCGGCCTCCAGCCGCGCCGGGTCGATTCCGGCGGCCCGGTTCGCCCTCGCGACGAAATCCGGTTCCGGCGAAAAAGTCTGCCCGTTGTAGGTGGCGGTGCAGCAGTTGATCCAGAGCTTCAGGTCCGGGCGAGCCGCGAGAATCCGCCGGGCGATTTCGCCGTAAAGCCGCGCCAACACGTCGCAGCGCCAGTCCAGCCACGCCTCCATTTCCGCCGGATGCGCCTTGAGCCAGTTGGCGGACGCCTTTCCGCGAAGGGGATCGGCGCGGTCGGCGGGAACCCGGATGCCCGTCGCGTCCCGGAAGGCGTCGATGCAGTAGTCGTTGTAGCCGCTTTCGATGCCGCCCCACGACAGCAGGGCATGCCGCGTGACGTGGAGGCACAGGCCTTTGAACGACGGATGGGGCGCACCCTGCGCCACGAGCGCATCAACCATTCCGAGGACGTAGGACTGCACTTCCGGGTGGGCGACGTTGAAGTTTGGCGGGGTGCCGTGCCAGCCGCCCCAATTGGGAAGGCCCGTGTCGTGGATGGCGACCGGAGAAGAGTGGAGCGTTCCGTTGGTCATGGACTCGAGCGTGACGAGTCCGTCCGGAACCGGCATGTTGTTGACGTTGAGCGTGGGCACGACGCCGAGGTCGCCTTCCGCGTCGAACTTCACATACCAGCCGGAGAGAAAGTCGGGGGCGTGGCTGCGCGGATCGTAGGATTCGCCGATAAGCCCCTGATACCATGCGCCGGGATACATCAGGAGGTCTTCACCGGCGAAGCGCATCGTTGCAATGGCGCGGTCGATCGTCTCGCCCATGGACTCCGGCGTGGCGATTTCGCCCGGCACGGAGAAGTCCCAGCCGATAGCAGGGTCTTCGAAGTAGAGGCCGATGTGGCGGCGCGAAGGCGCGGAGGGCGCTACCGCAGGAGGCAACGTGCCGGACTTGACGCGCCAGAGGCGGACGGCCGCGACGGCGGCGGGCGCGCCGCGCTTCTGCGCGGACATGAGCATGAAGGCGCTTTCGCCGGGACGCCGCCACCAGACGCAGCGATGGGTCTTGATGCCGCCCGTCGCGGGATACTCGTCCCCGGTAGCGACCCCGCATTGCAGCGTGTAGTCCTCGTCGGGGTTCTTCGCGCTCTGCACCGTCACGTCCATCGTGCGCAGTTTGTCGTCCGGGTAGTCGAAGTCGAAGACGCACAGAGGCGAAGGCCCGTCAACGGCCGGGAAGCGCAGCGCCAGACGGCTGCCGCGCTCGTCGCCGAGTTCGACGTATGGGACGCCGTCGGCTTCGCCAAAGGCGATGTCGCCGACGGTCCGCAGCCGCTGTTCCCTGCGCAGCCGCTCGACCATCTCCGGCGAATCCAGCCGGATTTCGTCAACGAGTTCGAGGTCGCCCTCGGGAATGATGCCGGGCATGTCCGCCGGCGCGCCCACGTACGGGTTTCCGCCTTCACGCGCGTATAGCGCCTCGTAGTCCGGGTGCGGTGTCGCGGCGGTGCCGCGCCCCTGCGGGCGAAACTCCGCAGCGAGGGCGGCGATCTCGCCGTCGCCGAGCGCGCCGCCGTATATGCGCAGTTCGTCGATGTCGCCGCCGCACTGGTCCGCGCCGGCCATGTTTCCGACGAAGAACCGGTCCGGGGTGGCGGGACGCGAGAACTTGAAGGCTCCGGCGATTGCGGCCTTCATCGGGGAATATGACGCTCTGCGGGAGCAACGCCTCCGCCCGTCAACGTAGAGGCGCACGTCCTTCTCGTTCCACGTGAAGGCGATGTGGTGCCAGCCCCCGTCCAGCGCGTCAAGCACCGGCGTCTGCTCGTATGTGCCGGCGTCGTCGGAGACGTCGCCGCGCAGCCGTTCCCGGTGGAGCCGGAGGGTGATGGCGTGCGAGCCGACCCGGCCTTCGGGGAACCGGGTCGAGAGGAGGTAGCGCATCGGGGCGGCTCCAGAAAACAATTTCATGGGGTCGGCCCCGATTTCCTTGCATCGGAACCAGAACGACACGGTGCCGCAGTCACGGCTCAGGTTGCCTTCCTCGGCGTATGCGAGGATGCAATTCCCCTCGCGCGGCAGCCGCACGGCGCGTCCCGAAACGCCATCCGTCCACTCAAGCGCCGTCTCCTCAACCGGTTCGGGTGCGCCCTTCGCCTCGACGGCGACCGGGGAGTCGCCGTCGAAGGTGGCGTGGAACAGCAGTTGCGCCGATGCCGGGATGGCCAACGCTAAAAGCGCGGCGGCGGCGCTTGTGGCGACGGGACGTTGCATGCGTCGTTCTACCTTAGGATGATGGTTGTGGCTCGCGGTTGTATATTGAATGCGCCGATGCCGTAGAGCGATTCCGGCGCCGAAGCGGCGGTCGCGACGCCTTCGGGGAGCGACCTTCCGGCAACGCGGACGCGGGCGGCATTGACGACGCCCGGCCAGTCGAGGCCCAGCGTCGCCCCGGCCGCCACCGCAAACATCGCTTCATTGCCGGCGTCGGGCGCGGCGTCGGCCGCAATGCCGTCGGCCGGGACGAGGCTCACCGCGTCGATGAACGAGCTGAGGTCTTTGTCCGTGTCGGCCGTGGCAAAGAAGCCGAGCGTCCAGTTCCCCGCCTCGCCAACGCGGACCAGGAACTCGCGCCGCATCATTTCGGTTGCGGACGACGACGGTGTCACCGTGGCGCAGAAGTTCGTGACACCACCCTTGGCGAGTGTGACGCGGATGGGCGACGGCCCATAATAGACGCGAGAGTTAGAAACGCGCGAAACGTTCCAGAACGAAAGCCGATACAGACCGGCGGCAAGAGGGATTGTCTGTTCAAGGCGGGTCCCGGCGTGCATTCGCGCCCTGCACACGCCTTCGGCGACGCTTGTCCCGAAGTATGACGACTCGTTGTTGCCGCTGCCGTCGTAGATGATCTGCTTGTTTTCCGGGTTCGCGGCGACCGTCCATCCCGTTGGCGACTTGTTGTTTGCGCCGCCGCCCTCAAAGCCGGGATTAGCGACCAAGTTGTCCAGACGTTCCAGCAGCACGTCATCGACAACGACGTTGTTGTAGGCGGCCTCGACATCCTCGGACGCTATGGATACCGTCACCGTGTCGCCGGCCGAGAGTCTGACGGCATTCGACATGCTAACGCGCTTGACGGACGCATTGGCGATGGACAACGTCTCCGTGCTGGAGCCCAGAGTGAACCGCACCGAGGCTTCGGCCTGGCTAATATTCTGTCCCGATTTCACATATCGGCCCAACAGTGCGCTCAATCGGTAGAGGCCGTCCTCGGGAACCGTCACGGTCTGCGTAAGCGACGCCCCCTTTGGAAGAAATGCGGACATGGAACCCGTCCCGGTGACCGGTGCCTCGAATTTCGAGTTCGACCGCAGATACGGCAGGGCGCGAAGCAGTTCCGCGCCTCCGGCGGCCGCCCACTTCGTCATGTAGGCGGAGGAAAGGACGTTGGAGTTTGCGATGGCGTTGTTGATTGCGGAATACGTCCCGCCCATGGCCCAGTCCGCGTCCTCGAAGTTGCCGTTCTCGACGGCCACGGCCCGGACGGAGTCAAGCCACCTCATTTGGATGTCGTCGATGCAGATTGCTGTGTCGGACGTAGTTTCGGAAACGATCTTGAGTTCATGTGAACCTGCCGACAGCCAGGACGTTTCAAAGCGGACGAAATCCCACACGGTGGAGGCCGTGGTCTGCGCCGTTCCTACGAGGACGCCGTCGACGTAGATTCTAGCAAAACTTGCGCGACCTGCGCGCTCCGCAACCCGCAGCGTCACTTCGTAGCGACCAGATTTGGAAAGCGACACAGTCTGCTTTGCCCCGCCACACTTTAGGACGAGGAAATACGACCCTTCGAGACCTGCGCTATGGTTGCCCATGTCCGTATAGTCGTAGCGGGCTACGCGGGTGGATTGACTGGCGCCGTAAGGGGCGGAAGTCCATGCGCCAAAAGTCTGACCGGAAGTGTAATTCTTGTGCTTGTCCGGTATGATTCCCTCGAAGCCGCCATCGACGACGACATTGGGCGAAATGGCGACGGCGTTTCCCGCCGAGAAGGGCGGCCGCACGGACGCCGCGCCGCCGTCCACGGCGACGGACGTGGCCGAATCCAGCCCCGCAAGCGCCAGCGTGCCGGCGCCGGTCTTGCGCACTTCGCCGGAGGTGCCGGCCGAAACCGCCACGGCGTTCCAGGCGTCCACGGCGTATGACTTGCCCGCCTCGGCGACGAACGCCGCGTCGGCGCGGTTGGTGACGATGGCGCCGCCGGAAAGCTCCACGATGCCGTCTATGCCCGCGAAGGCGTCGGCCACATTGGCGGTGCCGAGATCGGCCACGCCGCCATTGATGCGGACGACGCCATCAGACGCCACGGCTGTAGCGGAGGCGATTTGACCCGGGAGCGAGAGCGTTGCGCCTTGCGCGACCGAGAAGCCGGGAAGCGCGCCGTAGCCCGATTGGTTCACCCATTTGCGAAGGAGCCAGTGGCCAACGACCACGCGGTCGGTCTCGTCGAGCTTGTTCGTGAAGACCAGCACTTCATGCAGTCGGCCTCCGCCCACGCGGTTGCCACCGCCGGAGACGCCGTTCGGGGAACTCGCCTGATAGTTGCGGTAGTTGAAGAAGGCCTCTGCGCCTTTGCCTTCGGGATACGACTCCGTTTCGAGAATCTGTAATGCGGCCCGGTCTATCGGATCGGAGACCGACACCCGTTCCCCGTTGCGGAAGACCCGCCCATTGCGGAGATGGTTGTATATGGAGTTGCATTCCTGCGCGAAAAACGTTCCGGGCTGGACGCCCGTGGTTGTCGCGAAATACTGCTGCTTGCCGCTGTCTTCGGTCGTCGAAGTGGCCGATCCGAGGTAGTTGCCGTGGCTTCCGTTGGGGTTGTAGGCCACGAAAGACTGGAAGACGGGAATCCACGCCTTCGCGCCGTCAGGCGTGCGCCAGAGCATGTATTGCCCCGAACCGAAGCCGCCGAAGTTGATGTAGGAGCGGCCGGCCTCGTCCGTGTCGCAGGAGGGCAGGAGGCCGTCGGTGGCTAGTTCCGTCATGCCCTCGGCGTAGATGAAGTTCGTCGTGAAGCCGGACGCATTCCAGTTTTGTTCGCGCACGTCAAACCACTTCGCGGCGCTGCCGCCTGTTTCCTCGACGTGCTGGGAAGCGTCCAGCCACATGGCCGCACCGGCGAGAATCGCCGACGGTGTGGCGACAGTGTCGCTGCCGGCGCCCGTGGCCGTGACCGCAAGCTCGCCGCCCACGACCTCGATGCGGCCGTGCCCGTAGAGCTTTTCGCCGGCAATCGTGAGTTTGCCGCTCCCCGTCTTGCGCAGGACGCCATCGACGAAGACGGACTTGTCCCAGATGGTGTCGGAGGCGATTTCCACCGTCATCGTCTCGTCGGTGCCGACAATGACTCTTCCGGTGTCGTTGACGGACGCCAACGCGGCATGAGGCGTGACAGCGCCGAGCAGCAGCGTCGCGACGACTGCGACCGGCGCGGACGAAAGACGCCACTGGCGTGATTTGGAGTGCATGATTGACTTCATTTCGCTCTTTCCTCGTTTTTGGTGTTTTGACCCTCGCCGCGACAGTCCGCGCACGACACGCGGACATCTGCGGCAACGGCAACAGTTGTACGCCCCCAAAACGGAGAAAGCACGACAAAAACGAAAAGAATTTTTCCACCGGGCTACCGGCAATGTTCGGAGCGCCAGGTGCGCATCGAAACGCGGAACCTGTCGCGGAAACGCTTGCGCAAGTCATCGGCGCAGCCGAAACCGCAGAAATCGGCAATGGCGCCAATGGGGAAATCGGGCCGCGCCAGAAGGGTAAGCACACGCTCCATCCGGACGTTGAGGATTTCGTCGAGCGCGGAATGTCCCGCCGCCTCCTTGAATCGCATTTCAAAGAGCCTTCGCGAACCGGGGAACCGCGCGGCGAGGTCCGCCACGGCGAGGCCGTCGCACGCCTCTCGGCGTATGGTCTCGATCGCTTCGAGGATGTGTGGCTCGCGTCGGCCGCGCCCGGCAGTCGATTTGCGGCGCTCCACGAGAAGGGGACCGAAAACGGGCATGGAGCGGTTCGTCACGCCGGAAGCGGCTGCGCCGAGCAATTTTGCCGCAAGATAGCCCGAATGCTCGAAGTCGAGGCGCACGGACGAAATCGTCGTCGGCCCGGAGAAACCGTCCTGCGCGTCAAGGGCGTCGGACCCGAGAAGCGTGGCGTCATACGGCAGGCTGCGGCGGGTTGCGGCAAGGGCGCGCGCGGTCTCGCCGGCCGCATGGTCGTTCACGGCAAAGACGGCGCAGTGCCGCGGGAGCGAGTCGATCCAGTCCGCCAGCCGCTCTGCTCGTCCGGCCGCAGTTCGCCGCGCCTCTTCCCAGTCCGCCGACAGGCTCCCGTCGAACACGTCGCACCGCATGTTCGCCTTCCGGCAAAGGCCTGCAAAGGTTTCCACCCTCTCGTCCGACCACCGGCTCCCGCGCAGCGGGTGGGGAACGACCGCGAACGACGGGGGCTTTCCGCGCGAAAGCTCGCGGAAGGCCACGGTGGCGATGGCGGCGTTGTCGCACACGACGCGCAGCGCGCTGCGCCACTCCTTCCCCCCTGGCGGTTCGAAGTAGACGACGGGCACACGCCCGAAAAAGCGCGGCGGAAGCACACGGATGGAATACCTGCACTCCATGATGCAGCCGACGGGCCGGAAACGGGAAACCATGCGCCGCACCTCCGCCGCATCGGTCTTGTCCCATTCGAGGGTGGCGACATTCCACCGGAACGTCTTGGCGTACCTGCGGATGCCGTCCAGCCTGCGCCGGTGGAGCGCGGAGTCGTGGTCAGCGTTGAGATAGAGAATCACGGTCGTCGCCAGTGTCTTTGTGTGCATTGCGGATCGCGCCGTCCATGATACCACATGGGACGGCCGACGGGGCGAATGGTCCGCGGCGGCCGGGACGGCGTATTCGTTCTCTACGACCGGCTCTCGCGCAGCGCATCCATCAGGTCGAGGGCTACATCGACGCCATGCACAGGACCTCGCTCGGCGGTCTCACCGCCGAGCAGGAGGACAAGGAGCTATGCCATGTCGCCTAGCCGCGCCATTTTACTTGCAATTCGCGTCGTCCTAAAAATCGACGCTGCGCGGGCCGAGGATGCGGCCGCCGTCCACCGGAACGTCCACGCCCGTCAGGTATCCCGCCGTGTCGGACGCGAGAAACACGATGGCGCGGGCGACTTCCTCCGGTGCGCCCGTCCGTCCGAGCCACGTCCCGTCGTGCGGGATGACCTTCTGTAGGATCATTCCCGGCGAGACGCTGTTGACTGTGATTCCGCGCTTGGCGTTCTCCATCGCGAGCGTTTGCGTGAACCGGATGACCGCCGCCTTGCACGCCGCATAGTCGGAGAAACCCGGCAGCCCGACCTCGCCGGCGATGGAGCCGAGGTTCACGATCCGCCCGTACCCGCGCTCCGCCATGTGGGGGAGGACGGCGCGCATGCAGTGCATGACGCCGAAGAGGTTGATCTCCACGATGCGCCGGATTTCGGCCTCGTCCATTTCCTCAAAGCGCTGGCGCCCCTTGCCTCCGCGGTGGACCCACACGCCGGCGTTGTTCACGAGGATGTCGATCTTGCCGAAATCCCCGATGATCTTCCCGAAAACGGCTTCGGTCGCCTTCCGGTCGGAGACGTCCTGGGCGTATGCGCGGATGTCGAATCCCCGCTCGCGGAGCGGGGCGATCCGGTCTTCGAGGACTCCGGCGTCCAGATCGGCCGCCGCCACGCGGACGCCGGCCTCGCAGAGCATCCGGCACGTGGCCAGGCCGATGTTGCCCGCAGCGCCGGTCACAACCGCCACGCGATGGTCGAAAGAAGTCGTTGTCTCGTTCATGGTCGAAAGTCGAAAGTCGAAAGTCCGAAGTCAAAAGTCGAAAGTCAAATGTCGAAATCGGCGCGGATTCTACCATATGGCCCCCACGCGTTCAACTTTTTTCCAGCGCAATTCCAGCGCTAGCGCGGGGCGTCGTTCGCAGAAGTAAACGCACCTGATTCGGTGCGTTTACTTGCGCAATGCCCGAAAGGACCGGGCCATTTCATTCCCCCCTTGCAA